>Ga0105164_10000494_pt1 | contig 27740 bp, 25 predicted proteins | sample VDWuncwatermetaG_FD_89674 | JGI IMG/M metagenome (GOLD analysis project Ga0105164, IMG submission 89674) | Wastewater microbial communities from Netherlands to study Microbial Dark Matter (Phase II) - VDW unchlorinated drinking water | ecosystem: Environmental > Aquatic > Freshwater > Drinking...
ATTTAAAGCTCCTTTCGGTGGTTAAAACAGGGTGTTAAGGTTTGCAAGGCCTAATACACTCTACACCGACGGAGCATAATTTTAAATCAGCTCTTTCTTGCGAAAGAGCCACCATCTGAAAGGAAGAATAAAATGAAAAAAATATTAATAGTAGATGATGACGTAGATATCATTGATTTAGTCGTCAACAGGTTAAAAAAAAATAATTATGACGTCGTCTATGCCAAGGATGGCGATAGCGGAATTAAAACCGCCCTCACGGAAAAACCTGACTTAATCATTATGGATATCCTGATGCCTACAATGCAGGGAGGAGAAGCCGCCAAACTTTTAAAATCTTACGACATCACTAAAAACATACCAATTCTTTTTTTTACCGCTTTACAAACCAACACAGAGTTTGACAAAGTCAATGTCAATGGTGAATTTTATCCGTCCATTTCGAAACCTTTTGATCCAAACAAATTATTGTCAGCCATAAAATCCCTGCTGGACGAATAAAATTCATCCGGTTATTCTAATTTCTTTATTTAAAATGCTGTAAAATGGTTGCGATTTGATCCAAAGACCGGCAGATTTCCCTGGATGTTGGGTGAGGTATTGCTTAGAGTAGGTATTTATCCATTCCCTTGAGGCCCTTTCAAATCCGATATCTGAGCCTGATTTTTCGCTTTCTAACCATTTGTATTTGTTGATTTCATTTAAGATATCTTTATCTTTTAGTAGTTCTGAACTGGTGATAGGCATCATTTTTCTCCTTATTTAATTATTTTTATTTTGTCTCAGCGTATGTCGCTTGCGCAAAACGAATTCCGAGAGAACGAATCATTTCCTTACCCCGCACTGTCAGATCCGTTATAAACAAAAACTGCTTACGGCTCTCTTTCACATACGCCTTAAGCCGGTAATGTGTTCCCCATGGTTTCTCGAATATGATGACAACAACCGGAGTGTCAGGTTTGCGAAAAGGACTGTTTTCCGCGACTTCTGTTAAACGACTGCGCACCAAAGAAGCATCGTGCTCCGGGTGCAGGTAGAAATCCGCAACGCACAAGAGGCTATGATTGCCGCTTGAGGCATTAAAGATGCTTGTCGACCAAAGGCGTGAATGCGGAATAGAAACTTCGGTATCATCAGGAGTTACAATCCGTACTGCCCTCATATCAATAGACTTGACTTCTCCGTAAATACCGTCAATCTCGATCCAATCCCCGGGCTGGTAAGTATTTTCCAAGACGGTGACCAATCCTCCTGCAAGACAACTTACATAATCTTTAAACGCAAAAGCAAATGCCACTCCTACGCTCGCAATAAGCGCTATAACATTTTGAAAATTCGGTTCAATAAGAATAGGGACAATGATGACAACGCAGGCGACAGCAACCAATAAACGGGATATCGGAACAAACCGTAAAATAAAAAGGCGAAGTTTGGGGGGAGCTTTTTCCGCCAGATGCCCCATACTCCAACGGATAACCGTCGAAACGATCCCAGCTAAAACAAGCACTCCCAAAACAAGAAGCACGTCTTCCCAAGACAGCTTCCTTAAAAAACCCCATGTGTCTATATTTTCAGTCATGAAAACTCCTTAAAAACAGTGTTTTAGAGCTTAAGAGGTCCACAAGGAGTGGATGTAAGTCCGTCCGCTGGGTTGCATGTTACATCCTCATCTTCACTAATGCCGGAAACTTCTGCTTCTTCTCCAATATCGGCTGTGCCTCCAACAGTCTGCCCTGTTGTATCAACCTCAGCACTAAGGTCCGATGGGATTGGGAGTGTACCTGATTCTGGAGTTGTTACGTCGGCTTCATGAACAGCGCTCGACCCTGTAATATCCGAAGCGCTGCCCACTTGCCCAGGTGAAGCAACACCTTCTGCGGCTAGATCTGTTTGCAAAATTTGTTTATCTTCAAGTTCACCTGTTGTGTCCACAGCAACACCAACATTGGGTGTGCCAGATTCAGGATTTGTACCAGTTTCAACACCAACAATAGGATTACCAGAAGTACTTGATGGTTCTTGCGCAGTCGTACTAGAACCTGTACTGATTTGTTCTGTCGTGGCTTGCCCAGTGGCGCTGGTGGCTGGTTCCGTCGTTATGTCCGCTTCATGAACAAGTTCTTGTCCTGTAATATCCGTAGCACTACCCACCTCAGCTTCAGATGAACCTGTACCTGCTCCTGCTACACCTGCATCAAGAATTTGCCTGTCTTCGAGCTGACCGCTTGTGTCTACATGGACGCCAGCATTAGGTGTGCCTGAACTTGGTTTTACATTTGTGTCAACAACAACTATGGGATTACTTGAGGTACTTGTACCTGATACCGAACCAGTTGTTTGTTCATTACCATTTGGGCCTGCTTGCGCTCCGGTATTTATATTACCACTGGCCCTCCCGGTTTCAGCCTGTGCTGTACCTATTGCTGAAGGTGTGTTGGGTAAACCGCTACCGGTGAAAATATACCCGTGATTTCCAATAGTGGCATTTGAAGGATTCCCTGAAGTGATGCCTTTATTATTATAACTTCCCCGTGATGAAATTCGGCTTCCTTGCTCCATGCCCCCTATTGCCTGATCGACAACAGTATGTCTATCCTCGTCTGCTAATACTAAAAAAGAAAAACCGAAAATGAACAACAAAAGGCTGCATGGGATTATTTTTATATGTTGTTTTCTAGTTTCCATAGTTGCTTACCATAGTTAAAGATTCTCTAAAACGAAAAAATAACTTCCACACCCGCAATATGCCTAGTCCGGTCAAAGTAATCATTATTATTTTCTGAATTGATATATCGATAAAAAATTCTGGTCGCAAGATTAGGCCTCCAATGATGCGTCAGACCAACATAAACATCCAAACCATTGTCGCGCCGATCCCTGCTATCTAAAGCCGATAAAGATGAAAAGTCGGGGTATGCCTGCCAATCGAATCCTGTTGACACATCCAAATCCGTTTTTCGGCAAAACTTAAATGGTGTATGAAAACCTAAAAGGACCTGCCCTCCCTGACTATTAAAGTCCTTCCCACGTGTTTGGTCAAAATCTCCCTCTCCTTTAACAAAGAAAAAACTATTAAGATTAGGTGTATAAAAATACTGCGTTACACCAACGCCCTCACGGACACCATCTCGGGAAGATTGATCGTGATTTGTCCCTTGAAACTTAGAACCATAATTGAATACAGTAAAATGAGTGAAAAAATGCGTCAATGTCTTACGCCAGAAAGAAGTATCAGCGCTTAAGAAAGCCCGGTTATCGATTGAATAAAGGTCGCTTGTTAAAAAATTAGCACGAAAATCATAACGGGCACCCAACAGGAACGGACGATCTCCCCAAAATTGCCGTTTCTTGGCATCCAAAGCAAATCCTTGAGAAGAAAAATCCACCTGACTGGCGTCCTTGCTATGAAGATACTCTTCACCTATATATATTACATCCAAACGAGAATCTTTTTTCAACCACAGAGGATATCCTACATTAAGCTCGCTCACATAGAGTGCTGAAGCTTCTTTACTTCCCGGTGCCGAAAGACTTTTATTATTAGGGATAAGCAATGGATTGCTGTCATAATCAATCCCTAACTTGCCTAAAAGATATGGTTTTTTTTCGATAGTTTTATTGACTAAACGCTTATTTAAACGCAAACGCCTTAGTTGTTCTTGCGCCCAATGCCTGTAACCCACTGTAGAACCATGCTTAATAACAAAATTTAGCTCTTCCTCTGCCTTTTGATACTGAGCTTCCTTAATATAGGCCAGTCCTATAAACAAGCGGGCGGGAATATCATTAGGATGGACTTGTAAAATATCTTGATAAAGCTGGATTGCTTCATGCGGATGGTTAAACTTTTCTAAGGTCAGGGCCCGATAGCGCAAAATAAGGGGATCATGTGGATATTTTTTAAGCAGCACATCAGATTCTTGAAGCGCTTTTTCATATTCTTTATTTTTGAAATATTTTACAAAATCACTGGAAAGAAATTCTTTATGCGAGATTTCGGCTGCAAACGAAGAGGAAATTGTAAAAAACGCGGCGAGAAAAAAAACAGCTGTTGTCAACGACTTGCGCAAGCGACATCCCCTCTCTAGGATCACCCGGCAAAGCCGTTTGATCGCAACTGCCTAATCAAACTTCGCAAGATGTTACTTTTATACACCCAAATTAAAAATAAAAAAAGCTTTTTGTGATTTATTTTAATGCCCCAAAAAGGCGTGGCCTAGCCAAGCCCCAATTAAACATAATATCCAACAAAAGGAGGCCGCAGCAATAAACCACATAAAAACAGTAAATAAAAATAAATGGCGGAGAAGGAGAGATTCGAACTCTCGAGACGCCTTTCGACGTCCACACGCTTTCCAGGCGTGCGCCTTAAACCACTCGGCCACCTCTCCGTACCAAAATCTTGCTATCAAATACCAATCTTACTATCCAAATACATCCAGAAAAGGAGAGGTGTTGTGTCGCTGCGCTTTTCCACGGCTTTGACCCACCTCTCCATATTTTTCTAATTTAAATAATACTGATACCAATGTCTGGATTCCCGCTTTCGCGGGAATGACATTTTTTATATTAAACTGCTATACAATTGCTGCCTCTGCTCTTTAAGACGGGCATCTTCCAAATATTCATCATACAAAACACCAATGCGGTCAATACAACCGCCGGGGGTCAGTTCGATAATGCGATTGGCCGCGGTCTGGACCAGTTGATGGTCATGAGAAGAAAATAAAATAGTGCCCGGAAAACTTTCCATGCCGCGGTTTAAAGCGGTGATCGCTTCCAAATCCAGGTGATTGGTGGGCTCATCCAAAATCAATACATTGGCGCCGGTCAGCATCATCCGGGACAACATACAGCGCACTTTTTCACCACCGGAAAGCACCCGCACGCTTTTCAAACTTTCTTCACCGGTAAAAAGCATTCTTCCCAGAAATCCGCGTACAAAATTCTCATCCTTCTCGACAGAATATTGACGAAGCCAATCGACAATATTAAGATCCACGTCAAAATATTTTGCATTGTCTTTGGGAAAATACGCTTGGGTCGTGGAAACCCCCCATTTAAAAGAACCGCTGTCAGCTTTTAACTCCCCCACCAAAATTTGAAACAAGGTGGTTTTAACCAAGTCATTAGGACCCACCAATGCGATTTTATCACCCTTGTGCGCGTGCAAAGAAAATTTTTTAAACATCAATTGGCTGTCGATAGACTTAGTCAAATTTTCCACATGCAAAACGTCATTGCCGGCTTCACGCTCAGGCTTAAAATTAATAAACGGATATTTGCGTAAAGATGGTTTGATCTCATCCAGTGTCAATTTTTCCAAAATCTTTTTACGGGAAGTCGCCTGACGGGCCTTGGACGCATTGGCTGAAAAACGGGCGATAAAATCCTGCAATTCACGGCGCTTGTCTTCCAACTTCTTATTGGAGTCTGAACGCTGTCTAAGTGCCAATTGGCTGGCCTCAATCCAAAAACTGTAATTGCCTGAATACATCTGGATCTTCCCAAAATCAATATCGCAGACATGCGTGCAAACTTTATCCAAAAAATGGCGGTCGTGGGAAACCACAATGGCCGTGTTCTCAAAATTAATTAAAAACTCCTCGAGCCACATACAGGTATCAACATCCAGAGAGTTGGTAGGTTCATCGAGGATCAAAATATCCGGATTGCCAAACAGGGCCTGGGCCAAAAGGACGCGTACCTTTTGGGAGGCTTCCAATTGCTTCATTTGCTGCTGATGCAAATTTTCACCGATGCCTAAATCACTCAAAAATTTGCCGGCCTCGGCATCAGCGTTCCAGCCATTCATCTCGGCGAATTCGGCCTCAAGCTCAGAGGCGCGCAGGCCATCCGCATCGCTAAAATCAGGCTTACTGTAAAGCTCATCCTTTTCTTTCATCACCTGATAAAGCTCTTTATGTCCCATGACCACAGTCATAAGCACCGTGCTCTCATCGAAGGCGAATTGATCTTGGCTTAGCATGGAAATACGTTTCCCTCCGGCGACACTGACGGCACCTGAGGTGGTATCTAAATCACCGGACAGGATTTTCAAAAAAGTGGATTTGCCCGAACCATTAGCACCGATAATGCCGTAGCAGTTGCCGGGATTAAAGGTGATATTAACCCCGTCAAACAGGATACGCTTACCAAACTGGAGTGATACATTATTAGCAGAAATCAAAAGGCCCAACTCCTTCGTCATCGTAAAGTTTTTACACATGCAAAGGCGGGATTATAGCATAACCATCCCTAAACGCCAACGAGATTTCCGCGTGTTGAGATTCCTTTACTTGCATATTGGCCCAAATAGTGTTAGTCTGTGCACACTATGTCACAGAATGAACAAAACTTTTACGGGCTGGGTATTGCTCCTGCGATCCTGAGCGTCATCGAACGTTTGAAATTTACCATTCCCACCAAAATTCAATATCAAGCTATTCCTGTAGGCTTGCAGGGCCAGGATGTCATGGGTATCGCTCAAACCGGGACCGGCAAGACCATGGCCTTCGGTATTCCTTTAATACAGCGTTTGGCCCAAATCAAAGGCCGCGCCCTGGTGGTAGTTCCCACCCGTGAATTAGCCATACAAGTTGATGAAAGCCTTCGTAAGATCGCAACCGCGCTGGGACTCAAGACCGCGGTCTTGATCGGTGGGGACTCCATGGGCAAACAGCTTCAAAACTTAAAATTACATCCGCGTATTTTGATCGGCACCCCGGGCCGTTTGATCGATCATATGCAGCAAAAAACACTCAATTTTCACGATGCTCATATTTTGGTTTTAGATGAAGCTGACCGCATGCTCGATATGGGTTTTGGCCCGCAAATCGCCACTATCATGCGCCAAGTTCCGCATGACCGGCAGACGATGCTGTTTTCAGCAACCATGCCCGAAACCATCATGAATATCGCTAAAAGTTATATGAAACTGCCCGTGCGTGTGGAAGTGGCCCCCACCGGCACCATGGCGGATAAGATTACCCATGAATTGTTTATCGTACGCAAAGAATTAAAAAATGGATTATTAGAGAGCATACTGGCCCAATATAAAGGATCAGTCCTTATCTTCTGCCGCACCAAATTCTCGGTGGCACGCTTGACTAAACAATTGCGCGGCATGAAGCATAACGCCGCGGAAATCCATTCGGACCGCTCCCTTAGTCAGCGCAAAGAAGCTTTGGAAGGTTTTAAACGGGGTAAATACCGAATTTTAGTGGCCACTGACATCGCCGCGCGCGGCATTGATGTCAAAGGAATAGAACTGGTACTCAACTATGATTTGCCTGATGATCCGGAAAATTACGTGCACCGCACCGGACGCACCGGCCGTGCGGGATTCGCGGGACATGCCGTGTCTTTTGCCACACCTGACCAACGCTTAGACGTCAAAAATATCGAGAGGATCATCAATCAAACTCTGCCCGTGACTGACAGCCATCCGACGATCCCTTTAGAGAAATTCCATCATCCCAAATCCCCGGTGATGGCCTTCCAAACCCCGCGCCGCATGCGCATGCGCCGAAGATAAACGCCTGCCGGCAGGCAGGCTCTAAATAACTCTCTCATTACCACCGTCGATAGGAATTTGGGCGCCGGTGGTTTTGGCAAAGGCGTTCCCTGCCATGGCGCAAACTAGGGTCCCCACATCATAAGATGTGATTTCTGTACGCAGGATATTGTCAGTCTTGTATTGCTCAACAGAGAGGCCATAATGCCGGGCGCGTTTTTCCAAGACCTCTTTGGTCCATATGGCAGTATCAAAAACTTGATTGGGATGGATCATATTAACGCGAATACCCTTTGCCCCCAATTCCAAAGCCGCCACCCGGCCTAATTGTGTGAGGCCTGCTTTAGCAACGGAATAAGCTCCCGCGCCCGGGCCCGGGGCCGGAACATTTTTGGACGCGATAATGATAATCGTAGGATCTATGCCATGGCTCAAATAAGGAGAGGCTGCCTTTACCAGATACTGATGGCTGGTTAAATTTAATTTCATGCTCTTTTCCCAAACCGTTGAATCCATGTTCTCAAGATCCATGCTCGGCGGAAAAATGCCGGCATTGCTGACGATGATATCCAGGCCGCCAAAACGGCGCACGGTGGATTCTACGGCTTTTTTAATGTCTGATTCTTTGGTTACGTTGCATCGGATGGTGGCACCGTCTTTAATATCCAAACCAACTACATGAGCACCGTTTGCTCGTAAACGCTCCACACAGGCTTTGCCTATGCCTGAGGCGGCACCGGTCACCAGGGCTATTTTGCCCTGCAAACTCAAAAGCTTTGGATTCTTGGCTAATTTGGCTTGCTCTAATTCCCAATATTCAACATCAAATAGATCTTTTTCATTTAAGACCTTCCATCCGCCCATACCTTCTGCCCTTTGAATGGCCTGCATGGTATGATCAACAATATCGCTGATAATTTGGGCCTCACCCAAGGACCGCCCGAAAGCAACAACACCGTGATCAGGCCATACAGCCCAGCGCGGAGCCAAGTCCAAGCATTTTAATTTTCCGTCGGTGTGACGGTTAAAATAATTTTTATAAGCTTTTGCGTATTCATTAATGTCTGCCTCGCTATTGTTAATGATCACGGGTTTGGGCTTGGTGCGGATCACATGGTCTGGAGTCAAGGTCCCTCGTGCAGCCAGGGTTTTGATACGCGGTAATCGGCTGAAGGCAACAGAGTGATTATCATCTTTTAATAAAGCTACGACCGCACCACCTTGAACACGGCTGACAGCTTGGCGCAGGCGGGCTAACTCTAAAAGATTGCTTCGCTTCGCTCGCAAAGACATTCGAAAAAAAGAAGGTTTTCTAATGGCATCTCGAATATATTGTTCAGCTTTAGTGACCAGCTGAATATGATTTTCATAGCTTTCTTTCGCAGTATCGGCAAAAGTAAAAAGACCATGATTTAACAAAACAATACCGTCATATTGGGACCAATCCACCCCAAGGGTCATCTCATAAACCTTACGCGCTAAAATAAACCCCGGCATGACATAAGGAACAATCAACACCCGCTTACCGTAAATGCCGTTGATATGTTTTTTTCCATCGGGTGTATTGGTGATGGTCACCAAAGCATCCGCGTGGGAATGATCCACGTAGATATAAGGAATGATAGCGTGAAGAATGGCTTCTACGGAAGGATTGGGAGCGTTGGGATTGAGCATCGCGGCCCTTTGCTGGCGCACCATTTCAGTATCTGTTAAGTTTTTAATAGCTGCCATGCGCAAAAGCGTGTCTATTTTAACCGCTGCAAAACCTTCAGCTTCGATCGTCGCTAAATCCCAGCCGCTTCCTTTAACATAGAGAACTTGCTGTTCTGTTCCAAAAAAATCACGGACCTGTGTCTTGACCGACGTGTTTCCCCCTCCATGCATGACTAAGCTTGTGTCCCGGCCTAATAAACGCGAGGTATAAACGCGTAAAGCCAGAGGGTCTTCATCTGATTTTTTAGCTTCTTTATCATTCCAGAGGCTTTTCATAGTTCCCATCACTGGCTCTTAATCCAGGTTTCTGCTTCCGGCGCTACATTGGTCTTTTTCTTTAAAACTATATACAGTCCATTCTTTTTATCCAATTCATCGTGAAATTTCTTCACATCCGCGTAACCTTGCACAGGTATGGCAGCGCGTTTGAGGTGATAAATACTTTCCATCGTGATCGTACCATCGCCCTTAGTGTACTTGGTTGTGACCTGCATAAAATCCACTGCCAAATTATAATCCGGCGGCACAAAGCTTATTGTCAAGCCCTCGGGAATATGGTAGGTGTTGCGATTAATGATCAAAGAATTAGTGGGGACAAAAATAGGATAATGCCGCTTATCCTCTGAAAAATCAGGAATATTGCCTTGCTGTTCTTCTTTCAAAAGGACCATATCATTGGCCACTTGATAAACATTGGATGCCGCGTATTTAAAATCGAATTCAACGGGCCCATACCGATTTTCCAGACCCTTGACATCATGCTCCGTTATTTTGCCGCCTTGAGCGAAAGTAGCCTGCAAATTATCAAAAAATTTCTGTTTACTGCTATCGCTGGAGGCGTCCCAACTGCTTTTCATATCCTCTGATGCTTCCACGGGCATTTTCACATGCACTTGAAAATTGGCTGAACCATTATCGCTCAACGTGATATCGCTGGTAGATATCACCGAATGAAAAGATTCATCGGCAACGGGAAGATTGTCAAATCGATAGGAATCAGGGTCGATGATCAGCACATAGGCATTGTCATAACTTGAAGGCAGCTCTCCCAGATCAAATCCCTTGGCCTGCGGATCCACAAAATATTTTTGATGATCGGCATTGACCTCTAATATTACGCGATCAAAAGCTGAAGGATTGGGCAGCCGATGCCGCGGGTCCCCGTTAAACTCACCGCTGAATAAACAAATATTAGCATCAATACCAACTTTTTTCAGCATTTGCTTAGTCAAGACCGCTAAATCTTTGGAGTCCCCATAATGATTTTTAAAAATCTCGCGGGTATCACGCAGATCAACCGTATGATCTCCCAAGCTCATGGACACATAACGAAATTTATCCTGAATAAATTCCAGGATAGCGCGCAGTTTATCTTTAGAACTTGTTTTGCCGTTCACTAAATCCAAGGCTTTAGCGGAAATTGCTGGATCATCAATTGTATTCTTATTGATCAAATCACGCCACCAATCAGCTATCTGTTTCCAATCACTCATGGAAGATAAAGACAGCACCCCTATAATTTCATCGGAAGGAGGCATAAAATCTTCATTTTCGCTATAAGCAGTATTTTCAAAAATATAGGAATATTTGACAGCTACCTTGAGTTTATCGATCAGGGGCTGTTTATCATTATTGTAAGCAGAAAAATGGATAGATTTGTTTTCAGGAAAAACATAGGTATAACGCGTGTATTTTGTAGGTATGGAAGGATACGTCACCTCGTCCCAAAACTGATTAGGAATTTCTTCTTTAAAAACTTTAGTTTTGACCCTCACGTCTATGATCGTGCCGATATTGATCTGAGGGAAGGTAATGACCTTAAGGCGCATATCGGCGTACAACGGTGACTGATTATAGGCCTGCAAATCTTTAATGTCAGTGGCCTCAAGCTTCCTGCCATCCGGTGTCTCTATAAAAGCTTGTGTTTCCGTAATTTCTTCGCGGGATTTATTGTAATAAATAGGCCACTGCCCTAAATTCTTGGCAGTCTCTTTCTGGATCTTGACGCGGGCATGATAATCTTCATCAAAAGACCAGTCATCATGAATGGTCGTATCTGTTTCAGCTAAGAGACCGATGTAGGGCTGATCGCTGTTTTTCTCTTCCCAGGTATTCGGATCGGCCTGCTTGTCTTCGATTTTGCTTAAATCACGCGTAATGGCCTGGGTGCGGTCCAAGGATGGTGTCTGTGCTAAAGCCAAACTCGAAAAAAACGGCAAAAATAAGAGGAATATAAACTTTTTCATAAATCGTAAAACCCGCTCATCCATCAAAATATGCCGCTGGGTCAAAGGCTGTTTGAGGACAATGCCTTCCAGCGTTGTGCAGCGGCTTAAAGCCACATACATCTGCCCGTGGGAAAATGTGCCCCAGCCCACATCAATGATCACACGATCAAAAGTCTGTCCTTGAGATTTATGAATTGTCACCGCCCAGGCTAACTTCAAAGGGTATTGGGTAAAATAGCCTACGACTTTGGAGCCCAGGGAATTGTTCACTTCATCAAAATAATATTGATAAATTTCCCAGGTATGCTTTTTGACATCAACCTGGGTCCCGTTTTCCAACTCAACCATGATCACATCATCACCCTCGGTATCAGCAGCTATCCTCAAGATTTTCCCCAAAGATCCATTGACCCAGCGTTTGTCCGGATCATTGTTTAACATCATTATCTGCGCGCCTGATTTGAGCTCAAGGATTTCCGGGGTCGGCAGGGATTTGCGCTCAAATTCACCTGACACCGCACCTTGATAAATCCTGGGAAACCCGGATAAACTTTGCAAGCGTTGATTGTTGACACGATCCGCCAGGGAATTGGTAGTGGTGAGAACAATATAAAAATCTTCCGGTGCAAATTGATGGTCCGGTTTAAAACGGCGGTTGAGTGCCTCCCAATGATGATGCTCAACACTATCATCCCGGACGGCGTTAAGCAGACGGATAAAATGCTCGTCCTTTTGACGGTAAATTTTTGTTAACTGCATGATCTTAAAATCAAGCGACTCAAAAACTTTTGAGGAAAAAAAATAAGGTGTCGGGTAATGGGTCTTAAAAATATCTTCTTCCCCGCGCCCTACCACCGGCGGCAATTGACAAAGGTCTCCAAAGAATATCATCTGTATCCCGCCAAAAGGCCTGTCATAATCCGGCCCATACAAACGCAAAAAAATATCAACGCAATCCATAAGATCTGCCCGCACCATGGACACCTCATCGATAATAACAGCACCGAGTTCCCGATACATTTTCCGCTTGCGTTTGCGCACCGGTATGTCCCCCACACTTTCAGGGGTCACATCAGGCTTAAAGCCAAAAAAAGAATGGATGGTTTGGCCTTTGATATTGATGGCTGCGACCCCTGTGGGGGCGAGTACCGCGACGTTCTTAGTTGTCTTCTCACGGAAATACTGCAGTAAGGTTGATTTGCCGGTACCCGCCTTGCCGGTAACATACATATGCTGACCGGTATTCTCCAAGGCCTCAAAAGCAGAGACAAATTCTTCGTTAAAGTCGAGTTCTGCAAAATTCATAATATTTCGTTAATAGCATCTTGTAATCGCTGATGTACTTTCAAATTTTCTTCGCGGTTGGTAATGACTTCAATGATCGTCGAGGTCTGTGCTTTAAGCGCCTGAGCGTACGCTTTTTTAAAATGCTTGGCATCCATAGGCTGGCTGTAATTGACCTCAAACATCGATGCCGCGGCAGCCAGCGTGTACGGATGCGGTGTGCCCCAAAACTTTTCAAAACCTTCTTTAAATTCAGCAATGGGTAAAAAAGAAAATATCCCGCCCCCGCCGTTATTAAGAAGAACAATGATCAAAGGCATGGGCAAATCACGCAACATACTCAAAGAATTTAAATCATGCAAAGCCGCCAAATCGCCGATCATAAGGGTCACCGGCGCCCTCAAGCCTCTTGCATACCCGGCCGCTGAAGCAATCAGCCCATCGATACCGCTGGCCCCGCGATTGCCACCTACAGTAGCCACATTTGCTTTGAAATCCGCATAATTACCCATATCGCGGATGGGCATACTATTGCTTAAAAATAATCCCTGGGCTTCAGGGATCAGTTGAGAGACCAAACGGGCGACACGAGGTTCGCTTAAACGCTCATCTTTAACTAAAAAACTTTCTATGGCCTTATCTGCGATTTTGTTGGCCTTGGATAAGACCTTCAGTGCCGTAGAACTTTTGCGCGGCTTAATAAGCCCGATTACCGTCTGAATAAAATTGGTGACACTTGCCTCAATACGCAAGCTGACCTGATGATTGGGATCATTGCGCAGGGCATGATTAAGCACCATGATATACTCCGAAGGACTTTGCTTGTGAATAAAATCATAATAGCGCTGTGACGTTATTCGACCGCCTAAATGAAGCACCCCGTCAAACGACAATTTATTTAAAATTTTATCGGACAAAAGCAAATGATCAAAATAATGGATAAGATTAAGATGGCTTTGCCCCAGGCGCAAACCTGAAGAAACATCCGCAAAAACCGGCCAGCCTAATTTCTCTGCCAATTGCAACACCAAATTTGCTTCATCAGCGCTCTCTATCTTTCCGACAACAATCAAACCATTTTTAATCGCCTTCAGCCGCTCAGCAATCATCTTACGAGGGGGTATTGCAACAGACTCAAAACCCATGACATAATCCGTGTAAGGCTTTTGAGATTGTAGCCAACGGTTTAACGGCTTGATATAAGTTTTAAGGTCCTCTGATGTTTGGACCAAACTCAGCGGTTGGCGAAACATGCAATTGATATGCACGACCCCATGATTGCGTACGGCTTGATACCAGGCCTGATCAATCGTCGTCAGGACAAACTGAGGATTAATTTTGGTATCCGGGCAGGGCATGTCTACGGCCCTTTGCACGTATTTTCCAAATAGCCCCACCTGGTCAATGGTCTGCACTGCCCCGGTTTGCCTTAACTCCGGTGGGCGATCAGCGGTTATCACCATCAAAGGTAATTTTTTCTTTGAAGCTTCGATCACCGCCGGAAAAAAATTAGCCGCGGCCGTGCCTGAGGTGCAAATCAGTACAGCCGGTTTTTTAGCAGCGGCACTATAGCCCATGGCATGAAAACTTAAGGCCCGCTCATCAAAATGAACAAAACTTTTAAGCCTCTTGTTTTGGGCCAAAGCAATAACCAGGGGTGAACTGCGTGACCCGGAAGCCACGCAAAAATAATCCGCCCCCAGGCGTGAAAGCTCCTCAATGATTAACATTCCCCAAAGATGATTAATATTAACCGGATTCAATTGGGCCTTTTTCATCGGATAATTTTTATAAAATTGCTGATTTTATTTTCCACTTCATCCCACTCAGCCGCAGCTTCTGATCCCCGCACAATCCCTGCCCCGGCAAAGACAGACAATTTTTTTGTACTCACCAAGCCTGAACGAATTCCCACCACAAATTCAGCCCAATCCAAACCGACATAGCCTATGGGCGCGCCATACCAGCCCCTGGAAAATCCCTCAAGCTTGCGGATAATGGCCATTGCTTGTTTTTTCGGAGTGCCTGCTAATGCCGGAGTTGGATGAAGGAATTGTAAGATATCTTCATCATTTATGCCATCTTTTAATTGGCCCTGAAATTTAGTGATCAGATGATGCCCGTTGGCCAAGGTCAAAATGCCAGGGCGCTTTTCCCGGCTAAAACTCTCGCAAAATTTTTTAAAAGAAGCATTAATGGCATCAACGACAAGCGCATGTTCGTGCTTGTTTTTACTGGAGTTTAGTAACTGTTTAGGACCCGTTGATTTAGGCATGGTACCGGCCAAAGCTTCGGATTCAATAGAACGTTGATAACGGCGAAAAAGACGTTCAGGTGATGCCCCCAAAAAAACTGTTTTCTTAAATTGGAAGGCAAAATGATAGCTGTTAGGTGTAACTGCTTTTAATTGCCGCAGCATGGCCCAAGGATCAGGTGCCTGTTTAAAATAAAGGGAAGTTTTACGTGCCAGCACGACCTTTTCAACAGATCTGTCCGCCAGGATCGAATCCACATCCTTTTGCCAAAATTTTTGATCAGGATTGTCACTTCTTCTCATCATGTCATTCCCGCATGTCCCGCCTTCCCTCATGTCATTCCCGCATGTTTTTATTGGAATGACAATCTTGCTTAATTGCTTTAAAATATCCGCGATATTTTCACGGCCCTTCAGATTGCAACAAAAAATCATTTTGCCGTTCTGGGCTGCTAATTCAAAACGCGGCAGGACAAAACGATAGGCGCCAAATCCGTTCCAATCCGCGTCCAAATGACGTTCATCAAAACAAAAACCTCCGTACCATTGCAAATAAGGATATTTCGGCGACAAAAAAGAACGCAGCTGTTTAAAAACTTTTTTAAAACTGCCTAATCGCTTGTCCCTTACACAAACAGCCTGTCCTATGCCGGCAATACTCACGGTATCGCTTTGATTGGCCCCGTAAATTTTAACTTCATCCTTCTGAAGAGAAAGCCAGGAAATCATATCCACCGGATGAATTTTGATCTCAATACGCTCGATGGATTGGGAAGGCTTGTAGGCCGCTACAAACGAGGACATCTGATCTTGAGCTTCTTTGAGGGAAAGAAGATTATTTGTGGGCGACATAAATGGTGGCCGCTCCGCCCATCAGAGGGTAAGGAATATTATCGACAAATCCCATCTGCTTTAGGATTTTACAAAAGCGGTCTCCGTAGGGAAAAGTCTGTATGGTCTGATTTAAATAAGTGTACGCCTTAAAATTCCCGGAAAATAAAAATCCAACCAACGGCACCACCATCTGCAAATAAAGCCAATGACCTCCCTTTAGCAGAGGATTTTCAGGTTTTGAAAATTCCAAAATTAAAACCCGGCCGCCCTTTTTCGTGACCCTGTACATTTCCAAAAGAGCCAAACGCAAATCCGGGATATTACGGATGCCGAAAGCGATCGTTACACAATCAAAGGTTTCATCGAGAAAGGGCAAAGCTTGCGCGTCACCCTGTTGAAGCATCAGGCGGTCATCCAAATGCTGTAGCTTAATTTTTTTGCGGCCGATCTCAAGCATTTTGATTGCCGGATCCACCCCATAGCCACGATGAATCTTAGGATTGCCTTTAGCAAGTACGATCAAAACATCCGCAGTGCCAGTCGCTAAATCCAAAATGGTTTGCCCGTCAGAATCCGGCAAAAATTGCTTCAAAGCATTGCGCCAGCAAACGTCCTGCCCCAGGGACAAAAGACGGTTTAAAAAATCATACCGCCCGGCAATGCTGTTAAACATTTTCCAGGAATCGGATTTAGGTAAAATTAAATTTTGTCCCCTGGTATTCATACGGCCTGATAAAAAATATTCCAAGAATTTCTTAGTGCCCTGCAATAATCCGCCGACATAACCAGACTCAAGAGCAGGATCATAATCCGCTAAAAATTTTGGCGCCACCAAAACAGAATGCTTAAAACCAACGGCCTTAAAAGCCGGATAGTCATTGCCTTCCTTTGAGCCATCATCCCCTATATAAACCATATCCAAAACATGCCGATGCAATTTATCTTGGGCTAAATCCAGCGCCTGCTTTCTATAACCTGAAACAGGGACAGCTTGACCCTTAGAACTCACATAGACTAATTCCGCCCCGCCATTGGCCGCCACCAAAACCCGGCCATAAACCTCTTTGGGCAAGGCATCCACCAGACGCTTAAATGTCCGATTAAGATCATTACCCGAAACCAGCATGAATATGCCGCCGGCTTGCAGATAGGCGCAAAGAGCATCCCTAACCGGGCTTTCAGCCAAGGTCGGCAGAAAACCAACACGCGGGCCATCATAAATCGTACCGTCTCCGTCGGCAGCAATAACTGTTTTACTTTTGAAGCTGTTGATGTACGCTCCGGGCTGATAATTCATTTCTTTAAGCACATCCTCAAAGGCCCCTTGCAAAAAACGGATGGGTAGAGACTTATCCACTCCATCCACATTGAACTCGATCGATGATGTTCCTGCTAATTTCAAATGCATGCCAAGTCTAAGCTCTTTGCATTTTTGGGCGATCTGGGCCGTAATCTCAGCACGCTTCGGGCCCCAAATACCCTTGGCCACCACTTGCCCGGCACCTTCCTGTGTTGCGCCACGCACTTCTATACGCACGGGATAATCAATAGCCGCGGCAGTGTCCGCGCCGTAAGCGACTAATTTCTCATCGGAAAAATCAGAAGGATTTACCTGAAAAGAAATAATAGCCTCCTGCGCCTCACCTTTAAACTGACTGGCATCTGCGTGGGATAAAAAATCACGGATAGCGTTACCGCTTAGTTGGATAATAGTCTGAAGATCCTTACGCCCAATAGTCGTTAACATATAACTTCAACTCCCCCTAACCCCCTCTTTATACAAAAGAGGGGGAAACATTAGCAGGCTGATGCCGATATGTTGTTCTGGCGTATAAAAATTTGTACCGTTCGATTTTGACTCAACCTTTTCGCGTGACCCCTCTATTTTTCCCGCCCCGATTAACCTCCCGCATACGCCGAGCAAGTAATAGGGAATATTGCGTGTCCTGGATTCCCGCTTTCGCGGGAATGACAATTCTTTAAATTCTAATCCGTGTCAGCCAACATGGCTCGCTCAGATATGTTCTTTGACCTTTGGCCCGCTGATGTAGCTTACGATATCAATAAAATCTTTCATTTTCTTGGGGTCTTTTTTACCCGGGGACTCCTCTACACCGCTGTTGACGTCCACGGCATAAGGCTTTAGAACATTGACCGGATCGATCACATTCTGGGTATTTAAACCGCCGGATAAAATAATCGGCACATCATTTGATGATTTGATCTGTTTTAAAACATTCCAATCAAATGTTTTGTCCGTTCCGCCGTAATTGTATTGATCATAGGTATCAAATAAAAAAGCATCCACTTTATAATTTTCTACAATTTCAGGGTCAAAATTTTCACCCACGCGGAAAACTTTAATGATCTTAACATTGTAACGCCGGAGCCTATGGCAAAAGTGATGATCTTCTTGACCATGCAATTGCACCGCGCGCAGGCCGCAATGATTGATAATATCCCGCATGGCGCCGGCATTATGGTTGACAAAAACACCGACGGGAGTGATAAACGGCGGCAAGGTATCAATGATCTTTTTGGCTTTAAAGGGCGAAATAAAACGCGGGCTTTTTTTATAAAAAATAAACCCTAGAGCCCAGGCACCTGCCCTGGCTGCCCGTTGGGCATCAAGCTCACTGGTCATTCCGCAAATCTTAACGCGTACCATTTGAACTCCCCCCTAACCCCCTCTTTATAAAAAAGAGGGGGAATGATTATTTACCAACCATGATTTCTTTTATCTTGGAAGCAATATCCGGTGAGCGCATAAAAACTTCACCGATCAATACGGCATGAGCTCCGGCCTCTTGTACCCGCCGGATGTCTTCATGTGTTTTAAGGCCGCTTTCGGCCACAATGACAATACCCTTAGGGATTTGCGGGATCAGGCTCAAACAATTATTTAAATCAACCTTGAAATTTTGCAAATTGCGGTTATTAACCCCGATGATTTCAGCTCCGGCTAAAACCGCTCGTTTAACTTCAGCTTCATCATGCACCTCAACCAGACAATCCAATCCCAAACGATGCGACACCTGTATTAATTCTTTTAACTGCTTATCCGATAACAGTGCCACAATCAAAAGCACCGCCGAGGCCCCGTAAAAAAGCCCCTCATAAATCTGATATTCGTGCACAATGAAATCTTTCATGAGCACCGGGACCTGCCCATTCGCGCTAATCCGGGCTAAATAAGAAAATTTCCCCAAAAAATATTTATCTTCCGTTAAGACAGAAATGGCCGCGGCTTTATTTCTGATATAAATACCGGCTATTTTAGTGGCGTTAAAATCCTCACGGATCAGGCCGGCAGAGGGGGAAGCTTTTTTGACTTCAGCGATTAGGTTGATTTGGCTTTTTTTGGATATGGCTTTTTTAAAAATCTCATATCGCCGCTGTCCTACAGGCTTCATATTTTTTATTAAATTCTCATAATATGATTTTTTAGCCGCCAGGATCTCTAGTTTGTGCCGGGCTATTGTTTTTAAAAAATCAGCGGACACGGTTGGTAAATTCCTTTAATTCTTCTAACTTTTGTAAAGAGCGCCCTGAATCAATGGCATGCTCTGCCATGCGCATACCTTGCTTCAGATTTCCCACAGCCTGGGCCGTATAAAGCGCGTAAGCGGCATTGACCACCACGATAATATATCGAGGGCCACGGTCATCACCCTTTAAAATGTTAAGCGCGATAGAAGCATTTTCAGCAGCATTACCTCCAGACAAATCCTCTATGCGTGCACGGGGGATGCCCAGTTCATCAGGGTCGATATCGTAGCTGATTATTTCCAGCCCGTTAAATTCGCTGACAAAAGTTTTATCCGTGGTGGTGATTTCATCAAGGCCGTCATTGCCGTGCACGACCAAAGCGCGCTTGAGTCCTAAACTTTTCAATACTTGCGCCATAGGTCCAAGCAAGTCGCGGCTGTACACCCCCATCATCTGGTGAGTGGCCTGCGCCGGATTAGTCAATGGTCCTAAAATATTAAAAATGGTCTTGACCCCCAACTCTTGACGAGCGAAAGCGACATTCTTCATGGCCGGATGCAGGCGCTGGGCAAATAAAAAAGCCAAACCGACCTTATTCAAACATTCACTTAAGTGCCGCTCTTCCATATGGAGATTGACACCTAAGGCTTCCAGAACATCCGCGCTGCCGCATTTGCTGGAAACAGAACGGTTGCCATGCTTGGCAACAGCGACACCGCTGGCCGCCACCACCATAGCCGCCAGGGTGGAAATGTTAAACGTGTTCTTGTGATCGCCGCCGGTACCGCAAGTGTCCAGAATAATTTCATGATGAGTTTTAACCGGTATAATAAATTTTCGCATGATCAAGGCACAAGCAGTGATCTCTTCGACCGTCGGACCCTTTTTATTAAGAGCCAGTAAAAAATTCTTAATATCCTCCAAAGGCGCTTGGGCCGTCATGATAAGTTCCATGACCACGGTGATCTCGTCATGGCTGAGATTCTCCCCTTGCTGAATTTGGGTTATGTAGTCGCGCATCATAGGCTTAAAAAGTTTTTCAGTAGATTCATTCCCTGCTTGGTCAAAATCGATTCCGGATGAAATTGCACGCCGTAGATGGGATAGATTTTATGCTGCACGCCCATGATTTCTCCGTCGTCAGTGGTTATAGCTGTGACTGTCAAGCACTCCGGGACATGCTTGGAGTCAATGACTAAAGAATGATAACGGGTTGCTTCAAAAGGATTGGGTAAACCTTTGAATATTCCTTGGCTGTTATGTTTGATCAACGATACTTTCCCATGCATAAGGCGTTTGGCATTGATGACCTTGCCGCCAAACGCATACCCGATGCCCTGATGTCCCAAGCAGACACCTAAGACCGGGATTTCAGGGCCCAATTGTTTGATAATTTCAATAGAAATGCCCGCGTCTTCCGGCCGGCCAGGTCCCGGAGAGATGACGATTTTTGCCGGCTTCATCTTACGGATTTTCGCAATGGTCAAAGCATCGTTGCGATATACTTGGACCTTTGCCTTGAGCTCGCCCAAATACTGCACAAGGTTGTACGTAAAAGAATCATAATTATCGATCATTAAAATCATAAAAAACCTTATTCTTTTTCCCGATAAACTTTAGCGCCAATGCCGGTCAATTTTCCATCGAGATCTTCATAGCCGCGGTCGAGATGATAAATACGGTAAACTTCAGTTTTCCCATGTGCTACTAAACCCGCGATAACCAAGGCTGCTGAGGCGCGCAGGTCAGAGGCCATGACCGGTGCTCCGTATAAATGTTTAATCCCCTCGACGATAGCAACACCGGCATCACGGCGAATCTGGGCACCCATACGGTTAAGTTCAGCGATATGCATAAAACGATCCGGAAAAACCGGGTCAGTGATGATACTCACCCCTGGCGTGATGGCCATCAAAGTCATATACTGGGCCTGCAAATCCGTCGGGAAACCCGGATGAGGATGGGTGACAATATTGGCCGGACGCAAAATTTTCTTGACCTTAACACGTATGTCTGCTCCGTCTTTGCGCACGTCGACCCCGATCGATTGCAATTTATCAATCAATGCCAGTAATTGATTATACGGTGCGTCTTTAACCAAGATATCACTTTTAGCTGCCGCGGCCAAAAGCAAAAATGTCCCTGCTTCGATGCGGTCCGGGCCCATTTTATAATTAATCCCGTTTAATTTACGCACACCATTGATAACAATCCGGGGCGTGCCCTGCCCTTCAATTTTTGCACCCATGCCGCTTAAGAAATTCCCAAGGTCTTCGATCTCAGGCTCACACGCCGCTGATTCAATAATGGTCTCTCCATGGGCCAAAACAGCGGCCATCATCACATTGGCTGTGGCCAACACCGATGATCCAAATGTACCACCAAGATACATTTGTGCACCTCGAAGCTTATTTGCCGTGGCGATAACATATCCGCCGTCAAAATCCGCCTTTACGCCTAAGGCCATAATGCCCTTCATATGCAAATCGATCGGGCGCACACCGATAACACAACCGCCGGGCATTGACACCTTAGCCTTGCCCAATTTGGCCAGCAAAGGACCCAGGACGCAAAAAGAACCCCGCATGGTTGAAACTAATTTATAATCCGCCACATGATTGTTGGCACTGCCGGAAATAGTTACTTTATTGGCGCTGATCTCAACTGTCTTGCCTAATGAGCGAAGCAATTTGCACATGGTCAAGATGTCGCGCAATTTAGGAATATTACGAATTTCGCAAATGCCGTCAGTCAGCAAGCTCGCCGCTAAAATCGGCAAGGTTGCGTTCTTCGAGCCGCTGACTTTGATTTCTCCCTTAAGGGGCTTGCCGCCTTCAATGATGAACTTTTCCATTTAAGATCCTTCGCTTCGCTCAGGATGACAGGACGGCTCTAATAATCCTATCTCGCCCAGCTAAATCCTGAATAATCTCTATACTTGAAAAATCCCTCTGGGCTTTAACAAGCTTTTTAATAGCTTCTGCCTGCCCGTCGCCGAATTCCATCATAAGACAAGCGCCGCCTCTTAGCAAGTGAGGAGTATATTCTATAACAATCCGGTAAAAATTCAAACCATCTTCTCCGCCGTCTAAGGCTATGGCTGGCTCTTTTTTGACATCCAGCGGCAGACTGCTTAACTGGGCTGTGGGGATATATGGTGGATTGGAGATGATCAGATCAAATACTTTGCTATTGCAGGCAGAAGCCCAAGGGCTTCGACGGGTCTGCAATGAAAGAAAAAAATCATCATGAATGAATTGTATACGGTCCTCCACCCCATGCCGTCTGGCATTGACACGAGCCACTTCCAACGCTTGGGCCGAAGTATCGACAGTGACAATTTGGGATTGAGGAACGAATTTGGCCAAGGCTATGGCGATATTGCCGGAACCCGTACCCAAATCAAGGGCAGATCCTCCCTTAAAACATTTAAGCGCTACGTCAACCAACTGCTCCGTTTCCGGCCTTGGAATCAATACCGATGGATTGACTGCTAACTCCAAGCCCATAAAATGGCAGTTGCCTAAAATGTATTGCAAAGGCTCGCCGGCTTGCCACCGGTGTCGATAATTTTCAAATTGTTCTTGCTGAAAGTTTGTTAACGTAGACCTTTTAAGGGCTAAATCAATGGGCCGGCATTGCAAAATATGCGTGAGGATAATTTCGTCTTCAGACATTTAATATTGGCATAAACAGAAAAGGAGAATCAGGATCTGCCGATTCTCCTTTTCTATAAGTTTAACTGCAGGTCTAAAATGGTAACGCATTTTAGATAGTCTGCGCCTTGGCAATGTTCCGCCTTTTAAACCTCTTGAATCTCAAGAACAAGGCAAGAGCTTTTGGTTTTCAGAATGCTATTTCTAGGTTATTCTGGGCCAACAGCCAAACTGTATTTACAACCCATTAGAGATTCTTTTCCGAGAGTTTCCTAGTATCAATGTCGTTACACATCAACGTTTCCAGGGTCTCAAAACGAGGAGGCTGGGGTTGTCTCATATAATGAGCAATCAATTTGCTCATGAGGCATCCCCCCTTTCCTTAGGGTTGTAAGACAATATAAATATATCAGTTTTTAGGAATATTTCAAATAAAAATACACATTTGTTTGACAAAATACTCCTACTCATTACAATTAAACTCTTGAATGTGTTTCCCCCAAACACATATTAAAATCCATTAAAAATCTTTCCGAACAACGCACGCCCCCAATGCGAACGGAACAACCGCATAGGAGGATTTGTGTGAAACTCACTATTAACCAAAATGTCATCGAATTTATCGCCAAAATCATTTGTGATTTAGGTAAAGCCATTCTTACCGTAGGATTTGCGAGTTATTTCTTTGAAAAACTAGTTCTTCCCTTAAGGATAGGCTTTTGCGTTATGGGGTTTGTTTTGCTTACTGTTAGTGTTATACTGATGATGACCATCAAAAAAGGAGATTCATAATGGAAGCTATTATTGCAACTTTAGCTTTTCTAGTATTTGCTTTAGTAATTGTATATTTGGGAACCAGAAAACACCAACCGCATCATTAATTCATTATCATTTGAAGGCTGATAACTGGAGTAATAGACTTTGGAAACAATTTTTGAAGACCACTGTTGTCCCGACAATCTACGTCACCGATTCAAAAATACAGCCCGAAGGGCGTTGTATTTCTGAAAGATTAGAAAAGATTGGCGGAAAAAGACGACCAACTGGGAGTGTCCGGTATGAGGACCAACCCGTGGTTGGAAAAATTCGTTTCCAAAGGCTATTTTATAATGCCGGTGTCAGCCAATACGGTGATTTACTTAGTTTCAGCTTTTTCTTTGAGTTCCTTTTCCGCGGCCATCAGGGCATTGGTCAATTCATCCATGTCCCCGTTTAAAATACTCTCTAACTGATGACTGGTATATCCGATACGATGGTCCGTCACGCGCCGGTCGGAAAAATTGTAAGTGCGAATTTTTTCACTGCGGTCGCCGGAACCCACCTGAGACTTGCGCAGCGCCGATTCCTTCTGAAAAACTTCCTGCTGCATATGGTCCAAAATACGGGCGCGCAAAATGCGCATGGCTTTGGCGCGATTTTTAAGTTGGGAGCGTTCATCCTGGCAAACCACCACCGTTCCCGTCGGTAAATGAGTGATACGTACCGCCGAATCTGTCGTATTAACGCTTTGCCCGCCGGGCCCTGAAGAACGGTACACATCAATCTTCAAATCCTTAGGATTAATTTCCAGATCAATTTCTTCGGGCTCATATAAAATAGCAACGGTGACCGCTGAAGTGTGTATTCGCCCGGAGGCCTCGGTCGTAGGCACACGCTGCACGCGATGCGTGCCGCTTTCCCATTTGAGACGTTTGGAACATTCCTTGCCGCTTAAAGAAAACACCACTTCCTTAATACCACCGGCTTCAGTGTCCACATAAGACATCAGCTCAAGCTTCCAGCCTTTAAGATCCGCGTACTTGGTATACATGCGGTAGATGTCCCCGGCAAAAAGGCTCGCTTCCAAGCCGCCGGTACCTGCCCTGATTTCAATGATAATATTTTTATCCGGTTCGTTCTTGGAAGGATCTAAATAATCCGTGAGCTGGCGGGTCGTACTTTGCAATTGGGACCCTAAATTCAAAAGCTCGCTTTGAGCGAGCTCTTTGAAATCGGCATCCCCCTTGGCCTTGACAATCTCCTGTAGCTCACGTATTTGGTTTAAGGTCTTTTGATAAAAACGGTAAGTTTCAATTATTCCTCCAAGTTTGGAGAATTCTTGGGCGATCTTACCGTATCGGTTGGAGTCGGATAAAACCTTCTCGTCAGCTAAAAGTGTTTCCAGCTCGACGTAACGTTCTTGGGCCTTGACCAATTTCGCTTCATCACTTGGTCTTAGCATAACGCTTGTTGAAACGTTCGATGCGGCCGGCCGTATCAACGAGCTTCTTAGACCCCGTGAAGAAAGGATGACATTGGGAACAAATCTCCACACGGACCAATTTTTTGGTCGCGCGGGTATGGATCACATTCCCGCAGGCGCACGTGATGGTGGCTGCTTCGTAATTGGGATGGATGTTAGCTTTCATAGTATTCTCCTAAATAAAAATAAGGTGATATGCTACACTATTTATTCATATTTTGCAAGAACTCTGCATTGGTCTTGAATTTGGAGATTTTATCGATCAAAAGCTCCATCGCTTCCGCGGAATTAAGGTCATTGAAAGCCTTGCGCAAGAGCCAGGCACGTTGTAAATCATCTGCAGGCACCAGTAATTCTTCATGGCGGGTATTGGAACGCTTGAGATCAATGGCCGGGTATATGCGGCGTTGAAATAGGTTGCGGTCAAGCTGCAGCTCCATGTTGCCGGTACCTTTAAACTCTTCGAAAATGACTTCATCCATGCGGCTACCGGTATCAACCAGGGAGGTGGCGATAATCGTCAACGATCCGCCTTCTTCTATATTACGGGCCGCGCCAAAAAAACGTTTAGGTTTATGCAAAGCATTGGAATCCACACCACCGGAGAGAATTTTACCGGAATGCGGCACCACGGTATTGTACGCGCGAGCCAAGCGTGTGATGCTGTCGAGCAAGATAACCACATCGCGTTTATGCTCAACCAAACGTTTGGCTTTTTCAATGACAACTTCAGCGATCTGCACATGGCGCTCAGCCGGTTCATCAAAGGTTGAGGCAATGACTTCCCCCTTAACAGACCGTTGCATGTCTGTAACTTCTTCCGGACGCTCATCAATCAAAAGGACTATCAGGATAACTTCCGGATGATTATGCACAATGGCGTTGGCCATCTTTTGCATGAGCACGGTCTTACCGCTATAAGGCGGGGCAACGATCAACGCGCGCTGACCTTTGCCGATGGGTGTCAACAAATTGATTATACGGGTTGATACTTCAGCTTGAGTTGTTTCCAAATTCAAACGTTCTTTGGGATAAAGAGGCGTTAAATTATCAAAGAAAATCTTATCTTTGCATTTTTCAGGATTTTCAAAATTGACCGCTTCCACTTTCAAAAGGGCAAAATATTTCTCCCCTTCTTTAGGCGGACGGATCTGGCCGGAAACCGTGTCCCCAGTTTTAAGGTCAAAGCGGCGGATTTGCGAAGGTGAAATATAAATATCATCAGGACAAGGCAGGTAATTGTATTTGGCGCTTCTTAAAAAACCGAAACCCTCGGAAAGGATTTCCAAGGTGCCTTCGCCAAACATCAGCCCTTCTTTTTCCGCCTGGACCTGCAAGATCTTAAACATCAAATCCTGTTTCTTAAGGGCAGAAGCTCCCTGGATGTCCATGTCGTGGGCGAGCTTGGTCAGCTCCGCCATCTTCATATCTTTTAACCCTTCTATGTGGACCGTCTTCCCTTGAGGGTTGGCAGGTTTATAATCACCGTTTCCGTTTTCTTTAAGATCGTCTTTTTCCTGTTTTGTTTCTGTCCTACTCATTGATTTCTCCTTATACCCTTCGGTTCACTTTTTATTTTTTCTAATCTATTAATAATCGCATCAACTTGTTTTCGCGTTTGCATAAGGCCACGGCTGTTGTCAATGATAATATCAGCCATGTCACATTTTTTTTTGAGAGGCATTTGATTCTTGAGACGGCGGCTAACATCGCTATATATCAAACCCGACCGTTTATGACCACGCGCATACTGTTGCCTGCGCTTGGCCTTGACCACAATGTTTATATTAGTGATTTTGTCCCATCCAGATTCAAATAGAAGCGGTACATCTAAGATGACAACGGATTCATGTTTATATCGGGATATCTGACTTTTAACTACTTTGAGAGCCTCTGGATAAAGTATGTCGGTGAGTTTCTGTAATTCACGCGGATGATTAAAAACAAGTTTGGCCAATTCAGAGCGGTCAATCGTACTTGGGTTAAGTATAACACCTGGAAAAATTTTTGCCACCTTTTTTACACATTTTTTTCCAGGAGCCAATAAGTCCCTGGTAATGGCATCGGCATCAATAATTTTGGCCCCCCGCTTGGCAAACATGGCAGCAACTGTTGATTTGCCTGTTCCCAGACTGCCTGTAAGGCCTATGACAAGCATTGTTGATAAACCCTCATGTATTCCTTAGCAGATTTTTCCCAGGAGAAACGATAGCGCAAAGCATGCTGCCGTAAATCTTCCATCTGGGCACTCTGCTTATAAACTTTTAAGGCCTCTTCAACAGCTTTAATAAAGGATCCATTGGTGTATTCAGTAAATACAAAACCATTGCCAGTTTTATGGATAGGATCATACAGGTGGATCGTGTCGGCCAGGCCGCCGGTTTTATGCACAATGGGAATGGCCCCATAACGCAAAGCAATCATCTGCCCCAAACCGCAGGGCTCATAGACAGACGGCATTAAAAAGAAATCTGAAGCGGCATAAATTTTGTGGGCCATACGCTCATCAAATTTCAGGAATTTG
>Ga0105164_10000495_pt1 | contig 27740 bp, 27 predicted proteins | sample VDWuncwatermetaG_FD_89674 | JGI IMG/M metagenome (GOLD analysis project Ga0105164, IMG submission 89674) | Wastewater microbial communities from Netherlands to study Microbial Dark Matter (Phase II) - VDW unchlorinated drinking water | ecosystem: Environmental > Aquatic > Freshwater > Drinking...
ATCGACTCAACCACCGCCCACGAAAGGTGCTGGGTTTTAGAACACCTCATGAGGTATTCTTCGGCGTGGAAGTTCTTTACACCAAGCAACCACAAGCGGTTGCACTTCTAAATTGAATCTGCGCAATGTTAAAAATCTCAATGAGAGGTTTATTCAAGGCATCTGCCATAGACCACTCTGTGAGATCAATCGCCACTTGATTAAGGAAAGTCACGCGCCCTTTGGCATCGGTGGTAATCACCGCATCACCTATGCTAGCCAGCGTCACTTGCGCACGTTCACGCTCGCTGTACAGCCGCTCGGCGAGGAGCTCTTGTTGCTGTTGCGATTCTTGCAATTTGCCCTGCATGTCCGACAACCAGCCCAGCACATTGTTATTGGGAAGAGTTAAATCCAGAGAGGTGGTTTTTTCAAAATCACCTTGCGCAATTTTGTCGATTTTGTTTTTCACCGCTGCGACGCTACTGCCTAAGGTGAGGCGCAAGGCTTGATAAGTGCGCCACAAGGAAACCATCAACGCCACAATCAGCAACACCATGATTAGGCGAAACAGCAAAGCAACATTGGCAGCATCCATCACCGCCGCATCATTACGCCGCGACGCAAGATGCTCAAACTCGGCGAGGGGACGCATGATGGCGGCCTTGGCTTGATGGTATTGCGGGCTATACAACAGCAACCGCGCACGCTGCTGCCGCTCTTCAGTCGCAGCAGCCGCATCGCTGTATTCACTTAAACGCATCGCTTCCAATTCAATCTTGGTCAACGTGTCAGAGTTCGCTTTTGCTTGTGCCAACAAGGCAAATTCGGGCGGTGTAAAACCCGCCTCACGCATCAGCTCTAACAAAGGTTTGCGCAGCGCACTGCGCGCCGTCGGACGCACATCATCCTCCATCACCAAATCCCAATAAATGCCTTGATAATCGAGTGGACGCGCCAGCACGCCATTACGAATATCGAGAATTTCTTGGTAATGCGCTTTGTAAATCGGCTTGCCCGTGACCACATAGGTGCGCACCATGCGCGTCAAATCATCCGACGATTGGCGCAGCTCATCCGCCAGCAACACGGCTTGCAAACGCAGCTCATTGGCGCGGTCAATGCGCTTTTCCGCCGCCACATACAAAGCGAAATTGCTCACAGAAATAAGGAACAGCACAACCAACCAGAATAATTGGCGTGAAAACGCCGAGACTTTTAATTTAGCGAAAAAATTTGCGAACACAGCGCGACTCCCTGATATTTTTATAATGCGATTGCTTTTTTCAATCAAACACAACTCAGCATCATAACGATATTATTGATTGCACCAATAGCTAAAATCACCTAACAGACTAGCGGCAAGGTTTAATCGACTAGCGGTTACAGGGCGGCTATCGCGTGATGAATCGCGCTCCTACAAAACCCATTTCACTCGATACACGAGGAGTGCCTCTAAACTTGTGGGAGCTCGACTTGTCGAGCGATGCGCATGGTGAGTTATCGCGCGAGGCGTTGCATCAGCACTCAACGAAGCGACAAGCCGCTAGTCACTGCTAAATTCGGTCTCCTACAAGCTAGCGGCTAACCGCTTCCTCTCGCACTTTGAACCATGCCGCATACAAGGCGGGTAAGAATAAGCAAGTGAGCAAAGTCGCCACCACCAAGCCACCCATAATGGTCACCGCCATCGGCCCCCAGAACACTTGGCGGGTGAGTGGAATCATCGCCAAAATCGCCGCCGAAGCAGTCAACACGATGGGTCTAAAACGCCGCACTGTCGCACCGACAATCGCTTCCCACGGCGTTTTGCCCGCTTCTTCATCTTGGCGAATTTGATCTACCAGAATCACGGAATTGCGCATAATCATCCCAGCCAAAGCGATGAAACCTAAGTTCGCCACAAAACCAAACGGTACTTGAAAAATCAGCAACGCCCATGCCACGCCGATTAAGCCCAACGGCGCGGTGAGCATCACCATCACGGTGCGACTAATACTTTGCAACTGCATCATCAGCAAGGTCAGCACCCCCACCAACATCAGCGGCATCACGGCTTTAATCGCGTTTTCACCCTTCGCCGATTCTTCTACGCTGCCGCCTGTTTCAATGCGATAACCGCTCGGCAATGTGCTGCGCAACTCGCTCAAGGCGAGATTGATTTGCGCTGATGCGGTGGCAGGCTGTGTAACGTCCGCCATGTCGGCGCGCACCGTCAAAGTTGGCAAACGATTACGTCGCCAGATGATGCCTTCTTCCAACACCGGCACTAACTTGGCGAGTTGGCTCAAGCTCACATGTCGCCCGTTGCTGAGCGGAATATCCAAATCGGGCAAACGATTCAGCGACTGCAAATCTGCCGCGCCGCCGCGCCACACCACGTCGATGAGCTGGTCGCCCTCGCGATATTGCGTGAGTGCCACGCCTGACATCCAGCCTTGCAAAGCCTGCGAAATTTCTTGACTGGACGTGCCGAGTTGGCGCGCGCGATCTTGATTGACCTCCACCCGCACGCTTTTAATTTTGTCGTTCCAATCAAAATTCACATCCTGCAAATGCGGGTTGGCGCGCATCAAGGCGGCCACCTGTTCCGAGATGGCGCGCAGCTCGGCGAGGTCTTCGCCCATCACGCGGAACTGCACAGGAAAGCCCGTCGGCGGGCCATTTTCCAGACGCACCACGCGCACACGTAACGGTGAAAATTCTGCTGCTGCAAACTGCGCTTCTAGGCGCGCTTTCACCGCTTCGCGTGCTTTAAGGTCTTTGGTAAGCAGCACAAACTGGCCAAAGTTATCGGCAAATAATTGTTGGTCTAGCGACAAGAAAAAGCGCGGCGCGCCATTGCCAACATAGCTTGAGAACGAGGCGATGCCGTCATCTTTTGCCACGATTTGCTCGATACGTTGCACTTCTGCTTCGGTGGCTTTGAGCGACGCGCCTTGCGGCAACCACACATCCACCATCAACTCTAAGCGGCTGGCACTGGGAAAAAATTGCTTTTGCACAAACTTGCCGAACAGCAGCATCGACAGCACAAAAATAATCACCGTGCCAATAATCACTTGCCAACGATGACGCAAACAGCCTTCCAGCAGCGCACGAAAACGACGATAAAACGGCGTGTTGTAAATGTCCTCACCATGCTTCTGTGCCTTAGCAATCAGGGCATTCGCATCCAATAATTTATAGCCCAAATAAGGGGTAAAAATCACCGCGACTAACCAAGAAACCAACAGCGCGATGGTCACCACTTGGAAAATCGAAATGGTGTATTCACTTGCCGCCGACTTGGAAAAGCCCACGGGCGTAAACGCTGCTGCGGTAATCAAAGTGCCTGTCAGCATGGGGAAAGCGGTCGAGCTGTAAGCAAACGTGGCGGCGCGAAATTTGTCCCAGCCCTGCTCCATTTTCACCACCATCATCTCCACTGCGATGATGGCATCATCAACCAACAGCCCCAGTGCGATAACCAGCGCGCCTAGCGAAATGCGCTGTAGGTCGATGCCAAAAATTTTCATCAAAAAGAAGGTAATCAGCAACACCAGCGGGATGGAACACGCCACCACCAGCCCAGTGCGCCAGCCCAAACTCAAGAAGGAAACTGCCAGCACAATCAGCACCGCTTCGGTCAGCGAACTCTCAAATAAATGTATCGAGCCGCTCACCACTTCGGGCTGATTGGCAATGACATGCAGTGCTATGCCGACGGGTAATTCGCGCGCTATTTTTGCCATTTCCAAGCGCAAGTTTTCGCCTAACTGGATGACGTTACCGCCCTTCGCCATCACCACGCCTAAACCAATCGCAGGCTGACCTTGCACGCGCATACGCGGACTGGGCGGCGCGCTTACGCCACGCGAAACTTTAGCAATATCGCCTAAGCGCAAGTGCTGGCCATTCACCAATAAATCGGTGGCGCGCACCGCATCAACGCTGTCGATTGCACCGCTTACACGCATCCGTATGCGGTCGCTGCTGGTTTCGATTTGCCCCGCAGGATTGACGCTATTTTGCTTTTGCAAAGCATCCGCAATCTGCGGCGGCGTGATGCCTAAACTGGCTAATTTAGTCGGCGCGATGTCGATATAAATTTTTTCATCTTGCACGCCGATAAGTTCGACGCGCTTCACATCCGCCACTTGCTTTAAGTCCAACGCGATGCGCTCGGCGTAGCGGCGCAAGGTCGGCAAATCAAAGCCGTCGCCCGTCAGCGCGAAGATATTGATGTCGATGTCGCCAAATTCATCATTGGGAAACGGCCCTTGCACGCCCGCTGGCAAAGTGTGATGAATATCGTTTAATTTTTTGCGCACTTGATACCAAGCCTCAGGCACTTCTTTTTGCGGCGTGTAATCTTTAAGCATCACAAACACCAAGGATTCACCTGGCTTAGAAGCCGATCGGAGCACATCCACCCAAGGCGTTTCTTGGATTTTTTTCTCGATGCGTTCGGTCAATTCGCGCTCAACTTGTTGCGCGGTCGCGCCTGGCCACAAGGTGCGCACCACCATCACTTTGAAGGTGAAATTAGGATCTTCGGCGCGACCTAAATTGAAATAAGAAATGATGCCCGCGAGGCTTAACAGGAGCATTAAATACACCACCATTTGCGGGTGATTCAACGCCCAAGATGACAAGTTGGGGAAAGAAAATCGCGGTTTAGCTTCACTCATTGCGCGCGACCATTTTCTAGCGCGTGAATTTTTTCACCTGCCACAATTTTGTGCACACCCGCACTGACGATACGCTCGCCCGCCTTGATACCACTGGCAATCAGCGCGCCTTCATCGCTAAATTGCGCGACTTGCACGGGACGCAAACTCACGCTGTGATCGGCAGCAACGATCCACACCGCCGCATGATTGCCCTGCTGAAAAATCGCGGTGAGCGGCACTAACAACTCATGCGGCGCAACATTTTTACTAGCGAATTTCACTTGCGCCGTCATACCTAAGGGCAACTTGTTATCAGGCAAAGACACCCGCGCCGCGTAACTGCGACTGGCGGCATCAGCAGCAGGCGACAGCTCGCGCAAGCGACCCGTTTGCTCGTCCACACTGCGGCTGCTCCACAGCGACACGGTGGCCTTCGCGCCCACGCTCAAATTGGCGTAATCACTTTCAGGAATCGCAATCGCCACTTCGCGCGCGCCGTCCTCGGCGAGCTTCAGTACCGCTTGTCCCGCTGCCACCACTTGCCCGACTTCGGCAAATGTCGCCATCACCACCCCTGATTTTTCTGCGACTAAATTGCTGTAGCCCGATTGATTCCGCGCCAGCCCCGCCTGTGCGGACAAGGCTTGCAGCGCAGCTTCTTTCGCATCCAACGCCGATTGACTGACAAAATTTTTGCTCAACAACACGCGATAGCGTTTCACCTCCGCCTCGGCTAATTGATATTGCGCCTCCGCCGCACTCGCTTGTAGCCCTGCGTCACTACTATCCAAGCGCGCCAATAGCTGCCCCGCTTTGACCAGTGCGCCAGCCTCGACCAAACGCTGTGTCACTTTTCCACCCAAGCGAAAGCCCAAATTCACTTCATGGCGCGCGCGAATTTCACCGCTATACACGCGCTCACTGTCGCCTGCAAAAACGCCCACCACCTGCGTCAAAGCAGCACGCTCAATCGCCACAGCAGGCGGGCTGCTCTTGCTACAAGCAGACAAAAATAACGCAGCAAACAGGAGGGAGATTTTCATGGAGAATGGCGGTGCAAAAAAGGACACGCACTTTAGGTAGGTGAAGGAGGTTTGTCAAAGGAGAAGGTGGGTGAGGATTGAAGATTTGTAGGAGGCCGTTTCACTTACCACTTCCCATTACGCCAGCCATGCCCCAAACTCAGCCGATGGACATCGCAAACATCGCATCACACCTCACGTCCACTGGCTACATCATTTTGGATACGCCGCTCCCCACCGCCTTACTCAACCCTTTACTCGTGCGCTGCCAGCACGATGATGAGGCGCGATTTCATGCGGCGCAAATTGGACGTGGCGCGCAAAAGCAACAGCAGACTGGGATACGCGGCGACAGCATTGCTTGGCTGGATGAGCAAAATGCGAGCGACCAAGGCTATTTGGCGTGGATGGAACAGTTGCGTACGGGTCTCAATGCAGAACTATTTTTAGGTCTGTTTGATTATGAAAGTCATTACGCGATTTATGCGGCGGGTGCGGGTTACGCCAAACATGTCGATGCCTTGCAAGGTGCAAAAAATCGCGTGCTCTCCAGCGTGTTGTATTTGAATCCTGATTGGCACAATGGCGAGGGCGGCGAACTGCTGCTGTTCGCAGCCGATGGCGTGACGATTTTAGAAACGCTCACGCCCAAACTTGGCACGATGATTTTATTTTTGAGCGAAACTTTTCCGCATCAAGTGCTGCCATCTTTAACGACGCGAAGAAGTATTGCGGGCTGGTTTCGCGTACGCGGCTAAAATTTTGCGGCAATAAAAGCCGCCTGCACACGCTGCAAAGCCGCTGCAATTTTGGCGCGCGGCGCGGCGATGTTAAGGCGCATAAAGCCACGCCCACCCTCACCAAAACTAATGCCTGCATTCATACCGAGCTGCGCCTGTTGCACAAAAAAATCGCGTAATGCCGCGTCACTTAAATTTAAGTCACGACAATCCAACCACAACAAATAAGTGCCTTCTGGCTCGATTAGTTTTATTTTTGGCAAATGGCGTTGCAAAAATTTACGCACCAAATTTCGGTTGCCCGCCAAGTATTCCAACAAGCACTCCAGCCATTCGCCGCCCTCGCGATATGCTGCCTCAAACGCCACCGCACTAAACGGATTCACGCTGCCCAGATGCAAACTATCGAACACCTTTTGCAGCGCGGCGCGATGGTTTGAGTTAGTCACAATTAAGGCAGACAAGCCTAAGCCAGGCAGGTTAAAAGTTTTGCTCGGTGCGACGGCGGTGATGATTTGGTCGGAGTCGCTGGCGAGCTTCACCAGCATGGTGTGGCGCGCGCCTGCATAGATTAAATCAGCGTGAATTTCATCGCTCACCACCAACACATTATGACGACGCGTGATGCTCAAAATCTCGCGTAATTCCGCCTCCGTCCACACCCGTCCGACAGGATTATGCGGGCTACACAACAGCAGCATTTTTGCCTGTGCCGCGCACTGTTCGAGATGAGCAAAATCTATTTCGTAACGACCCGCTTTAAGGCGCAAAGGATTTTCTAACACCACGCGCTGCGCGGTTGTTACCGCGCTAAAAAATGGCGCGTACACGGGCGGCTGCACGATGACCGCGTCGCCCTTGTTACTAAAGGCTTGCACGCTGGCGAACAAGCTGGGCACTACGCCCGCCACCAACATGATGTCCTCGCGCGGCACTGCAAATTGCTGGCGATTTTTTAGCCAATTTTGTAGCGCAACATAAAGCGAATCGGGATAAACGCTGTAGCCATAAATCGGATGCGCGGCGCGTGCCAGCAAGGCCTCGGTGACAGCGGGCGGCGCGGCAAAATCCATATCCGCCACCCACAGCGGCTGCACATTTTGCGTAGCAAAATACGCCGCGCGTCCGTCGTATTTCAGCGCGTCGGTGTGCTCACGCGAAATTTCTAAATCGAAATTCACACTCATGCAATGCGTTGCCAAACTGTCGCTTGCGCCACGCTGTGTTGGAACTTACGCTTAGTCTCGCGTATCACGAATGGCACGTCCTGCGGGGCTTGTAGCAGCTTAAAGTGCGCGCCTAACAGTGCTTTTAAGCCATCCAAGGTAGAGAAGTTTTCGGCATTTTTCTTAAAACCGCCTAGCCAATTTTCACGCTTGGTATGTTCTTCCAGCCAAGTGTAGGGCGAGGTCAGCAGCAACACGCCGCCGAGATTGATGCGCTCATGCACCTCGCTTAAAAACTTTTTCGGATCGTATAAACGGTCGATTAAATTTGCTGCCATGAGCAAGTCGTAGCCGGTAAAACGCGCGGGTAAATTACACGCATCGCCTTGCGCAAATTCGACTTTTGCGCGCGTCTCAGCCAAGCCTAAAGTGCGCAAATCACGCTGATAAAAACTACGCAATTCGCCTTCATCGACCAAGCTATAGCGCACTTCGCCTTGCTCGACCATTTGCACCCCGGTAGCGATGAGCCGTGTCGAAAAATCTATGCCCGTGACATGCTCAAAATGACGTGCTAATTCAAACGTGCTGCGGCCTGATGCGCAGCCTAAATCGAGTGCGCGCAAGTGTGGTTTGCCTGCCACCGCCGCGATGCCAAGTTGTGCCACTGCCGCCGCAAAATTCGCCACACCAAAGTGACTATCGCCGTAATGAAACTCGGCATATTCGGCGACTAATTTTTCACTTTCATAATTCGAGGTCGGAGTCTGTGCCAGCGCATCACCCACCACATAACGAAATCCAGCATGCTGGAAAAAGTGACGACGAAACGCGTAACGGGCGCTGCGCAAGGTTTGATTGCCACACGACACCCACGATCCGCCCTTGATTAAATTGTGCCGCCCATCAAAAGTAGGCACGGTGAAATCGTCGTAATGCGGATAAACCTGAAAGCCGCTATACGGATAAATCGGCGTTTCCGTCCACTGCCAAACGTTGCCCGCCACATCGTAAAAATCGCCCTGCGCAAACTCATTAACAGGACACGGCGAGGCGTAATAATCGAGATGCAAATTGGCGCAACCACGCGCCTCATGCGGCAACTCATCCAAGCCCGCCAGGTCATACAAACGCAGCCATTCGTCCTCACTAGGCAAGCGTACCGCCTGCCCTGTTTGCTGGGTTTTCCAAGCGCAAAATGCTTTAGCTTCGTGATAATTCACCTCGACTGGCCAGTCCCACGGCATGGCGATTTCAGCGGTCATCACACGCAATTTATAGCCATCAACTACGCGTCGCCAAAACGTCGGCAGCACGGTTTGCGTGTAATTTTTCCAAGCCAGACCTTCCGCTGCCCAATGCGCATCGTTGGCATAGCCGCCGTCATTCACAAAACCTAAAAACTCGCCATTACTGACTAAAAATTGACTCGCGGCGAAAGCGGGAAGGTGCGCTTGATGCACGCCAAATTCATTGTCCCAACCGTAATGCGCAGGCGCGCCAGATTTATCAATACTCACCTCACCCGCCGCAACATTGAGCAATTTATTATCGGGCGCGACACCCGAATTCGGACAAATTTCCCAGCTTGGGTGCGCCTGCACCAACGCCAAATCGTGCTGGCGAATCAACACCGACGAAGTTTCCAAATGAATGCGCTCGTGCTCGATGCACATCAAAATCGCCCACCAAGGATGATGCCAATCAATCGGCAAACTCAGCGGCGCAGTCGTAATCAGCTCCACCATCAGCGCGCGCACCTGATTGCGATACTCGGCAACCGCCACCACACTCGGCCAGTCATAGTGTTCGTCGTGTAAATCGTCCCAGCTCATTTCATCTACGCCGACGGCAAACATCGCTTCAAATTTTTCATTCACACGCGTAGTGAGTAAACCCGCCAACAACAATTTATTGACGAAAAAAGTCGCGGTATGGCCGAAATAAAAAATCAGCGGGTGACGAATCGGGATGGATTTTTTAACGTAACTTTCCGTCGAGTTGAGCGTAGCAAAAAGCTGCTCGTACTGATTAAAAGTATCGAGAAAATACGCCAAAATTTCTTGGCGTGTCGCTGCAATATCCGCGCCATTCAAACGCGGGGTACGAGTCACTAAAGTTTTAGGCATAAGGAAAAAGACAAAAAGTCGGAGCTAAAAATTAAGCGAAGAAGTTCGCCATCAAGCGCGCTCAAACACCGCAATCGACTCAACGTGCGAGGTGTGCGGGAACATATTCATCACGCCAGCGGATTTCAACACATAGCCGCGCTGCACCAATTCAGCGGCATCGCGCGCCAGCGTGGCGGGGTTGCAACTCACATAGACAATCAGCTTGGGCGAGTTGTCGCCACCGAGCGATTTAACCAACTCAAACGCGCCATCACGCGGTGGATCAATCAGCAATTTATCGAAGTGTCCGAGCTTGGCAAAACCTGCTTCGGTCATCTCAAATAAATTCATCGCCATAAACTCAGTGTTGCAGCCTAAGCCATTGCTCGCGGCATTTTGCTGCGCGCGTTTCACCAAGGCTTCGCTGCCTTCTATGCCTAAAACTTGCGCGCCGCTGCGCGCAATGGGCAGCGTGAAATTACCTAAGCCGCAAAATAAATCGGCGATGCGTTCACCCGCTTGCGGGTTCAATAAACGCATCGCCCGACCTATCATCACGCGGTTGAGCGCGCTATTAACTTGGGTAAATTCGCTAGGCGCGAACGGCATGGTGACGTTGAATTCGGGCAGGCTGTAGGACAACGCGGGTGCATCCAGCGGATAGAAAGGGACGATGGTTTCTGGCCCTTTAGTCTGCAACCAAAATTGGATTTTGTGTTCGTCGGCAAAACTGCGCAGCAAGGCTTCATCCGCCGCCGAAGGAGTCGCCATCACGCGCAACACCAAGGCATCGACGTAATCGCCCACCGCCACTTCAATCTGCGGCAACTGATCGCGAATAGATAATTGCGCAACCAAATCTGCCAACAAGGGCAACAAACGCGCAATTTTCGGGGCGAGGATTTCGCAGCTCGACATATCGGCAACAAAGCTGCTGCGTTTTTCGTGAAAGCCCACCAACATTTTTTGTTTTTTGATGACGTATTTCACCGAAATGCGCGCACGTTCGCGGTAGCCCCAAGCCTGTCCGTAAATCGCGGGCAAAATGTTTTCTGCTTTGACTTTGCCGATATGCCACAAGCCATCTTCGAGGATGCGCTGCTTCACCGCGACTTGCGCGCGCGCATCCAAATGCTGCATGGAACACCCTCCGCACACGCCGAAATGTTTGCACTTAGGTTGCACGCGCATGGAAGATTGTTTGAAGATGGTCGCCACTTGCGCTTGCTCGAACGCGGGCTTTTTTCGGTACGAGTTGTAGCTGACTTCTTCGCCCACTAACGCACCCTCAATGAAAATCACCTTGCCCTCGAAGTGCGCAACCCCGCGCCCTTCATGGTCTAGCGACTTAATGGTGACCCTGTTTTCTGTACTCATTTATGCAATTCCATTCGTAGGGGCGCAAAGCGGTGCGCCCTGCCTTAAATATCAAAAATGGCGCAAGCCTTGCGCCCATACCATCAATTTTTTGTCGCTGGCCAAGCCGCCAAAAATTCTTGCCAATGCGGTTGCTCTAACTTGCCTAATTCGCGGCGCACTAATTCGCATTCTTGCTTGAACGCTTCGCGGCTCAACACGCCGCGCATCATCTGAAAGCGCGCAAACACCAGATAGGTATTCACCACATCGGTCTCGCAATAATTACGGATTTCATTGAGCTTGCCCGCTTGATAAGCGTCCCAAACTTTGCTGCCATCCATGCCTAATTTGCCAGGGAAACCGATGAGTTTAGCGAGCTCGTCCAAGGGCGCGTTGGCACGTCCGCCATACATCGCCAGCAAGTCCATCAAATCGAGATGGCGCATGTGATAGCGGCTGATGTAATTGTTCCATTTGAACTCTTTATCGTCCTCGCCCATGTCCCAATAACGTGGACACTGCACGCCGTTAATCAGACCGCGATAATGCAGCACGGGTAAGTCAAAACCGCTGCCGTTCCACGACACAATTTGCGGCGTGTATTTGTCGATGCCGTCAAAAAAACGCTGAATAATCCCACCCTCGTCTTCATCCAAACTGCCCAGCGACCAAACCTTAAAATTATGTCCTTCGCGCAACACGCAGGAAATCGCCACCACGCGTTGCAAATGATGCTGAATAAAATCACTCCCCGTTTTTTGGCGACGCTGAAAAAATGCCAGCTCGGCGACTTCGGCATCACTGATGCTCGCATCCAACTCGTGTAACACGCGCAGCCCCGCAATATCGGGAATGGTTTCAATATCAAATACCAGCGTAGGTTTCATTGCGGCGACCCCAAAATAACAAGGCGCGGATTCTAACAAAGCCTTGCTAGAATGCCGCACAAAATTACGGAGCGAAACTTATGCAGCGCATCAAAAAATTACTCCTCGCACCCTTTACTTGGTCGCTCGCACTGCTATTTTTAGTTGAAGAAATGCTCTGGGATGCAGGCGCAAAAGTGATGGCACGACTGGCGGTATTGCGCTACATCAACGCCCTCGAAACTCGCATCGCGGCACTACCCGCGCGTTGGGCGTTGCTGGCTTTTTTGTTGCCCAGCACCATCTTAATTCCTGCCAAACTCATCGGTTTACATGCGATTGCAAGCGGTCACTGGCTCATCGGCACAGTTACTTTTATCGCAGCAAAATTAGTCGGCATGGCACTTTTTTCGCGCATCTTCAACCTCACCCGCCCCGCGCTAATGCAACTGCCTTGGTTCGTGAAAGTGTATGAATTCGTGATGCGTTATCGCAACCGCATCCACGACTACCTCGCGCAATGGGTGACCTATCAAGCAATTAAAGCGCGCATCCACAGCTTGCTGCAAAAATTACGCGCATAAAAAATCCCAAGCCTGAACTTGGGATTTTTTATGCGCGTAGTGCTGTGCGGAACAGCACTTTGCAACACCAGAATTTAAGCGAAATTCTTCGCTACGAAATCCCAGTTCACCAAACTATTCAAATACGTTTCAACGAACTTGGGACGCATGTTGCGATAGTCGATGTAGTAAGCGTGTTCCCACACGTCCACGCACAGCAAGGCTTTATCGGCTGTGGTCAACGGTGTACCCGCCGCGCCCATGTTGACGATGTCCACAGAACCATCGGCTTTTTTCACCAACCAAGTCCAAGCTGAACCGAAGTTACCTACAGCAGAAGTTTGAAAGGCTTTTTTGAATTCGTCGAACGAACCCCACTTCTTGTTGATGGCATCCGCCAACGCGCCCGTAGGAGCACCGCCACCATTGGGCTTCATGCAATGCCAGAAAAAAGTGTGATTCGACACTTGCGCAGCATTGTTGTAGATGCCGCCAGCGGGTGCTTTTTTGATAATCGCTTCTAGCTCCAAAGCCTCGTATTCAGTGCCTTTGATGAGGTTGTTCAAATTGGTCACATACGCCTGATGATGCTTGGCGTAGTGATATTCAAAGGTCTCTTTAGACATATGAGGTTGCAACGCGTCCGTCGCGTAAGGCAGTGCTGGCAAAGTGTGTTCCATGTGCTTCTCCTAATAAATGAATAAGGGCTACAAAATTTGGGGCGCGAATATACCACAGAGAATTACTCGGCTTTAGCACGTCCGTGCGTAAAGCCAAACCCCGCTTTACAGCTTAATAAAGTGCTCGCGGTAATGTTTTAACTCTTCGATAGATTCATAAATATCTGCCAACGCTTCATGCTTGCCATGTTTTTTCACGCCTTTTGCCATGTCGGGTTTCCAGCGTTTGGCCAGCTCTTTGAGGGTGCTGACATCCAGATTGCGGTAGTGGAAATAATCTTCAAACTTAGGCATCCAGCGCGCCAAGAAGCGGCGATCTTGGCAAATCGAATTGCCACACATCGGCGAAATTCGCGTTGGCACATATTCTTTCATAAACGCAATCATCTGCGCTTCGACATCCGCTTCCGTCAAAGTCGAAGCCTTGACGCGCTCGATTAAGCCGGACTTGCCGTGGGTGTTTTTATTCCAATTGTCCATCGCATCGAGCACCGCATCTGACTGATGCACCGCCAACACAGGTGCTTCGGCGATAGTATTTAAGTCGCCATCGGTAATCACAATCGCCGCTTCAATAATGCGGTCAGTATCAGGATTTAAGCCCGTCATTTCGAGGTCTATCCAAACTAAGTAATTTTGATTCTGTGCCATAATTCGCGCGCCTTTGCATGGTTAAAATTTTCGGCGCGCATTGTAGCGCGCCTTTTTATGAAGCCCACTATTGATTATGACCGCCGCCACTTTCACGCTTATTTTTCTCGCCGCTCTCGCCTTATCGACCCTGCTAAAAGTTTGGCTGGCGCGTCGTCATCTGGCGCATATCGCGGCGCATCGTGCCGCCGTGCCCACCGCGTTCCGCTCACAAATTAGCTTAGAGGCGCATCAAAAAGCCGCCGATTACACCTCGGAAAAAACGCGCTTTTCGCTGTTCTCATTAGGTTTCGATGCCTTGCTGTTATTAGGCTTTACGCTGGGCGGCGGCATACAGTTTATCGCCGCACTGAGTAACGACTGGTTCAGTTCGCCCCTCGCACAAGGCATGGCAACTTTAGTCGGCGTGTTGTTGCTCAGTTCTATGTTGGAAGCACCGTTCGGCTGGTATCGCACCTTTGTTATCGAGGCGCGTTTTGGCTTTAACAAAATGACTCTGAAACTTTATCTGTTCGATACGGCAAAAGGCTTGCTTATCGGCGCGTTGCTAGGCTTGCCTTTGCTGGCGGGCGTATTGTGGTTGATGCAAAGCATGGGCGCGCTGTGGTGGCTGTATGTGTGGGGCGTGTGGGTGAGTTTTAATCTGCTGATTTTGTTTATTTACCCAACTTTTATCGCACCGCTGTTCAACAAATTCTCGCCCTTACAAGACGACACGATGAAGCAACGCATTAACGAATTACTAGCGCGTTGTGGCTTCACGGCTAGCGGCTTATTCGTGATGGACGGCAGCAAACGCAGCGCGCACGGCAACGCGTATTTCACCGGCTTTGGCAAGACTAAGCGCATCGTATTTTTCGACACTTTATTGGCGCGTTTAAGCATCAACGAAATCGAAGCGGTATTGGCGCATGAGCTGGGGCATTTCAAACATCGCCATGTGCTCAAACGCATCGTGGCGACCTTCGCGATGAGCTTAGGTTTTTTATGGCTGCTCGCCGTGTTGCTGCACAACGCTTGGTTTTATCAAGGGTTAGGCGTGACCTCATCATCCACTGCTATCGCGCTGTTGTTGTTTTTTATGGTGCTGCCTGTGTTTAGTTTTTTACTCAGCCCCGTGATGTCGGCGTATTCGCGCCAGCATGAATTTGAAGCTGATCGCTATGCCGCGCAACAAACCAACGGACAAGACTTAATCAACGCGCTAGTGAAGTTGTATCAGGACAATGCCGCGACGCTGACACCCGATCCGCTCTACTCAAAGTTTTACGATTCGCATCCGCCCGCCGCCGTGCGTATCGCCAATTTACAAGCGCACTAGGAGACTCACCATGCAAAAAATCATTACGGTATTACTGTTATTAGGCTGTGCCAATTTTGCCGCTGCCACGCCGTTCGCCACGGGCAATGCGGCGGCAGGCGAGCAATTATTTAAGGAACTGAAATGCAATAGTTGCCACATCAATATGATGGGCGGCGATGGCAGCGCAATTTTTACCCGACCCAATTCGCGCGTGCACAACGCCGCGCAATTAAGCGAACAAATCACCCGTTGCGGCGGCAATGTCGAGCGCGAATTTAGCGCGCAAGAAACGCAAAATATCGCTGCGTATTTGAATCGTTACTACCGACTTAAATAAGGAGAACAGCATGACGACTTCTGAACTGAGCACACGACCATGCCAGCCTTGTAATGGCACGATGAGCGCGCTGTTGCAAAGCGCGATTGACCCGCTGATGCAGCAACTAACAGGCTGGCAGCAATACGATCATCTGATTTCGCGCACCTATCACTTCAAAAATTATTATCAAACCATCGCCTTCGTGAATGCCATTGCTTGGTTGTCGCACCGCGAAAATCACCACCCCGAATTAGGCGTGAGCTTTAACGAATGTCGCGTCGAATACACCACCCATGCCATTCACGGTTTGTCTGAAAACGACTTTATTTGCGCAGCGAAGGTTGACGCGCTATATCAGGCTTGAGTACCGCACTTAACGGGCAAATCGTTGCCGCATTTGGTCGCCAGTATTTGGCAAAACTCGCCAATGGTGAAATGCTCACTTGTCTCACGCGCGGCAAACGCAGCGACGTGGTATGCGGCGATTATGTTGCACTACAACGCACCGGCGATGCCTCGGCAACCCTGACTCACATTGGCCAAGCAGTGATAGACAAAGTCGAGGAACGCACCTCTTTATTATTTCGCAGCGATGCCTTCAAACAAAAACTCATCGCTGCCAACGTCACACAAATTATCATCGTAGTAGCCACCGAACCATCCTTTAGTGACGAACTTTTATCGCGCTGTTTAGTCGCCGCCTACGACCAAAATTTACAAGTGTTAATCGTGTTGAATAAATGCGACTTACCCGCCGAGGCAGCGCGCGCGCAACTCGCACCCTATCGCGCCATTGGCTACACCGTATTGGAATTGTCCGCATTAGCAGATGTCACGCTATTGCGCGCACGCTTGGACGGACATATCAGCGTCTTGGTCGGGCAATCGGGCATGGGAAAATCCACGCTCATCAACGGTTTGCTGCCCGATGCACAAGCCGCCACACGCGAAATTTCTACCGTGTTAGATTCAGGAAAACACACCACCACACACGCCAAACTGTATCGTTTGAATGAAACCAGCAGCGTGATTGATTGCCCTGGCGTGCAGGCATTTGGCTTACATCATTTGAGTTTCGGCGCAATCGAACAAGGCTTCATCGAATTCGCGCCATATTTGGGGCAATGCCGATTCCGCGATTGCCGCCACCTAAAAGAACCCGATTGCGCGCTGCAAAACGCGGTGAAAAATGGTGAGATTAACGGTCGACGTTTGGAGTTGTTTTTGCAGATTGCGGCGAACAAGGCGTAATTGAACAATGGCGGGCAGATACAACTTGCCCGCCCTACGAAATACTATTTAATCCCCAGTTTTTCCCACCCCACATGCCCCAATTTTTCCAGCGTGGCAATGTTGCGTTCGGGAATTAAATCCGCATCGGGGAATGCTTCAACCGCCTTGTCCACACTGGTTTCGCGCAGCAAATGCAACATCGGATACGGTGAGCGATTACTGTAATTTTCGATGTCGTCGAATTTTGTGCCTGCAAATTGGTAGTGCGGATGCAAGGTGGCTATTTGAAATGCGTCGTTAAATTCTGGCTCGGCACACACCACATCCACCGTGTCCAAAAAGTCGTTGTAATCTAAAAAATCTTGCAGCACATGCGGATGAATTAGCAGTGTGGTGTCGAGCTTTTCGGCATCAGTGTCTTGCAATAAACGCAGTTCACTCAAGAGCTCTTCGACTAATTGTTCAGGCGTAGTCGCCTCGCTCACCACATAGCGAATTTGTTTTTTAACGTGTACGGCTTTGGCGAAAGGACATAGATTTAGCCCTATCACAGCGGCTTCTAGCCAGTGTTGGGTGGCGGCGATAATGGTTTCGTTAGTCATAGTTTGTTTAAGTGAAGAGTGAAGAGGAAAGTGATAAATGGCTTGGCACTTTCAGTTAGCAGCTCAAAGGTGCTTCATCCATCAAAGCAATCTGTTCGCGCAATTCTAAAATGCGATTTTGCCAATAGAGCGGCGTATTAAACCAAGGGAAAGCAACAGGGAACGCGGCATCGTCCCAACGCTTTGCCAACCAGGCGGCGTAGTGAATCAAACGCAGGGTGCGCAAGGCTTCCAGCAGGTGCATCTCACGCGGATTAAAGTCATAAAAATCTTCGTAACCCGTCAATAAGTCGGCAAATTGGCGCGTTTGTTCGACTCGATCACCCGACAACAACATCCATAAATCTTGAATAGCTGGGCCCATGCGACTGTCGTCGAAATCGACAAAGTGCGGCCCATCATCCGTCCACAACACATTGCCCGCGTGGCAGTCGCCGTGCAGACGTAGATTTTTCACCTCACCTGCGCGGTCAAAATTACGCCGCACGCTGTCTAGCGCATGAGCCACTAAACCGCGATACACCTCGCGCAAATCGCGCGGAATAAAATTCTGCGCGAGTAGAAACTCACTCGGCTCAACCCCAAAATTTTGCACATCAAGCGTGGGGCGTTGCGTGTAATTTTGTAGCGCGCCGATAGCATGAATACGCCCTAAAAAACGTCCCATCCATTGCAGAGTTTCCGGTCTATCCAACTCTGGTGAACGTCCACCTTGCTTGGCAAACAGCGCAAAACGAAACTCGTTAAAGTGATGCAGCGTATGGGTTTGAATCGTGGTCGCGGGGACAATAGGCAGCTCGGCTGCGACTAATTGCGCGACGAATTGATGCTCTTCTAAAATCGCCGCATCTGACCAACGCGCCGCGCGATAAAACTTGGCAATGACAGGCGGAGCATCGTCTTGCCCCACTTGGTAAACGCGATTTTCATAGCTGTTTAACGCCTGCAAACGTCCGTCGCAGGGCAACCCCAAACTCTCCAGCGCGCTCAATACCGCGTCTGGCGTGAGCTTGGCAAAATTATGATGCTCGTTCATCAATGCAGTACCTTTGCGATGCTTAGCAGCAATAAAAATCCTAACCAAAACAGCATGGCGCGCCACAGCAAACCAGTGATGCTTTGCATTGCATCCGCATCCGCCGCCTCGCCCACACCAACTTCTATCTGCTGCTCATTTTGCTGCAAGCTCAAACGTGTGCCGACTGCGCCCGCCGCACTCGCCAAGACAATGTTGTGTAGCGCGTCAGGCCAGCTCAAAGCCTGACTGCGCCAGCCTTCCAGCGCGTCTTCAAAATCGCCGACGATAGCAAAAATAATCGCCATCAACCGCTGTGGCAACCAATTTAAGGCTTGCCAGACTTGCTGCGCAAAAGCGGCAAATTCACCGTATTGCGCCGCGTCCGTCCAATGACTGCGCAGAAAATTACTCAAGCGATATAGCACCGCACCAGTCGCGCCGCCTAAGCCCAGCAGACTAAACACCACGAACCACAGCATCACGCCAAACACCTTGCGCTGCGCCATTGCTAGCGCGTATTGAATAGCGAGATTGGCTAGTTCGGCGGCACTTAAAGGTGGCGCGCTCACGTGGCCATGCTTTGCCAACAGCGCGTATGCAACGTCTAGTTTTTCCGCACGCAACGCAGTTTGCATCGCAGCGAAATCTAAGCTAAACACGCGAAATCCCATACAGCCATACAGCACCGCGATATTCAGTAATACCAAAAATGCAGCGGCGTGATGTGCCAAATAAGCACTCAACATGGCTAACACAATCAACACGGGCAGCGTTGCCACCCACCAAGCCAAGCGACCATGCTGATGCGCACCCGCATTGAAATGATGCTGAAAAAAATTGCCATAGCGTCCGCCGCGCACGCGCAGTTTTTCCGACCACACCCAAGGTTGGAAATGCGCTAATAACAAGGCGGCAAGCAAGGCAAAAAAGGTCATCGCGAGCAGAGCAAGAGAATAAAAAATGTCGCGCAAGATAGCACAGGCAAGGCCGCTTCGCGACGCTCTTCAGTTGGCTATCAAGCGACTAGCTGACCTGCTAAGATGCGCGCCTTCTGCAACCTGCCTACCGCCCTTTTATGTCTGCTGTTTCTAATGTAATGAATCCCGCTGAAAAGCGCGCCAGCTTTGGCTTGGCGGGTATTTATGGTCTGCGTATGTTGGGCTTGTTTATCATTTTGCCGATTTTCGCGGTGTATGCGGAACAGCTGCCCGGCGGCGAAAACCATATTTTGATGGGCTTAGCACTCGGCGCGTATGGGCTGACGCAAGCGATTTTGCAGATTCCAGCGGGTTGGTTGTCCGACCGCTATGGACGCAAACCGATTATTTATACGGGCTTGGTGATTTTCGCCATTGGTAGTTTTATTGCCGCCTCCGCCGACAACATTTATTGGGTGATTTTTGGACGCGCGATTCAAGGTGCGGGCGCAATTAACGCGGCGGTGATGGCGTTGACGGCGGATTTAACCCGCGAAGAAGTGCGCACCAAAGCGATGGCGATGATAGGCATGACCATCGGTCTGACCTTTTCGATTTCGCTGATTTTGTCGCCGCTGTTGAGTAATTTGATAGGCGTGTCAGGCATCTTTGCACTGACTGGCGTATTGGCGTTTGCCGCCATTGCTTTGGTGCGTTTTGTGATTCCCAATGCGCTCATTACGCGTTTCCATAGCGACACCGAAACCAATACCAGCCGCTTTGTCGAGGTGTTGTCTAACCGTGATTTATTGCGTTTAGATTTCGGGATTTTTTCGCTGCACGCAATTTTGATGGCGGTGTTTATGCAAGTGCCGTTCGTGTTGAAAGCGAACGGTTTGGAGGTGGCACAGCATTGGCAAATTTATTTGCCTGTGATGTTGATTGCCTTCGTGCTGATGGTGCCGCCCATCATCATCGCCGAGAAAAAAGCCAAGATGAAACAAGTGTTCATGCTGGCAGTTTTTTTAGCGATGTGCGCACAGATTTTGTTGATGGTAGGGCAACATAGCGTGTGGGCGATTGCCGCTGCGCTACTGGTATTTTTTACCGCATTCAACGTGTTGGAAGCGACACTACCGTCTCTGATTAGCAAAATTGCGCCACTGTCTGCCAAAGGTACGGCGATGGGCGTGTATAGCAGCGTGCAATTTTTAGGCGCGTTTTTTGGCGCAGTGATGGGCGGCGTGTTGATGCAACATTTGGGCGGCAATGCGGTGTTTATGTTTAGCATTGTGTTGCTCGCTGCATGGTTGCTGGTCGCGAGCACCATGCAAGCGCCTAAAGCCGTTAGCACCAAGCTGTTTCACCTCGCGCCCTTAAACGCGGCACAAGCCGCAACCCTGCAACAACAGTTGCAAAAGGTGCAAGGCGTAGAAGAAGTTTTAGTGATTGCCGATGAAGCGATAGCCTGCCTAAAAGTCGCGATGCAAGGTTACGATCAAGCCGCAGTAGAACAACTCGTTAATTCCCCCACCCCACCCCTCGCCCAATAGGAGAGGGATAACCGTGAACACCATAAAACAAAACCGCAAAGGAGCATGACATGTCGTTGAATAAAGTAATGTTGATAGGCCGTTTAGGCAAAGACCCCGAAACTCGCTACATGACCAATGGGGAAGCCGTGACCAATGTGGGCTTGGCAACTTCCGAAACATGGAAAGATAAAGCGGGCGAAAAGCAAGAAAAAACCGAATGGCACAACTTGGTTTTTTACCGTCGTTTGGCTGAAATCGCGGGCGAGTATTTGAAAAAAGGCTCGCTGATTTACGTCGAAGGGAAATTGCAAACGCGCAAATATACCGACAAAGCAGGCGTGGAAAAATACAGTACCGAAATCATCGTGAATGAGATGACCATGTTGGGCGGCAAAGCCAGCGGCGCGGGCAGTTTTGAAGTAGTTGAAAACCAACATGAAGCCCCTGCTGCTGCGCGCGCCGCACCTGCCGCTCGTCCTGCCCCCGCCCCAGCAGCAGCCCGGCCTGCACCAGCAAAAAGCAACTTCGATAATTTTGACGACGACATTCCGTTTTGAATGATATAAAAGTAATATCGTAAAAAAGACCGCCTAGGCGGTCTTTTTATTGTGCGCGAAACACGCCATTAGGCGTAGCAGCGTAAGCGTAGCGAGAATTTTTGTAAGGCTTCGATGCCGCTATTTTCGGCGCGGCGACACCAGGCTTCTAAGTCGTTGACCAGTTGTTCTTTAGTCGCATTCGAGCGTTGCCAGATGGCAGCGAGCTCTTGGCGCAGCGTGTAAGCGAGATAAATTTTTGGGCTATTTTGAATCACAAGATTCAGTTTGAGTTGTTCAGGCTCACTTAATTCTTGCGCATCGAGTTGCAGCCAGTTTTTGACGCGCGACACATCGACTTTTCCTAAGCCAGGCAAAACCTGTTTGAGCTGGCTCATTTCCTCTTGATAAGTGTGTTGCAACGATTTTGCATATTTACGCAACACCTCGTAACGATGGCTAATCACCGCCTGCACGGTGTCGGCATCGCACACGGTTTTGCTTTTATCTAAGCGCAACTGCGGGGGTAATTTTTTAGCACGCGCTAAACGCAAGGCTTGCAACGTGCGGATATACAGCCAGCCAATATCAAATTCATAGGGTTTGGTCGAGAGCTTGGCGGAGGTGGCATACGCGTGATGATTGTTATGCAACTCTTCGCCACCGATTAAAACTCCCCAAGGAATTAAATTACGCGAAGCATCGTTACTTTGATAATTGCGATAGCCCCAATAATGTCCCGCGCCGTTAATGATGCCAGCCGCTGTGACAGGTATCCACGCCATTTGCACCGCCCAAATCGTTAGCCCGATTACGCCAAAACACAGCACGTCGATAACGAGCATCAACATCACGCCTAGCGTTGGATATTGACTGTAAACATGGCGTTCTAACCAGTCGTTTGGGGTGCCGTGCCCGTAGCGCGTCAAGGTTTCCTGATTGCGTGATTCTTTTTTGTACAGCTCGTAGCCTTCCAGCAATACTTGCTTAATGCCAAGTATTTGCGGGCTATGCGGGTCATCGACAGTTTCGCATTTAGCGTGATGTTTGCGATGAATCGCTGCCCATTCTTTGGTCACTTGTCCCGTGGTGAGCCATAACCAGAAGCGAAAAAAATGGCTGGGGATGGCGTGCAAATCAAGGGCGCGATGCGCTTGATGACGATGCAAAAAAATCGTCACAGAGGCGATGGTGATATGGGTTAGCACCAAGGTGGTGATGACATAGCCCCACCAAGGTAAATCAACAAATCCTAGCAACATAACTGACTCCCTTAATTGTTTAGACGCGCTCTAACACGGCGGCAAAAAAGCCGTCGGTGTTATGCAAATGCGGACGCAATTCCAAATAGTCGCCCATCACTAATTCGACTTTTTGCTGTTGTAAAACTTCGCCTGCGGGACGCAACACAAACTCTGGATGCGTGCTTAAAAAGGCTTCGACGATGGCTTGATTTTCTTCACGCAAAATACTGCATGTCGCATACACCAAGCGGCCGCCCTTTTTCAGCAAACGACTTGCCGAGGCGAGAATGGCGGTTTGCTTTTGCGTGAGCTCCGCGACGCTTTGTGACGACTGGCGAAATTTCAAATCAGGATTGCGGCGCAGCGTACCCATGCCGCTACACGGCGCATCGACCAACACGCGGTCGATTTTGCTGCCTAAGCGTTTTACTTTCAGATCGTTTTCATGCGCGATAAGTATCGGTTGAATGTTGGACGCGCCAGAGCGTTTCAAGCGCGGCTTCAAATTTGCTAAGCGTTTTTCGGACACGTCCATCGCATACAGCCGCCCTTGCGAATTCATCAAGGCTGACAGCATCAAGGTTTTGCCACCTGCACCTGCGCAAAAATCCACCACCATGTCGCTGCGTTTTGGCGCGAGTAACAAACCTAACAGTTGGCTGCCTTCGTCTTGCACCTCCACTTTACCTTCCGTGAACAGCGCATCTTTATTCAGCGGGATTTTGTCTTTGAGGCGTATGCCAACGGGCGAGAAAGGCGTGAGTTCCGCCGCGATATTTTGTCCGTGCAACTGCGTCAAAACCTCATCGCGTTTCGCCAATAAAGTGTTGACGCGAATGTCGAGCGGCGCGCCGTGCTGCATGGAGCGACCGATGGTGAGAATCTCTTCGTCGCTGTATTGCGCGTGCATTTTTTCAACTAACCAGTCGGGTAATTCGGCTTGGATAGACAAAGATAAAGTTGCCAGATCCACACCCTTAACGGTGACTAACCAATCCTTTTCATCGCGCTCTAAGACGGGTTCGATTTCACGCAAGTTATAACCCGCAAAGCGAATTAAATAGGCCAGTGCCATGCGGCGTGGCGTGGCTTTGGCACCGCAGCAATGCTCTAACAACAAGCGATGACGCAAGGTGCCAAACACCACTTCGGCGACAAAAGCGCGCTCGTTTGAACCGATGCGTTCTTGTTGGAAAAAATAACGCAAGCTGGTATCAGCAGGATGCGCCAACGGCAAAATGCCACGCAAGGCAAGAATGGCAAGGTCTAAACGGTATTCGGTAATTAGCATGAGGTAGAGAACGGTGTGGGTACAAAAATGAAGGCGCGCAGTTTACAGGATTAGCCAAATCGTAAGTTAGGAACTGGTGAACACGAGTCTCAAGCAAGATGGTCGCAGCACGCAGCTTCGATTACGCGCGAGCCGTTTATTTCTTCGCAACGGCGACGAGCGGTTTCTTGTAAGATGCGCGCCACTATGAAACAGCCTCAAAACAAACATCTCGTGCTAGGCATCACTGGCGGCATTGCGGCTTATAAGGCGGCGGAATTATTGCGTCTGCTGATGAAAAAAAATGTCTCAGTGCAAGTGGCGATGACAGCAGCGGCAACGCATTTCATCACGCCAACCACGATGCAGGGCTTGTCGGGACAGCCTGTGTTTACTTCGCAATGGGATGACGCAGTGCCGAATGGCATGGCGCATATCAATTTAAGTCGTGCCGCCGATGCCATCGTGATTGCGCCAGCGAGTGCCGATTTCATTGCCAAATTAGCGCATGGACTGGCAGATGATTTACTGTCCACGCTGTGTTTAGCGCGTAACTGCCCGCTCATCATCGCACCCGCGATGAACCGCGAAATGTGGCTGAATGCGGCAACGCAACGCAACCTTGCGCAACTGATTAGCGATGGCGTACAAGTGTTGGGGCCTGATAGCGGCGTGCAAGCCTGTGGTGAAACAGGCATGGGGCGGATGTTGGCAGCGGATGTTTTGGCGGAAGAGGTGTGGGCGTTTTTGCGCGGTAACAAGAGTTCTAACACGCTACAAAAAATCCTACTCGGTAAAAAAATTCTGATTACCGCAGGGCCGACCTACGAGGCGATAGATGCGGTGCGTGGCATCACTAATCGCAGCTCAGGCAAGATGGGCTATGCCATCGCAGCAGCCGCACGGGCATTGGGCGCGGAGGTGACATTGGTGTCGGGCCCGACCGCTTTGGCGCGCCCCGCCGTTGCCAATTTTGTCGCGGTTGAAAGCGCGTCCGAGATGTTCGCCGCCGTTAAAAATCAGCTTGCGCAGTGCGATATTTTTATCGCGGTGGCGGCGGTTGCCGACTATCGTGTCGCGCACCCTAGCGAACAAAAAATCAAAAAGTCTGATGCGGCTTTAACGCTAGAACTGATTCCGAATCCCGACATTTTGGCGTTCGTCGCGAGCTTACCCAACGCGCCGTTTTGCGTAGGCTTCGCGGCAGAAAGTGAAAATCTTTTTGAGTATGCCGAAGTCAAACGGCGCGCAAAAAAATTACCGCTGTTAGTCGGCAACTTGGCGCAGCACGCGATCGGCAGCGATGACAATGAATTAGTTTTATTCGACGACGACGGCGCGCATCCCTTACCGCGCGGCGACAAAATCAGCTTAGCAAAATTACTCATGCAACATATCGCGCAACGTTTTGAAGGAGTTAAAAAATGAAACACTTGAAAGTCGATGTCAAAATTCTCGATGCACGTTTGCACGAAGCTAAACCCAATTACGCCACCGCAGGCTCGGCGGGCATTGATTTGCGCGCCTGTATCGAGCGCGACATTGTCATTCAGCCCAAGCAGTGCGAGCTAATACCGAGCGGCATTGCCATTCATCTTGCCAACCCCGGCTATGCCGCAATGATTTTGCCGCGCTCAGGATTGGGGCATAAACACGGCATCGTGTTGGGCAATTTGGTCGGACTGATTGACTCAGATTATCAAGGGCAAATTTTTGTCTCACTCTGGAATCGCAGCCAATTTCCTTTCACGCTTACGCCGATGGATCGCATGGCGCAACTGGTCATCGTGCCCGTGATGCAAGCGCAATTTAACATCGTCGAAGAATTCCCCTTAAGCCAACGCGGCACAGGCGGTTTTGGCAGCACGGGCAAGCACTAATGAGTTCGGCAATCGTGTTGTTTGCGCATGGCGCACGCGATCCTGAATGGGCTCAACCGTTTGAAAAAATGCGCGTGCAGATTCAAGCGCGTGTAAGCGACACCCCCGTGGTACTAGCTTTTTTAGAGCTGATGCAACCGTCGCTTGCCGATGCGATTGCAGGCTTGGAAGAGCAAGGCGTGCAACACATCACGCTGATTCCGATGTTCCTCGCGCGAGGCGGACATCTTAAAAATGACCTGCCCAAACTCATCGCGCACATACAAATGCAGCACCCCAATCTAGCCCTGCATGTATCGCCCGCCATCGGCGAAGTTGATTACATTTTGCAGCAGCTATCCGACTGGGTCGTGCGAGAGCATCACACGCTACAAGCACAATAAAAAAGCCCGCCAGCAGCGGGCTTTTTTATTGGGTTACATTTACTTACTAAGCGTCATTTCCAGCTCGGTCGTGACAGCGTGACGCACGGAAACTTTTTCGCTTTCAGCTTTATGTCCTGCCAGTTTAGCCGTGATGGTATGAAGCCCAGCATCTAGCTCAACACGCAGCGGAGTCATACCAAAATACACGTCATCCACATAGATTTTGGCGCGGCTAGGAATGCTGTTCAGCACTAAAGTGCCCGTGTTCATCGCCACTTTTGCAACGACTAGCGGTGGCATAACTGCGACAGGGCTTGCCAGTGGCGCACTTAACACCGTCACCCCATCTATGGTTTTCGTGCCAGGCGTTAGGTTAAACAACGCGGGATAACTCGCCATCAACAAACTGTTTACCGCGCTCACCGTTTTACCGTTCACCACCGCTAATTCGCGATATAAAAAATTCACAATATCATCGCGGTCGTTGCCTGCCACGCCACCGAAGCGACTATTTTTTTGACTGACCGAGGCGGTCCAAATCACTTTCCCGCTAGCGATTTCAGACAGACTTGTTTCTAACACGATACTGATTTCATCACGATCTTTTGAATCCAAGGTCAAAGTTTTCACGACCCCAGTGAGTTCAAATTTGGCAGCGGCATCATCTGCCAACACAGCGAATCCTGCGTTAGAAAATTGCTGCTTCATTTGCTCGGTAGCAATGACTGCCACGTCTCGATTTAAGCGCAACTGCTTACCCGACAAGCCCCCGATGCGGGTATTAAATTCGCCCAATAAACGCGCGTCTTGCTCAACACGCTGATCAAGATAAGGACGAATGCGCAATGTCGCGGCATTTTTAGCTACGCTCGCATCAGCCAACTTAAATTCCTTAGCGTGCAATAAACCATCACTACTAAAAAAACTGTCGGCATGAGCCATGCTCACACTTAACACCGCACCGAATACCCATAAAATAGCTTTCATTCTTGACACGCTCCTAATTAAAAAACCAGCACGCGAACTACGCACTGGCTAACTTGAGTCTGTTACTTCACTGCATGTTTCTTAACTTCGGGCAAATAACGCACTAATTCATTTAAGGCTTGCACATACACATCGCGCTTAAATTCAATCACCGCGTTAATGTCTAACCAATAATCATTCCATCGCCACGCATCAAACTCAGGACGTTCATTGGCGCGTAAACACACATCACAATCACGCCCCATCAAACGCAATAAAAACCAAATCTGCTTCTGTCCACGATAGCGATTTTTTGAATCAGGTTTATTCCAACTTTGCGGCACGTCGTAGCGCATCCATTCACGCGTACGCCCCAAAATCTTCACATGTTCGGGCAATAAGCCGACTTCTTCTTGTAACTCGCGAAACATCGCTTGCTCAGGATTTTCGCCGTATTGAATGCCACCTTGTGGAAATTGCCACGCATGTTGTCTGACGCGCTTACCCCAAAACACCTGATTATTTTCATTGGTAATGATGATGCCGACATTCGGTCTATAGCCGTCTCGGTCTAACATTTGCTTCTCTATTCGTAAATTTCAATGGCGCGGATTCTTTCATACTTCGTGTTTTATGCAAAGGCGGATTCAAATCTGAAGTGCAACTTTTGTAATCGAATTTAAGTGGCGAGCTGCGTTAACATCGAGCCACTTAAACGACAAAGTAAAAGGAACACAGATGAAGCACTATAAGCAGCTCA
>Ga0105164_10000496_pt1 | contig 27691 bp, 26 predicted proteins | sample VDWuncwatermetaG_FD_89674 | JGI IMG/M metagenome (GOLD analysis project Ga0105164, IMG submission 89674) | Wastewater microbial communities from Netherlands to study Microbial Dark Matter (Phase II) - VDW unchlorinated drinking water | ecosystem: Environmental > Aquatic > Freshwater > Drinking...
ATCCAATCTTGTCCATTAAATGTATGATCTACATAATCTTTTTTAATTAATTCCCATACTCTTTGATAAAGTTCATCTGGAGGAACGCTATTTGCTTCTATTACTGCAACTTGATTGGATTCAATGCCAGCCTTTGCATTTTCTTTCCTTAAACTACATGAGAAAGTGAAACAAAAAATAATTAAGAATAATAAATTTGCTTTTAGTAATGTTTTTGTATTTAAGTTGAATTTCATAATGTTTTATTGTCTAATGAATATTTTCCCAGTTTTTCTCCAAAAATAATATCAAAAACCTTACAATTTTATATATATACTAGAGATCCGTTAATTATATGACTAATTTAAATCAAAATGGTTATATTTAGGTAAACATAATAAGGACAGTGGATGGTTTATGGTTGATAGTTGATGGAATAAGGAATTCCTTTTACTATAAACCATCAGCCATTGACCTTGTTAGCCAATTGTCCACAAGCAGCATTGATATCAACGCCTCTTTCATGCCTGATAGTTACTTTCTTTCTACTAGTTTTTTCTAAAACATCTTTAAATTTATATATCTTTGCCATGGGTGTGCGTTTTAGAGATTGTCCATGAAAATTACCTACATCTGTAGGATTATATGGAATTAAGTTTACATGGCAGTGTAGCCCTTTTAAAAGGTCAGCCAAAGCCCTTGCTTTTTCAATCTGATCATTTATCCCATCTAGCATTACATACTCTATGGTTATTCTTCTTTTAGTTTTATTGTAATAAAAATGCAAAGCTTCCATAAGATCAGGCATTTTGTATTTTTTGGAGATTGGAACTAGGAATTCTCTGGTTTCTTGATCAGGAGCATGTAATGATACTGCCAGTGTGACTTGTAACTTTTCTTCTGCTAATTTTTTAATTTGTGGGACAATTCCGCTGGTGGAAATTGTTATTCTTCTTGCTCCAATGCTTACTGAGTCTTTTATTAAATAGACTGCTTTGATTACTTCATCATAATTTAAAAGAGGTTCTCCTTGTCCCATGAAAACAATGTTGTTTAATCTTTCTTTTGTATCTCTTTGAATGTTTAATATTTGTTCAATTATTTGATTGGCGCTGAGATTTTTCTTAAAACCAATGGTTCCAGTAGCACAAAATGGACAACCCACTGCACAACCCACCTGAGAACTAATACAGGCACTATAGCTATCATGTTCTTCAAGAAACATCCTAACTGATTCTATGAGGTCTCCATATTGACTTTTCCAGAGATATTTTATTGTTTTATCTTTGCTTACTTGTTTTTCTTTTAACTCTAGTGAACTTAATGTATATTTTTCTTCTAAAGATTCTCTGTCTTTTTTACTTAAATCTGACATTTCTTCAAAGGAATTAGCCCATTTTTTGTAAATCCAGCTATGAAGAGTTTTCCCTTTAAATGAAGGCCAATTAAGACCCTCAGCTAGTTTTATTAATTCAAGTTCTGAAAGTCCTGACAATGATGGTTTTTCTAGTGATTTTTGCATGTTTTCTAGTTAAGTATAAGGGATATCGCTGAATTCTCTAAAATAATAACTCTATCTTAATGTTTTTATTATAGATTGCAATTACCAAATTAGGAGATATTTATGTTTTTATTAGAACTATCTATTGGAGCACATGTTACAGAAGAGCTTTATAAATCTTCTAACAGATTAGGCCAATGTGCTGGAGATGGATACAACAACCATGTTGCACGTATGTATGCCTTGATTGCAGCTGATGCAGGTGAAGTTATCGATAGTCAGGGTGATCAAAGTAAAAAAATGGGAGATATGTTAGATAAAATAGCTGAAATGAGAAAAAATAGATTTGCAAATACTGGAAATGGAGATCCGTTTGGTTTGTATGCAAAAAACATAGATGATCAGGTCGCAAAAATGAAAGAACAAATCAATCAGAATGAGAGTGCTCCAGGTGGAAATAAAAAGTCTCATCTTCAGATGATAAAAGAGATGGTTGCTCAAATGATGGGCGGAGGCATTCCTTCAGGGTTAGCTAGCACTAATGAAAATGGATACGTAAAACAAACATAGTTAATTTTTTGTTTTTTTTATTGGGTTTCAAACAAGTTGAAACCTCCGATTGTTAAGTCATAGCATTCTATCGGATTTACCGAGTCCCTCCTACGATAATCTTCGGAGGACAGGAAATCGGATAAATCCTTTCTGTTTTAATCGATAGATTTATAGGCTGTTATTATACACAATACAATACTTGAAATAATGATAAAACTATATTGTATGAGTAAAAAACATTTTTTTGGATTTTTAGCTTTTATATTCAGTATACTTTTTTCTATTTCAAAAGTTTATTCTTCTGATTTTATAGTACCGAATTCCAGCGGTGAGCCTATAACCATTGATGTTTCTAATTTAAGTCTAACTTCTGGAATTGATGTGACTATTGGTGGACTGAGTGGACAGCCCAGACCTTATAGAGATTCTAATAATAGATCTCTTGTTATTTTTCCATCAGCTTTTGCTTCTTCAGAAAAAACTATAGAAATTAAATCTGGCAATTCTACGATTACTAAAACTATTAGCTTTAGACCATCTCCACAGGGGACATTAAAAAGTTCACTATTACCTGGAGCACAGGAAGCCAGAGCAAACAATACTATTACAAAAATATCAGATGGAAGGGTTGTTTTAATTGGTGGAAGTAAAGGACTAGTAGATACTGCAGTTGATACTCTTGAAATCTTTAATCCTGAAAGTGGAAAATCTGAGAGACTAAAAACCGCTAATGGTTTAGCTAATGCAAAACTTAAAATCCCTAGAAGTGCACATACTGCTACATATATTGGAATTAGTGAGTCTCCCATCGGTATGATTTCAGGACCAGTTGAGCAGATTTTAATTGCTGGTGGATTTTCTACAGAAAGTATTATTCAGGATTCTTTAGAGATACTTGAAATAAAGGTTGGTACTAACCAGTCTGTTAGCACAACATTGAGTAGTAAAAAAGCTAAGTTAAAAAAAGGAAGAATCTTTCACACAGCGAATTTATTACCAGATGGAAGAGTCGTATTTATTGGTGGGCAAGGTCGCATAAGTATGACTGCACTTGGTGCTATAAGTAGCATTGAAGTTTTTGATCCTTCTAGTCGTTCTATTGTTGCTTCAGGAATTGCTTTAATTACACCTAGAATTTTACATACTGCTACTAATCTTCAGGATGGAAATATTTTAATTGTAGGTGGTTTTACCAATGATGAACCAGGGAATTTTGGTCTTGGCATGGCTACACAAACATGCGAGCTTATAAATACTGGAACTTTTAAGATAAAAAATGTTGATGCTTTAGTTGATGATGTGGGGACTGGTGGACACAGTGCAACCCTTCTTACTAATGGACTTGTTCTTGTTGCTGGGGGAAGCTCAGACTTTTTTAGTGAGGTAAAAGATGGTTTGGTCAGAGGAATAACTAAGAACACCTTACAATTTTTTGATCCTTCCACAGAATCATTTGCTCCTATTCAAAATAAAAGTGGTGCGAATCTAACCTTACAAACACCTAGATTTTTACACTCAGCTATTCTTTTACCAAATGGAAATCTTGCTTTTATAGGCGGTTCAAATATAAAACAGGTAAACTCTACGTCACTTATTGCATCTCCCATTTCTCTTATAGAAGTTATTAACCCTGATCTTATTAGTTATGCTGGCAGTTTACTTAAAGCAGAAGCTAAAACAAATTTAGATACGTATAATGGAAGAATACTTCCTACTGCTATTTTAGTTACTCCAAAAACTAAAACTAGTGGATTCTTTTTAAGCTCAGATATTGATACCTATGTTAATTCTGGTATTTACTTGACGGGTGGTTATACAAATGGATTTGGGACATTACCTAGTAAGAGCTCAGAATTTATACAAAATGTTTCTAGTAACAGCGTAGAAGGTAGAAAATTAAAATTAAGTCCTGAGGGTTTAATAGGTGGTTCTTATGTTAGGAATTTTATTGTTCAGCTAGACAACTTTTCAAAAGTCCCTGCTTTACAAACAAATCCTCAAGCAGTAAATCTTTCTACTTCAAATAATTTCAAACAAGATATTAAAGTTCTCTCTACAAATAATGAAGATACTCTTTTAAAAGCTATTCCGTCCAGCAGTTCAGTCATTGTAAGTCCTTCTTTATTTCAAGTGGGAGAAACCATTAGTATAAGCAGGAAAGACACTTCAGTAAATGGAGAATTTGAGATTTTAATTGAACCATCTGTGGAAGGGGCATTTTTTATTCCAGCTAAGGTAAAAGTCAGCGTTTCAGATGTTGCAAAACCTTTTTTAGCATCTGTATCTGGATTTGGAATCTCAATTAGTAATGAAAGCGGAAACAATTCAGACACTGTAAAATTAAAGATTTTATCGCAGGATGGTTCCAGTGAAATTTCTTCTATCCCTACTTCTACGCAGGTGACAGCTACTATTGCTAATCCTGAAATTGCTAACCTAGGTGGTTTGGGAATATCCTCAGTAACTGGAAATCTTTCCACGCAGTTTATAGTTAATGGTGTAAAGCCTGGAAACACTGCTATTAATTTCACTATTGACTCATCTGATATTCTTGGACTTTCTTTACCTGTTCAGATTAGTGGAACTCCTTCTTTTGCTAGTATCCCTATTGATATAAATGTTTTATCAGGATTGCTTTCTGGTGGAGTTAATATATCAAGTGCAAATAAACTTAATTCAACTACATTCTCTTTAGATGATGTAAGGCTAAGTCCTTCATCTTCTGTATTTCCTTTTTATGTGCCAATAGGCTTAATTAGTTCTATTGATGGTTCTAATAAAACAGGTACTTTTACACTTAGACCGTTGTTTGGTATAGATCTTTTAACTGCTGTATCTAGAACTTTAGTTAATCCCCTTGAAACAGATTTTAGAACAACTATAACTGAAGAGCCATCCAGCCTTGCTGCTATCGTTTCATCTGATTCTTCTATCCAGCCCATTGCATTATTTGGATTGAGTGATGGACTTAAAGGACTTACTTTTGAAAATGATACTACAAAAAATTTAAATCAGTCTTTAAACAAATTAAATGGAATTACTGGACTTACAGATTTAGAAGCTTTTGAGTTTTTCTCCCCAGGGAATTTAAAAATTGTAGCCCTCAAGGAAAATATGCTTTCTTTTATTGATGGAGATACTGGTGATGCTGATTCTACCGCTAGTCTCTCTGCTATAGGTAATGATGTAGTGCTCACTAAAATCAATGGTCAGGACGCAGCAGTAGTAGCAGTGGGTAGAAGAGGAGTAGATCTTATTTTCCCTATTACTGATATTGAACCAAGAGTTGTTAATTTTCAATTACCAGGAGATACGGAGTCTATTGCAGTAGTTGATGAGCTTTCTAATGTAGCTGGTCCTTTTGTAATATCTTATGATGGCTTATCAAATATTTCTATAGCAAATCTTGTAGACCTTGAACAAAATGTTCAAACTATAGAAGTTGGTTCTCAAAAAATCAATAAGATAGCTTATGCTGGCAGATTTAGTATAAATGGATCACTAGTTGACTTAGTAGTAGCTTCAACATCTAGAAAACTTATTCTTATTGATATTACTAATAACTCTATTATTCCAGTAGTTGATACTTTAAAAATTAAGACAAATATAGAAGACTTAGTGGTTATAGATGGAGTAGCTTATCTGGCTCTAGGAACAGGCGGAATCTCTGCTATTAGTATAGGCTCACTTTTAGATGGAAACTCTACAAAGGCTGAAATAACTGTCTTTAAAGAAAACAGACTTCTTGTTAATAAAGCAAATGGAATCGTAGAAATAAAAACAAAGCCTATAAATGCTAAGAAGCTTAAAGCAGCTAAGCCGTATTTATTAGCTAGCGGTACTGGAAATCCTATATCAATAATAAAAGTAGTGCCGTAGGTGCATGCCATGGCATGCACCTACTATGGCAGAATCTTGTATCCAGCTAAGCTAAAATCGCTTCTTTTTGTCTAGTATTTTCAAGAATAGCTTTAATTAATCTAGATTTTTTACTATAGTCTTTAAAAGATAAAATTGACTTGCTATTTGCTTTAGGGACATCAATTTTTAATTCTATCCAGGACTTACATCCAGCGTATTCAGGCTGATTAGTAATTAATATATGATCACTAATAGCATGGACTCTAAGTAAAAGAACTTTACCGATATGATTAGGATAGAGATTCCATGATGATCTTAGGTGTTCTTCATTGTTTATGAGTTCACTCGATATAGATAAAAGCTCATCAATGGTGTTGATTTCAATGGTTTCTAAAATCTCTGCCCAATATTTAATTTTTACTTGATTATCTTTATTAGGCTTAGCGTTTTGATCAAATGAAGACAAATATTCTTTTTTAATTTTATTTGCACTTTGATGTGAATAGGTTGGGAATAAAACAAATTGATTTTGCTCTACATTAAAACTCTCAAAAGAGGTTTTTATGTTTGGAAGATCTTCTAATCCACCTTTTCTCCAGAGAGCCACGATTTGCCCTTTACCTAGGGTTTCTATTGTTGTTGACCATTCCTTAAGTGCATACTTCATATATTTATCCTTTAATAATCGGTTCTTGATATAGGCAGCTAAATTAAATTGATTTAACTTTCAAATATACTACTATAAAGCATTTTTACTTACATTAAATCTGTTTAATCTTTTCCTTGAATAATGTGATATACTAATTAAATAATTGTATTTTTGAGGGGGAATTTTATGAGTACCATTCATTCTATGGGTGTTGGTAAGTCTGGACAGCCATTGACTTGGCAAAATTTTGGTTCAGTTGCACATGATGTTCCTTTTACATCTATGGAGTTTAGTAAGGCTGTAGGAGCAGAAGGTTTATCAGCGTTTGAAAGGGGTCTTGCTCTTGGATTTCAAGCTAGGCGACAAGGATTTAATTTTGGTACAGCACTTGATATTAACTCAAGACATCAGGCTGGCTAACTCAAATTCTGAATCAAAGCTTTAGATTTAGCTAATTGGGTAACTGATTTAACTAATTTAGTAATTCCTACTTCTATTTCTTTAAGGCTGGTACCTAACATATAAGCTGGAGTCGTTACTATAAAGTTTTTATTGTCTAGAACTATGTCATCGGCAGTTTTATCTATGTGTTTAGCTCCCATGTCTTCTAATTTCCTGGCTGTAGAAGTGTCATTCCCTATAGTTAGCTCTACATCATTATTTCCGAAAACCTTAGCAAGGATATTCGGAGCAATGCACATAGCACCGATCGGTTTCTTTTGTTTGTGAAATTCCTTTAAAACCTTTTCTACTTCTTCTAAAACAGAGGCATGACTACCATCTTTAGCAAAAGTGCTTAAGTTACATGCTGCACCAAAGCCACCAGGAAGTATAACTGCTTCAAAGTCATTTGGATTTAGCTCTTTTACGTCTCTTATTCTTCCTCTAGCAATTCTAGCTGCTTCAACAAGCATATTTCTTTTTTCATTTTCAAGTTTATTGTTTAAGTGGTTAACTACTTTTGGTTGTTCTCTATCTGGTGCAAAGCATTCATATGCAAAGCCTTCTTTTTCAATGGCCAATAAAGTGATTACTGATTCATGAATTTCTGATCCATCCATTACACCACAGCCACTTAAAATTACTGCTATTTTATGCATTGTTGTATCTCTCTTTCATTACCCTATTTTAACACCTAGGGGTATCCTTTCTCTCCAACTCTCTGCTTTCCTATGCTCTCCTGGCTAGTCCTAGATTTATTCAAGAAATAGAAAAATATACCTATAATTCAATATATGAGAGAAGATTTTATGAATAGAGAAGAAGAAAATAAATGTTTTGCTTTTACTGTACAAGATACAAAGCTTTTATTGTTTTTATATAATACGACCTGTTTCTTTTTCTACTGGATGTTTTTTAATAGCGATTTTAATACAGCATTTACATTTGCAATGTTGGCTTCACTCCTAGGACTTTTTGTTATAACAATGAATGATATTTTTCAAATGCAAGCAAAAAGTGAAATTGAAAGAAGAAGAGAAGAGATTCAAGTTCAGGAAAAACTTAAAGCCGAATATCAAAAAGTCTACAGAATAAAGAGGAGAGAAGATCTAATTAAAAGATCAGCACACTACCAGGCGGAAAATAAAAAAAATAAAATCTGTAATGTGGATAGCCCCCCTCAACAAAATTCTACAAGTCAAAGTTCGTTAAAAAGTATTCATTTTAGTTATTTAGATGCATTTTAAATTATGATTTGTATAAGAAAACTTTAGTCTCAGCCCTAAGGGTCTCAGCTTCATTTGAATAGCCGATTAGAGAAGCGCATGAAAATGCGCATAGTAACGTTGTAAGCAGTTTTTAAAACCAACAGGAAAAAAATATGACGACTAAAAAAGAAACAATGTCAAAAATGATAAAAGAACATTCTACTCAAGCCATATTCTCTGCACAGGAGAGAAATAAGAAAACTATTTGTTTCAGTAAGTCAAATAGTAAAAACGAAAATGCTTCTACTCAGTTAAATAGAGATGAGCTAATAAGAAAACACCTTCATTTGGTTAATTGGATTGTTAATAGATTTCCTATAGCTAGTATAAAAGGATATGAAAGAGAAGATTTAGTCGGATATGGAATTATTGGTTTAATAGAATCTGTAGATAGATTTGACCCTGCTAGAAATATAAGCTTTGAATCTTATGCCGTATCAAGAATTAGAGGAGCTATTTATGATGAGCTTAGAGCTTCAGATATACTTTCACGAGGAGCAAGAAAAAAGGTAAAAACTCTTTCAAAGGCTATTGCTGATTTAGAGAATAAACTAGGAAGAATACCTTCTGATGGAGAAGTTGCCAGTGAGCTTTCAATATCATTAGAAGACCTTAGACAAGTACAACAAGAAGCTCAATTAGGTGTTTATTCACTCGATGAAACTAGAGAGAGTGGTGAAGATACAATGACAATTGCTGATACTATTTCTACAGGTGCTACTTCAGCTCTTGAAGATATGGAAGAAAGTGAATTGAAGGATATCCTTGCTAAAGCAATTGATGGTTTGCCTGAAAGAGAGAAAACTGTTATTGCCTTATATCACTATAAGAGATTAACTTTTAAAGAAATTGCTCAAATTATGGACTTCTCAGAGTCTCGTGCTAGTCAGTTACATGCCAGGGCAATAACACTTTTAAAATCAAAGATGATTTAGGCACGTCATTACAGCAATGACGTGTTCTAAAATTTAATCTTTCTTTTATATTTGTTGTAACCCTGGGTTACATTTTGAGATTTTGGATTTATTAGAATTATCTAATGAACCTTTCAACAGAAGACATTTTTTTACTTTTATCCAGCTCATTGGATCTTCAGAGATTTAAAATTCTGATAAAGAAAATCTATGATAAAGATGAAGACTTATCTTTTCTTCTGTCTAGTGTTGAAAGTGACAGCGAAATATCACTCTCTTTTTTTGATAAAGAAAAAATCGATTTTATAAAAAAAGAAATTAAAAAAACTTACATAGATCAGATAAAAAAAGACATGGATTATGAAAATGTAAACTTTATTTCTTATTCTGACAATAAATACCCTAAAAAACTAAAAGAAATCAATGATTCTCCTCTAGGACTTTTTTATAGAGGAAATCTAGATCTTTTCAACTCTCTTTCTGTTGCTATAGTAGGAACAAGAAATCCTACAAATTATGGAATTAAGATAACTAAAAGAATAACAGAGCTATTTTCTGAAAAAAAACTAACTGTTATAAGTGGATTGGCTTCTGGAATTGATTCTTGTGCCCACGAAGGAGCTATTATTTCTGGTAAAACCATTGCAGTTCTTGGGACAGGGTTAGATAAAATATATCCTCAGGAAAATAAAAAACTCTTTGATAAAATAATAAAAAATGACAGTTTGATAATATCTGAATATCCCCTGGGTGCTGAAGGCATGCCATGGAACTTCCCACAAAGAAATAGAATTATAAGTGCTTTAAGTGACGCCGTAATAGTGGTTGAAGGAAATCTTCAAAGTGGCTCTTTAATTACTGCTCGTTTTGCTATTAGGCAGGACAAACCTCTTTTTGCTTTGCCAGGACCCATTGATTCGCCAGAATCTAATGGTCCAAACATGCTTATAAAATCTGGTGTTGCAGAGCTTTTGACTTCTGTTGATGATATCTTTGAAAAAATATCAGATTTAAAATCTTGTGGAGTTCAAGTTCAACTTGATTTTAAAGAAAAAGGTAAATCTTTAGAGGGACTAAATGAAACCCAGATACTTATTTATAAATTGTTGGATAAAGAATCAAAAAGCTTTGATGTTTTGATAAGCGATACGAAACTTAATTCAGGTGAACTTCTTAAAAATCTTTCAATGCTTGAATTAAAGGGGTATGTTGAGAAGAAGCTAAATGGAAACTATGAAGCAAATCAAGCGTAAGGTGTCATTCTGAGCGTTAGCGAAGAATCTATTTACGTTAGTAGATTCTTCGCCTTTGGCTCAGAATGACAATTGTTCTAAGTGATTTCAATATGTGCTGAGTGATGTGGCTTTGTTGTGGATTCACTAAGAGGTTTTTGTTTAGATTTAAACCATAAACCATATTCAAGACTATCTGTAATTGCTGACCAGGTAGCTTCTATAATATTTCCACTGACACCGATAGTGTCCCAAATGTTTTCTCCATCAGTGGTTTCTACGTGAACTCTTGTTTTTGCTGCTGAACCATCGTGACTGTCTACAATTCTTACCTTGAAATCCAAAAGTTTAAATTCTTTTAAAATTGGATAATAGTGATTCAATGCTTTTCTAAGAGCATTGTCCAAAGCATTTCCTGGACCCACTCCAAGACTAGCTGTGTGAATGACTTCACCTTTAACTTTAATTCTTACTGTAGCTTCAGCTAGCTGCTTAGAACTTGTGGTTACTCTATAATCAACCAATTCGAAAAACTTAGGTTTTTGATTTAAAAGTTCTAAAAGCAAAAGTGTGAAGCTGGCATCTGCCCCCTCGAATTGGTAACCCTTGTTCTCTAATTCTTTTATCTTCTTTAAAAGATCTTTTGCTGTTTCTTTTGGATCTTGACCTAAATCTAAATCATATTTTTTTGCAACTGAAAGAACATTTGAAATGCCTGACTGCTCACTTACGATAATTCTATTTGTATTTCCAATGCTTTCTGGGCTTATATGTTCATATGTTCTGCTATCTTTTTGTACTGCACTGGCATGTAATCCACCTTTATGTGTAAAAGCAGAAAAGCCTACAAAAGCCTGATGGTCATTAGGATTTAAGTTTAAAATACTGGATATTTGTCTAGAAATAGGAGTTAAGGTTTTTATATTTTCACCAGGCAAAACATTTTTTTTATATTTAAGTTCTAGATTAGCAATGATAGAAACAAGATTTGCATTTCCACAACGCTCACCTATGCCATTAATAGTGCCTTGTATTTGTCTTGCTCCAGCTTCATAGGCTATTAGAGAGTTTGCTACAGCTAATTCACAGTCATTATGACAGTGAACACCAATTATTGTTTTATTTCCAATTGCTTCTTTAGCTTTACTAACTGCTATTTTTACTTCTTCAGGGAGTGTTCCACCATTTGTGTCACAAAGAACTACACCATCAGCACCAGCATCACTAGCAGTTTTAATAACACTTAAAGCATATTCAGGGTTTGATTTAAAGCTATCAAAAAAATGTTCTGAATCAAAGAAAACTTTTTTCCCTTGTGATTTTAAAAACTCAATACTGTCTTTAATCATGTTTAGGTTCTCTTCTTTAGAAACACCGAGAGCAATTTCTACGTGCATGTCCCAAGTTTTACCTACAATTGTTATGTATTCTGTTTTAGCCTGGAGAAGAGCACTTAAGATAACATCATTTTGTGGCTTTGCATTTGCTCTTCTTGTACTTCCAAAAGCTACTAATTTCGCATTCTTTAAATTTAATTCATTTGCTTTTTTGAAAAACTCTACATCTTTAGGATTCGCACCAGGCCATCCGCCTTCTATAAAATCTACCCCTAATTCATCCAGTAATTTTGTAATTTTTATTTTGTCATCAGCAGAGAGTGAAATGCCTTCCATTTGGGCACCATCTCTTAATGTTGTATCGTATATTTGTATATCTTTTGACATGTTTATTACGCTATTTTCTATTTTCTGTTCTCTTCCTTCTGTCTTCTGTTTTCTATCTTCAGTTCTCTTTTTCTTATATTAACCCGTTATTACTGCTTTGTGATCACTTTTAGAAAGTCTTAAACATTGATAGAATATCTATCTAGCTTTCAGCTAATCAGCGGTTAGCTAATCAGCAGAAATTTTTTAGAATTGTTCTGCTGAAAGCTGAATCCTGATTGCTGATAGCTGATATGTCCGAGTGGCGGAATTGGTATACGCGCACGTTTAAGGGGCGTGTGAGCAATCATAAGGGTTCAAGTCCCTTCTCGGACAGATTTAGTTTCAAGCGTTAAGTTGTAAGTTTCAAGGAAATTATTTCCTACTTATTGCTTAACGCTTTTTTATTACCACTTATAGTTTCTCTCATAAGCAGCATGAGCAATAAAAGGATTAAAATAGCTTTAACTAAGGTTTAACCTAGTCTGACTAGTCTGTGGTATAATATAAGTAAATTATGAAAACATGGCAGTTACAAGATGCAAAAGCAAAGCTTAGTGAATTGATAAGAGAGGTCATTCATTCTGGCCCTCGTGGCATTTCTCTAAGAGGTTTATTAGAGGTTATTATAATTTCTAAAAATGATTATGAAAAACTCACTAGAAAAAAGTCTAGTTTCATGAATTTTATGAACAGCTCTCCGATGAAAGGATTAGAGTTAAACCTTGAAAGAAATAAATCAAAAAATAGAGATATTGAGTTATGAGTTATCTTCTTGATACAAACGTTATATCTGAAACTATAAAAAACAAGCCAAGTAAGAATTTGCATGAATGGTTTGAAAAGATTTCTGAAGAAGATTTATTTATTAGCGTTCTTACATTAGGAGAAATAAGAAGAGGTGTAGAGTTACTAGATAATATAAAGAAAAAAAGTACGTTAATAGCATGGCTAGAAAAGGATTTAAGAAATAGATTTGGGGATAGGATTTTAAGCATTGATAATGTTATTGCTGACAGGTGGGGATATTCATGTGCATATTCAGCTAAGACATTACCAGTAATTGACTCACTCATAGCTGCAACAGCACTTACACATAATTTAAAACTTGTTACGAGAAATACTAAAGACTTTGTAGAAATCAAAGATTTAGAATTAGTTAATCCATTTTCTTCCTAAAAAACAAAAACTTCTTCTTTTTAGGATTAAGAGACTTCATATTCTCAGAGCTCATAGATTCAGAGTTCTGCGGCTTTGCAGTCTCTTGTTTTTGTTCAATAGCAGGTTTTTTAAATTCTTCTGGACTTGGTGAAGGTGATGGTGTGGGCTCTGCTTGTTTAAGCTTAGCTGTAAAATAATGTTGATAAATTTTCTTAGCAATAGGTGCAGCTACTGATCCACCATGTCCAGCTTTTTCAGCAAAAACTACTACTGCTATTTCAGGATTTTCAGCAGGTGCATATGATGCAAACCAACCATGTGTTTTATGTGAACCTGGTACTTCTGCTGAACCCGTTTTTCCTGCAACCATTGCTAATTCAATTTTGCTAGCACCACCAGTCCCACTTTCTACACAGGTTTCAAGACCTGCTTTAACTACTCTCACAAGTGCTGGATCCAATTTATATGTGTCTGCTGGTTCTACGGGCTTCAAGTAATCACTTATTTTTTTTACTACATGTAATTTTGGAACTGTTTTTCCTGTGGCTATTCCGCTATAGATTCTGGCTACTTGAACAGGTGTGACTAGAAGAAAACTTTGACCAATTGCATAATGGAGAGTGTTTCCTGGATACCAATCTTCTTTTAAATGTTCTTTTTTCCATTTCGAATCGGGAATAATTCCTTTTTCTTCTGCTAAAAGTTCAATCCCTGTTTTCTTTCCACCACCTAATTTTTTGCCCCACCATCTAATTTGTTCTGGTTTAAGTCTTTTTCCTATTTGATAAAATGCAGTGTCACGAGACCAGGCAAGAGCTTCTACCACACTTAAATTATCTTCTTTAGATGTCCAGTCTCCAAACCTTGTACTGCCCAGATAGACAGCACCACTTACGTGAAATATTTCATTAGGTTGCACGACCATAGCAGAGAGTCCTGCAATTAATGTAATGGGTTTCCAGATACTTCCTGGAACATAACCCAGAAGAGCTCTATTTATAAATGCTTTTTTAGTTATGAGACTTGACCAAAGTGCACTGGGAAGAGGTTTTGTAAAGATGTTTGGATCAAAGTTCGGGTAACTTGCTAATGCTAAAACTTCTCCATTGTTTGGATTTACTGCTACTACTGCACCATTGATTTTTGCATCTTTCATAGCATCTTCTGCTGCTTTTTGTAAGTCTAAATCCAACGTTAAATAAATATTTTTTCCAGGTATTGGATCGACATGAATAATGCCCTTATCAAAATCAGGATAAATAGGTTTGCCAAATCTATCGACTGCTACTATTGTTTTTCCATCAATGCCTCGAATAATGTCATCAAAAAGTTTTTCAACTCCAGATTTCCCTACGATATCTCCGAGCTTTCTTTCTGGTCTATTGTTTAATTCACGTTCATCAATTTGTGCTGTATAACCTAGTACATGAGAAGCAAGTGCCCCATTGGGATAAAATCTTATCGGCTCTTCCTGGATACTTATTCCTGGTAGTATGTGTTGCTTTTCAACTATTTGAATAGCCTCTTCAATACTTATGTCACTTACAATTCTTACGGGCAATGCAGCATCTTCTGGAAGATTAAAAAATCTTTGCCTAACTTTCTTTGAATTATTTTTTAATATTTTAGAAAGGATTCTATAAACTTTTACTTTATCTTCTTTCTTTTTTAATTTATTTGGATAGGCAATTATTGAAATTGATTGTCTGCTTGTAGCAAAAACTTTCCCATTCCTGTCATAAATAATTCCTCTTGGAGCAAATAAAATAGAAATTCTAGATGTAGAATATTGAGCTCTTTCAGCATAGGACTTATATTTAAAAACCTGAAGATAAAAAAGTCTAAAAATTAGTACTATTCCTATTAATATAGTAATTCCATATAAAACTGAAATTTTAAAGTCTTTTATTTTTGAATCTTCAATATCTTGGGGAAACATTTGAGAACTATTCTAACTTTTAAAAAGGCATATAAGGCATATAGGGCTTATAAGGCTTATGTGATAACAATGTGTGATACTTCAAGTATTCTCTATGATTTAACAATCAGTTCTGTATTTATGAAATAATAGAAGTGAATTTGGGTAGATATTTATTGGATTAAAGTTTATCTAAAGACGTCTAAAATAAGCAGAATAGTAAAAACAGGGAATTAACAAAGGAGTTAATTTTATGGCAATTATGGATTTACCTATACCAAAAGTTGAAGGAAAGATTTGTTTTGATGCAGAGAGCTGTTTTCTAGAAGCTGTCTCCCAAAAAATCAGCATCATTGATGAAAATGTTTTAAAAGTTTTAAACTCTTATAGAAGAGAAATATGTTTAGAGATTCCACTTAGAAAAGATAACGGTGAAATAATTACCGTAAAAGCTTATAGAGTTCAGCATAATAATGCCAGAGGTCCCTACAAAGGTGGAGTAAGAATTCATGCTAGCTCAGATCTTGATGAAGTAAGAATGCTTTCAAATCTTATGACATGGAAATCTGCTGTTGTAAATATTCCTTTCGGTGGAGCTAAAGGAGCCATTGCTATAGATCCATATACTTTAACTAAAAATGAACTTGAAAGATTAGTTAGAGCTTATGTTCATAATCTTGGTGAAAATATAGGACCTCATACAGATATTCCTGCACCAGATATAAATTCAAATGCCCAAATCATGGCATGGTTTTATGATGAATATGCAAAATCACATTCCACCAATGCTCTTGGTGTGGTTACTGGAAAACCAATTGCTATAGGTGGTTCAGCTGGAAGAGAAGAGGCTACTGGTAGAGGTGTAATGTATATTTTGAGAGAAATAGCAAAAGATCTTAAGCTGGATTTAAAAGAAACAAAAATTCTAATAGAAGGATTTGGAAATGTAGGTTCTAATGCAGCCAAATTAATTTCTAAAGAACTGGGTGGCAAAATAGTAGGAGTTTCTAATCGTGATGGTGGAATCTATAATCCAAATGGAATAGATGTTTTTGCTGCATATGAATACAATAAAATAAATCATACGTTGAAAGGTTTTCCTGGCTGTGAATTTGTCGGTTCAAGGGAATTTATTTTCCTTGACTGTGACATATTGATTCCATGTGCATTAGAAAATACTATCGATGATGAAGTGGCTAATAAGACTAATGCAAAAATAATCATAGAGGGAGCTAATGGTCCAGTTACATCTACAGCTAATGAAATTCTTATAAAAAACAGAAGAGTTGTTGTTCCAGGTATTTTAGCTAATGCTGGTGGTGTAATCGTTTCATACTTTGAATGGGTTCAAAACCTTCAGCAGTTTTACTGGGGAGTAGATGAAGTCAATACAAAGCTAGAGAAAATACTAATCTCAGCATATGAAAATGTAAGAGATTTATCCAGGGCTAGAAAGACATCTCTTCGCCAGGCTTCATATACTATAGGACTAGAACGTGTGGCTAATGCTTGTATATTACGTGGGATAGGGTATTAAATCTCATTCCAAGGGATAGCTTTTATCCTGTCGTTTATTTTTTGAGGTCTGGAAAAAGTCCCGACAATATACCCTTTCTTTATATTATATTCGTCCATGAATAGTTCTAAATTTTTAATATGTTTATCCTGGATTGTATTAGTATATTTGATCTCAATAGGGATTATTTCTCCTTCTTTTTCTATTATGAAATCTACTTCATGTCCGTGGTTAGTTCTCCAAAAATAATATTTTGCTCTTGGATAAAAGTATTTTGTTCTTCTAATTAATTCAAGGATAATTAATTCTTCAAAAAGTTTCCCTGCAATTACAGAGTTTAATTTACCTTTTTGTAGGGTAAGTTTTGCAGCGGTATTTTTCACTCCCAGATCAAAATAAATAAATTTAGGTGTAGATAGTATTTGTTTTCTTCCACGTCTAATAAATGGAGGAATGGCATGAGTTATTAAAGTGTCTTCAAGCATAAAAAAATAATTTTTTATCGTACTTGCTGATATTCCTGAATCTTGAGAAATATTCTGATAGTTTAAAAGATGATTAGACTCATTGGCAGAGAGCTCTAGAAACCTTGTAAAATTTCCTAGATTCCTTACTAAAGCTTCTTCTCTAATTTCCTCTTGAAGATAAATAGAAACATATGACTCTAAGATACTATTTCTGTGCTCACAATTCTTCTCTTTAAGAACCATGGGTAGTGATCCATAAATTAGTAGATCTTCTAGATTGATTTGGTTATTCTGAGTATTGTGAGATAAAGGTTTAGTCTCTAGAATGTATTGATTCTTTTGTTCGAATATTTCAGGAAAAATAAGAGGGTGTATGCTTTCATATATTACTCTTCCTGGTAGGAGGTTTACACCTTGTTTTCTTAATTTCCTAGCTGAAGACCCTGTTAGTATTACTTTTATTCTTTCTTTATATTTATCGATTAAATACTGACAGTCATCAAGAAGTATAGGGATTTTTTGTACCTCATCTATATATAAAATAATTTTCTTGGTTTTCTCCAACTCATTTTCAATAGCGTTACTTATGAAGCTTGGATTTGCTAGTATTTCTTGGTAAGTTCGAATGTTTTGCAGCTGGAAAACAACACTTTTTTCTTTTCTTTTTTCAAGTAAGCCTCCAATAAGAGTACTTTTCCCGGTTTGCCTGGGTCCTAAAAGAAGAATACTTTTACTGGCAGATAGTAAAGTGCTCAGCTTTAATTCTAGTAACCTCTCATAATTCATACTGGTATTATACCACATAATCTTGTGGATATGTACTATATTTCCACAGCGAGTTGTGAATTTGTACTAATTAAGCCATAAAACCTAAGGAGTCTACTATAAATGCATGTATATTACGTGGAATATGGTATTAGTTATTGCTACAAGCTTTTGTTATTCAGATATCCGTTTCCCTGTATTTGGATCATATCGATGTATGGAGTCTATTGTCCTTCCATCTTTATAAAAAGTTTCCGATTCCATTTTCCCGGTCGTGGCATATTCCTTTATGGACAATATAAGCCCATTTTCATTAAAAGAAGTTGACGATTTCATTTGCCCTGTTTTTGGATCATATTTATCCATGGATTTTACACGCTGCCCATCGTTAAAATAATTAGTTACCTTTTTCATGTGCCCTGTTTTTGGATCATATTCAGTTTTAGCTTTCCTATTCCCATTGTTAAAATGATAAGTTTCCGATATCTTGTGCCCTGTTTTTCGATCTGTTACAGTCAGGGGATTCTCATCTTCCCTTGTTTCAACAAATTTATCTACTTTATCTTTATTAGGGTTTTTTCCTGTAGCAGGAGCAACTTCATTTGTAGCTTTAACACCAGCAGCAGGTGCTGCATTTTTAAGGCCACCTAATGGGGACATGCCATCTAATATAAACATAAAACTTCTCCTTAAAATAATTCTTTGTATATATTTTTATGCTACAAAACAGTAGTTATTAAACGGTTAAGTAGGGGTATCACTATGAGAAAAGATTTTATAGATATCCCTTCGCCAAGCTTCTTATGCGATTAGTTTAGAGAGAGTTGCTAATGCTTGTATATTACGTGGGATAGGGTATTAAATCTCATTACTACTTCTTATCCTTATTGAATTCTGAGCTCGATGGTTTTAATTGTTCTATTATAGTCTCTCGACTAGATATAAGATCATCTTTAATTGTTGGTGGAAGAGGTTTAGTTCCTTCTTTTTGTTCGACACTCAAACTCAAAGGATTTTTTATTGCAGGGGGGATTGCTAATTTCTCGTGACGACCTGCTGTTTTTTCTTTCAGAGTATTTGATGGAGTTGGGGAACTCTGCAATTTTTTCTCTAAGAAATAATTTGTTTCCTCAATTGAATTAGAAGGAACCTGACCGAATGAATCTTGAGTTGCTGAAGATTGTTTAGTAGTAGCGATTATTGGTTCATTTGGAGTTTCAGCTTTGTTAACAGGTGCTTGAGGTTTTGTCCTTCCTACTGGGGGCATACTGCCAGCATCTAAAATAAACATAGTTTTCTCCTTAGAATTATTCTTCGTATATATTCTTATGCTACAAAACCCTAGTTATTAAACGGTTAAGTAGGGGTATCTCTATTAAGACAATATTGTTGGTGTAGAGAAAACGATTGTTTAATTATGAGATTGCTTCGCGGAGTTTACCCTGAGCGAAGCGTGAGGGCTCGCAATGACAAATGGCTATTTAATCAACTCATCAATAATCTTATTCACAATAGCTGGATTTGCTTTGCCGCCCATTTTCTTCATGGTTTGACCGACAAAAAATCCTTTTACTTTTTCTTTTCCTTCTTTTAATTCTTTTACTTGTCCTGGATTTGCATCTAAGATTTCTTTTACTGCTTGTTTGATAGCACCTTCATCAGATACTTGTGCAAGCCCCTTTTCTTTAATTATTTCTTCAGCATCGGTACCTTTACTGAGCATTTCACCTATGATTTCAGTCTTAGCTGTATTATCGTTTACTAAACCTTTTTCAATGAAGCCTAGTAAATCAGCTAATTGTGTAGGTGTCATGCAAGAACCAATAATATCTGTTTTATGTTCTTTTAAATAAGCAGTTATAGGACCGATAAGCCAGTTCGCTGCTTTTTTAGGATTTGCACCCATTCTAACTACAGCTTCATAGTATTCAGCCATATTTCTATCTTCAGTTAAAACCTTGATGTCATCTAAGCTTAAACCATAGTCTTTAGGGTATCTGATTTTTTTCTGATTCGGAAGTTCTGGAATAGTTTCTCTAATTTCTTCAATCCATTTATTTGATATTTCAAGAGGAACAAGATCAGGCTCAGGAAAATAACGATAGTCATGAGCTTCTTCTTTACTTCTCATGGATACAGTCGTTCCAGAAGCTTCATCAAACAATCTAGTCTCCTGAATAATTCTGCCGCCACTATTTAAAATCTCTGTTTGTCTTTCTATTTCTGATTCTACTGCTCTTGTAACTGATCTGAAACTATTTACATTTTTAATTTCAGTTCTTGTTCCATAAGTCTCGCTGCCCTCTGGTTTCAAGCTTATGTTTACATCACACCTCATAGATCCTTCTTCAAGGTTTCCATCACAGACATCCAAGTATCTAAGAATACTTCTTAAAATCATTGCATAGTCTCTAGCTTCTTCAGCAGATCTAATATCTGGTTCACTTACTATTTCAATAAGTGGTGTACCTGTTCTGTTATAGTCTACTAAGCTATATTCAGAACCATGTAACCTATCAGCTCCAGCATGAACAAGCTTTCCAGCATCTTCTTCCATATGAATTCTTTGAATGCGAATTTTTTTATCATTTACCATTAAAAAACCATTTTTACAAATAGGTTGATCGTACTGGGAGATTTGATAATTCTTAGGTAAGTCTGGATAAAAATATTGTTTTCTATCAAACTTACAATGTTTCGTAATTTCACACCCTATTGCTAATCCCATTTTAATAGCGTAGGCAACTACTTGTTTATTTAAGACAGGTAAAACTCCAGGCATTCCAAGACAAACTGGGCAAACATTTGTATTTGGTTCTGAGCCAAAATCAACTGGGCATGAGCAAAAAATCTTAGTCTTAGTTTTTAGCTGAGCGTGTACTTCAAGACCAATTACTACTTCATATTTTGTTTGTGGTGGTGATACTGCCATAGGTGATTATTTTACCGCATTTTTATTGCAATGACGTATTGCAAACAATCCCAATTTGAATTAAAAGCGAACAGACCAATTTTTTGTGCAGCCGGACACTTGGATTGGAAGGCAAGCAAAAAATTTTCGGTTTGTGAGCTAGTTCAAATTGGAACTTTTTAACTTTTCAGACTCACATTCAGCAAGAAAAAATGATTCATTAGTATCAGGGTATTTGCCACTTTGAACATCACTTATATATTTTTGAATTGCTGTTTCTGTATTCTTTGCAAAGTCTGCATATTTTCTAACAAAAGATGGGGTGAAGTCTGAAAATTTTCCTAGTAAATCGTCTATAACTAATATCTGCCCATCACAATTTATTCCAGCTCCAATTCCAATTGTAGGAATAGAAATATTTTCAGTTACTAGCTTTGCAACTTCAGAAGGTACCAGCTCTAATACCACTGAAAAGCATCCAGCTTTTTCTAAAGCTTTTGCTTGGGCTAAGATTTCTTTTGCTGCATTTGCTGTTTTTGCCTGAACTCTATTTCCACCCAGAGCATTTACTGACTGTGGAGTAAAACCAATATGTCCCATTATAGGAATGCCAATTTTAACCATTTTTTCAATGGTCTTTAAAATATCTTCAGATGCACCTTCTAGCTTCACTGCATGTGCTCCAGCCTGGAGACATTTACCTGCATTGTAAATAGCATCTTTGGAATCTACTTGATAAGTAAGAAAAGGAAGATCTACAACTACAAGAGAACGTTTTACACCACGAACAACAGCTCTTGCATGATGGAGCATTTCATCCATAGTTAATGAAAGTGTGTTTTCATAACCCAGGACTACTTGAGCTAAGCTGTCACCCACTAATATTAAATCAATACCTGCATTATCTAAGATTTTTGCAGTGCTGTAATCATAGGCTGTTAAACAAGTAATTTTCTTACCTTTTTTCTTTAATTCTTTAATTGTATGAGTTGTAATTCGCATAGAGAAATTATACGGTATAAAGGTTAAACTACCAAAAAATCAACAATTTCGCCCAAAGAGGTTATTTTTTTAACCATATTAATATTTATTTCATTATTTCTATCTATTAAATAGGCATTTATATTAAGAGACTGAGCAGGATAATAATCTGCATTAATGTCATCTCCTATGTAAATGGTTTCTTCGGCAATAATATTTAATTCTTTCAATGCATAATTAAAAATCCCTAAATCTGGTTTGGATAAACCAATTTTTCCTGAATAAACCAAGCTGTCAAAATATTTTACTAGACCTATTTCTTTTAAAATGATTTCTAATCTGTTATCAAAATTAGATATAAGACCTATTTTTATTGACATTGATTTTAATTTTTCAAAAGTGGGGATTACATCGCTATAAATTCCCCAAGCACTTTTTCTCGTAAACTCTTTAAAGATTTCCTCAAATACAAGATCAAATTTGTCACCCAGATCATATCCAGATGTTTTAAATGTTTCAAAAACCAAATCTTTCCACCAAAGTTTTTCTTTTTCATTCCCTCCAGAGGGTGAGCTTTTAGATTTGAAAATTAGGTGAAAAGCATTATCTAATTTATATGAATCCAAGTCAAATCCAAATGAAGATGCCACTGTAGAATAAACTGTTCCTACTGAGTCTTTTACGTAGACTAGAGTACCGACTAAATCAAATAAAACTGCTTTTGTTTTTAAAACCATTTACTATAAACTTTGGCTAGCTAATAATGCAGCACCTATAAACCCCGCATCATTTCCTAATACACTACTTTCTATATGAATTGCTTTTGATAGAGCAGGAAGAGAGAGCTTTCTAGTTTCATTGGTTAAATATTTAATATCAATTTCACTAGATAGTCCTCCTGAGAGTACGATTTTCTCAGGGTCAAATACGTGAAATAAATTACAAATTCCTACTGCTATATAAAAATGCCAGTCTTCTACTGCTCTTTTAGCTAGAATTCCATCCTTAGTTTTTGATTTAGCGAGTTTAAAAAGATCTCTTGTAGTCATTCTTTTGTATTTATGAGGGAAATAATGTTTTATCAAAGCTAAGATTCCATTACCTGAAGCATAAGCTTCAAAGCAGTCATACCGAGAACAAGTACAATGTCTTTGTTTGTCATGGCTGAGTTTAATATGTCCTATTTCACCACCAGCGTAATGTGCTCCTCTAACGAGCCTTCCATTTACCACTACACCACCACCTACTCCAGTTCCTAGCGTAATCATAAGAAGTGGATTTGCTCCTTTAGCATGTCCTATCTGGTATTCAGCATAAGCTGCTGCATTGGCATCATTTTCTACTACGACAGGAAGATGATATTTTTTTTGGAGTATAGCTTTTACTTTCGTACCTTGCCAGCCTGGAATATTTCCAGTGGAGCCTACTATTTGTCCATCATCACTTACCATACCAGCAGTAGAAATTCCAATTCCTGCAATTAAATATTTTTTTGAAAATTGTTCATAATATTCTTCTACAACACTTAATATTTTAGAACCATGTGGTGTTTTTGCTTTATAAACAGGAGTCATTAATTTCCCACTAGAGACTAAGGCAAAAGCAATTTTTGTTCCACCAATATCAACTCCCATTATTGCTTTTTTATTAGATCTCATGTAATTACCTCTCTTTGATTTTTCTTTTGAAGAATGTTATTGTGCTTTTCCTATGTTGGGCGCGGCATGTCGCGCCCTTACAAGATTAATTAACGATAGCAATATTACGATAGCACTTATAACCTGTGCAGAGGCAAATGATCCAAATAAATGTAAACTATCTGATCTTGAAAACTCAAGAAAAAATCTAATTATTGAGTATGAAAGTAAATAAACCCAGAAAATCTTTCCAGGGTGTCCTTTCCATTTACCATAGCTTTTAAACAAAAAAACAAAAATTATAAAGTCTAGAAATGACTCATATAAAAATGTTGGGTGAAAGTACTCATTGTTTAAGAAATTGATCGGTCTGAACTCCTCTGGAATATATAATTTAATAAAACCATTAAAAAATGGCTTTCCAAAGGCTTCATTATTAAAAAAATTCCCCCATCTGCCTATTGCTTGCCCTAGAGGGAAAACTGCTGCAAGGGGATCCATATATTTATAAAAAGATATCTTTTTTATTTTACAAAACAATAGTGCAGCTAATATAGCACCAAATATTCCTCCATGAATTGACTGTCCACCCAGCCATATTTTTGGTATTTCATCTATATGAAACTTGAAATAATCAAAGCTTAAAAAAACAAACCATAATCTTGCACAAATAACACTTGAAATTAGAACATATAAAATTAAATCATTGAAAATATCTAAGTTTAAATCATTGTCTTTAATTAATTTTTCAACAATTAAATAACTAAAAAAAAATGCACCAGATATAAGAATCCCATACCACCTGACAGGCCAATTCCCAAGATGAAATGCAATGCCCCCAGGTGATGACAATATAATCATGGGGAGATTATTTAGCATCATAAATACCATCACGTCTTAAAACAACTATAAAGGTTTTTAGAATGATGTTTATATCTAGAAATATATTCCAGTTCTTTGCATACCAACAATCTAATTCCATTCTTTTACTGTAGGGAATAGAGTTTCTTCCATTTACTTGTGTCCATCCTGTAAGACCTGGTTTTACTAGAAGTTTGTCTTTTTCTTCTTTTGTGAATTGTTCAACCTGGCTAGGTAAAGCAGGTCTTGGTCCTACAATGGACATAGCACCAAGAAAAACATTTATTAACTGTGGTAATTCATCTAAGCTGCTGCTTCTCATAAATTTACCTACTAATGTAACTCTATCATCGTTAGAATCACTGACTAATTTATTTGGATCTACTCCTACATACATTGATCTGAACTTATAACAAGTAAAGATTTTTCCATTTTTTCCAACTCTACTATGTTTATAAAAAACTGGTCCTTTTGAATCAATTTTTAGAGCAATGGCAATTGCTATAAAGAAAGGTGAAAAAATAAGAATAGCCATAGAAGAGATGAAAATATCCATTAATCTTTTAATTAGATTTTTCATATTTATCCTTCAAGCTTTATAATTTTACCGTTTGAAACATATCATTCAAACCACCTTTTAGATTATATTTACAGGACCAGTTCATGTCTAATTTTAATTTATCTGCTGATAGATATATATCATTACTTAGATATACGTTATTTGATTCTAAAACTGCTTTAGGAGCATTAGGGAAATATTCATATAAAGCATCTAATAGATCTTTCATGCTTATTGGTTTGCCAGAAGCTAAATTATAAATTCCCCTAATATCATATTGAGAAGAGGTTGCTTTAACTAGAGCGCTGGCAAGGTCTTTTACATATAAAAAATCTGAACAAATATCAAGACTATTGAAAATAATTGGAGCTTCATTGGTTTTCATTTTGTGTATAAATTTTGTAATCACGCCAGATTTTTTGTAATCCTGACTTGGTCCATAAATGCTAGAAACTCTGAATATTAAATAGTCTAAACTACTCTCCATGATTAACTTTTCAGCTTTTAATTTATTCTCACCATAAATACTTTTAGGAGCAGTTTTATGATCTTCAGTGATTGGTAATGATTTTGGTATTCCATAAACTGCTTGGCTTGAAAGATAAATTATTTTTGGCTTATTAGGTAGATTCTTTAAAGAATTAAGCAGATTTTCAGTAGAAGTCACTGTGTCAAAATATTCTTTTTCTTTTTCTTCATTTGCTCTTGCAATGTTTGAGCCACTTGCAAAATGAAAAACTAGAGATGGTGAAATTTCTTCTATTGTATTGTTTAAATCTTTACTACTTAAATCTAATATAAAATCTTCTTTACTTCCTCTACCTAAACCAAACACTTTATATCCACTTAATTCAAGTGCAGATTTTACATGAGAGCCTATGAACCCTGTGCTACCAGTAATGAGTGCTTTGTTCTCTTTGTCGCCCATTCGCCCCATCGCCGTTTCGCCCTATCATTTTTCCAAGTCCCGTATTTCCTGAATCCTTCTTTGGTGTCTTCCACCTTCAAAATCTGTTTCTAACCATATTTTTACGATTTCTTTAGCCTTTTTTTCATCAATCATTCTTCCACCCACCGTAAGGATATTTGAATTGTTATGTAGCCTGGAAAGCTTCGCAGTTTCTACATCATTGCAGTTAGCAGCAATAATTCCTTTTATTTTATTTGCAGCTATAGACATTCCAACGCCTGTGCCACAAACCAGAATACCTTTTTGTGGGTGTTTGTTTGCTACTGAAACTGCCAATGATTTTGCTATTAATGGATAATCAACAGAATCCGTAGAATCAGTTCCGAAATCCTTAACTTCATATCCTAAGTCTTTTAAAATATTTTTTATTTTTTCTTTTAGTTCAAACCCTGCATGATCTGCACCTATTGCAATCAATTTTTCTTCCATGTAACCCCTTTGTTAGACGTCCCGGTGGGACGTCTCTCCCACCATTGAATTATACAATAAAAAAAAGCGCCTTCTTCATTGAAGACGCTTTATATATAGTGATGTCCTATTGGGATTATTCACTCAGTGTAGATGCCCCATCGGGTCGTCTCTACCTATTTTCTTTTTCCTGATTTTTTCTTTGATTTTCCCTTAGGTGCTATCCAGGTTGAACCCTTTTTAGCAACTGGCATAAGATTTAACTTAGGAAGTTTGCCTGTAGCAACTGCTTCTTTTAGTTCTGATCCTGCTGAGAATGCTGGAGCTTTCTTTGCAGGAATCTTAATTTTTTGTTGTGGATTTTGTGGATTTACGCCCATACGTGCTTTTCTGTTTCTTCTTTCAAATGTACCAAAACCTACAAAAGTTACTTTCTCACCACGTGAAAGTGATTCAGAAATTGTGTAGATAAGTCCTTTGATTGAACGATCGATATCTGTTTTTGATAAACCAGTCTTCTTTGAGACTGCATCAACTAATTCAGATTTATTCATTGAGTATCCTCCTGTTTTCTTACCATTTTATCTCTTGGGCCCTGAAAACCTCTGCTAAAAGGCTTTTTAGAAGAGGTAAATTCTTTTAAAAAACTTTTTGCATTTAAGTTTCTTAGGAAAACCACTGTTTATCAGGGTTTAACTAGATGACCCAATTAACAAATTGAAGTATGGCAAACATTGTAAAGGTCGTCAAGAGGGTCGTTATGGGGTTTTCCAAAACCAATGTATAATAGAAACATGGCAAACATAACTAAAAACAAAGAGTCATTAAAACCATTTTCAGAAGTGGTTTTCTCCACAAATGAACTAATTAAAGCTGAATGTTATAAAGAAGCTTTAATGAACAAAGACTTAAAATCAGGCATTTCCCAGGGTTGTACTGTTAAGATCATTAGTTCGTATGACAGTTCCTATATAGCTTATGGAATAGTTGGGAGAATTAATAATTCTAGCTTAGATAGTGTTCATAAGCCTTCTGCATTGGGTTTATCATCGCATGAATTAGAAGAGTTGCAGCCTCAGCTTTATGAGCTTTTAAAGAAAGAGCTTGAAATCTTTCTTTTTGCACATCAGGAAAAAGATGCCGCTCACTCTGTGAGCGAGCCTCGCCAAAGGCGGGAAGAAATAATGCTTTATCCCCCATTAAAACCCATGATGATACATGATTTTGTTTACAAAACCACAGATGATGAGGTGATTGAGCTAACCTCTGATTTATCTAATTTAATTACTTTAATTAAGAAAAACCAGCTTAATTTAGACATTGTTATTGATTTTATTAAAACAGGATATAAATTAAGAAACTATGATAACCAGTACCTTTTAAGGGCTGGGCAGCAAATCACACAAGTTTATAATGATGAAATAGAATCCTTAATGC
>Ga0105164_10000497_pt1 | contig 27678 bp, 28 predicted proteins | sample VDWuncwatermetaG_FD_89674 | JGI IMG/M metagenome (GOLD analysis project Ga0105164, IMG submission 89674) | Wastewater microbial communities from Netherlands to study Microbial Dark Matter (Phase II) - VDW unchlorinated drinking water | ecosystem: Environmental > Aquatic > Freshwater > Drinking...
ACTCAACCACCGTCCACGAAAAGTGCTGGGTTTTAGAACACCTCATGAGGTATTCTTCGGCGTGGAAGTTCTTTACACCAAGCAACCGCAAGCGGTTGCACTTCTAAATTGAATCTGCGAATTCAAATTGCGCCACCACTTGCCTAGCCAGACTGCTCAAAGCATTGAGTGCTGCCGCGCTCAGTTCGCGTGCTTGGCTATCTACCACGCATAGCGTACCAAGTGCGAGCCCGCTCTCGTTGGTCAGTGGCACACCCGCATAAAATCCGACCATCCCTGCCACGACTGCGGGATGCTCAGCAAAACGCGCATCGCAGCGCGCATCATTGACCAGCAGCATTTCATTAGGCTTGAGCAGCGCATGAGTGCAAAAAGTTTGTTCACGCGGCACCTCATCAACGTCCAGACCAACACGCGCTTTGAACCACTGACGTGAATCATCAATCAGCGAAATCAAAGCGATGGGGGTTTTACAAATGTAAGCGGCGAGCTGAACAAGATCGTCGTACGCCTGCTCAGGGAGCGTGTCCAACAACTGATAGCTAGCAACGGCTTGCAGACGTTCTACTTCGTTATAGGGCAAAACTAAAGCTGGGTTCATGGCAAAAATAGCATAAGGTTAGCTAAAAAAAACGGCACTCAATCGTGCCGTTTTACTGGGCAATAAAAAAATAGAGGCTTAGTGGCTGACGCGTGTCACACCTGCGCCCGTGACAATACGCACGCGGTCGCCGACTTTGAATTTTTCATCTGCGCCTTGCGCGATGGCGACCATTTTGCCGTCGTCGAATTTAACCGTGATTTCAAAGCCTGCTTGACGCGTTACGCCTTCTTCTGCCGCTGCGCCGACCAAGCCGCCGACTACGCTGCCTAATACCGAGCCTATCGCACTTGCCGCATTACCACTGCGATTACCGCCCGCCACGCCGCCAATAATCGCGCCTGCACCTGCGCCGATAGGCGTTTTAGTCCCTTCAATTTGAATATCGCGAATACTTTCGACCGTCGCCATTTTGACATCTTCAACTTGGCGGACTTGCCCGCGTGTGTAAGCCGCACCTGAGTTGCTCGACGCACATGCGCTTAAAGTTGCAGCTGCGAGCAGCGCGATAAAAATAGATTTTGCATTAAACATGATGAGTCTCCAGTTGAGTAAAACGTGCTGAACTAGCAGTGAGTGAGCGTTTCGAGTGCTGCCGCATAATTTGGTTCTTGCTCGATGGATGCAACTAGTTCGGTATAGCGAATTTTGTTGTGCGCATCCAGCACAATCACCGCGCGGCAAGTCAATCCCGCCAACACGCCATCGGCAATTTTCACGCCATAGTTGCGCATAAAATCACGCCCACGCATCAACGACAAATTCACCACATTGCTCAAGCCTTCCGAGGCACAAAAACGTGCCATAGCAAAAGGCAAATCGGCAGAAATGTTAATCACTACGGTGTTATCCAAACTGCTTGCCGCCACGTTAAAACGGCGCGCCGAAGCCTGACAGGTGGGCGTGTCCAAGCTCGGCACGATGTTGAGCACTTTGCGTTTGCCCGCAAAATCCGCCAGCGTGATGTTTTTTAATTCGGCGTTGACTAAGCTGAAATCAGGTGCGCTTTGACCAACTTGCGGAAATTCGCCATACAGTTTAACGGGGTTGCCGCCTAAGGTCGGAATGACTGCGGAAGAAGTTTTCATGGCGTGTTCCTTGTGTGGGCTAAGTGGGGCGGAATCATAAACCGCAAAGGTTTGCGGCAACAACTAAAAACGGCAATTTTATGACAGTGTCGCGAGGTAAGCGACTTCGTCCATCAAGCTATCTAGGTCGGCTAAATTGTCAGCTTGCAGCGTAAATATCCAACTTGCATAAGGTGTGTTGTTAAGGTCTTCGGGCGAGTCGCTCAGTTGCGCATTTACCGCAATGATTGTGCCGCTGACAGGCGCGTGCACATCCGAAGCGGCTTTGACTGACTCGACCACGGCACAAGCCTCACCTGCCACGACTTTACGCCCGATGCTGGGCAGCTCAACAAACACCATGTCGCCCAACATCGCTTGACCTTGCGCGCTAATGCCAACGCTTAATGTGCCATCTGCCTGAGTGCGCGCCCATTCGTGCGTGCTGGTAAATTTAACTGTGTTCATCAAGCACCTATTAAGGATTGGGATAAATCAAAACTAAGCGGTAACCGCTGGGGTTTAGCTCTTGTAACGCCAGCCAAACTTTAATGCTGATTTCTTGGTCGGCGGGAATGCCTGCTTCAGCTTGCTGCGACGTAGCTAAATACTCTGCGGGCTTGAAAATTCGCCGTGCCAGCGCGCGTTCTTGCGTGTCGTTCAGGGTCAATTCTAAATGCGGCAATGCTAATGCGTAATGAGCGCGATTACGTAGTAATACGTTCAAACTAATCAGCTGGCTGTTGTTCGTATCGGCTTCTAAATTAGACGACTCGATGCTAATCAATTCACTATTTTGTGGCAGACCAACTTGGCACGCCAACCAGTTACACATAGTTTGTAGTAGCGTCCGACTGCTTGGAATGCGCGCCGCTAAATCAGCACGCCACAGATAACTTAATTGCAGTAGCAACGCCAACACGAGCAATGCAATCATTAGCCCCCACCAGATACGCCCACCTTTAACAGCGGGCATATCAACCGCACTGTTTAGCAACGCATCCTCGTGCACACTAGGCTCATTCAGCACTGCTGTTTGCGCGCTAACCGTTTGCTCAGGCTCGCTAAGTACAGCAGCAGAGAGATGCAAGGGCGCGGCAAATTCATCCAGCTCAAGCTGCGGATGAGGCTCATCCGCAATGAACTCAACACGCGCATCAAAGGCTTGCAAACAATGCCCACAACGCACCTGACCTTGATGGGCTTGCAATTGCGCGGCGGCGATTTTGAAGCGCGTGTCGCAATGCGGGCAGCGAGTCGTTCCGTCCATATTCGTCTAGCGTTTACGTCCTGATAGGCACGACCAGCCGTCTTCAAATATCGGCGCATTCAAATCAAACCATTGCGCATAAATCGCCATCACATCGTCGGCTTGCTCTTGCAAAATGCCCGACAACACGATTTGCCCACCTTGCTTGGTCGCTCCCGCCAACAAGGGCGCGAGCATCCGCAACGGGTTGGTCAAGATGTTTGCCACCACCAAATCGTATGCTCTGAGCGGATCATTTTCAGGCAAATAAAACTCAACATGGCTGACGTTATTCGCTGCGGCATTGTCGTGACTGGCAAGCACCGCTTGCTTATCCAAATCCACGCCGACAGCATTCGCCGCGCCGAGCTTCATCGCGGCAATTGCCAAAATGCCTGAGCCACAGCCGTAGTCCAACACGCTCACGCCCTGTGCCATATTGCTGTCTAACCAGCGCAAACATAGCCGCGTGGTGGGATGGCTGCCTGTACCAAAGGCAAGACCGGGATCGAGCACAATGTTGATGGCGGTGGGGTCAGATGGCGTGTGCCAAGTCGGCACGATCCACAAGCGCGGGGAAATGGGAATCGGCTCGAATTGCGACTGGGTTAACCGCACCCAATCGTTATCCGCCAAGGTTTCGATGCGAAATTCAGGTAGCACGGTTAAGCCGATGTCCTGTGCAGCTGCCTGCAAAATCGCAGCGACATCCTGATCTTGGTCGAACAACGCACTGATGCGATTGTGTTGCCACACGCCAGGAGGCGGCTCGCCCGGCTCACCAAAAATAGCTTGTTCGTCTGGGGTGTCGGCATCCGCATCCAGCAAATCAACCGACAACGCGCCACGTTCTAGTAAAGCCTCGCTCAAGGCTTCAGCATGTTGCGCGTCGGTATCGGCAATGAGTGTCAGCCAAGCCATTATTTAGTTTTGCTGCGCTCAGCTAAGCGCGCTTCAAGATAATGAATGTTGGTGCCGCCACGAATAAATGCCGCGTCTTGCAACAGCTCGCGATGCAGCGCGATATTGGTGTCTATGCCTTCCACCGCGATTTCCAACAACGCGGTACGCATCCGCGCCATCGCCTGTTCACGGGTGTCGCCGTAAGCAATCAACTTGCCTATCATCGAATCGTAATGCGGCGGCACGAAGTAGTTGGCATACACATGCGAATCGACGCGGATGCCAGGGCCACCAGGCATATGCCAAGTTGTAATGCGACCCGGTGAGGGAATAAATTTGAAAGGGTGTTCGGCATTGATACGACATTCAATGGCGTGGCCTTTGAACTGAATATCTTTTTGACGGAACGCTAACTTTTCGCCCGCCGCAATGCGAATTTGTTGCTGCACGATGTCGATGCCGGTAATCATTTCTGTTACGGGATGTTCAACCTGCACGCGGGTATTCATCTCAATAAAATAAAACTCGCCGTTTTCGTACAAGAACTCAAACGTACCTGCGCCGCGATAGCCGATTTTGCGACACGCTTCGGCGCAACGCTCACCAATTTTGTTGCGTAATTTTGGGTCAAGCATAGGAGCTGGGGCTTCTTCCAAAATCTTTTGATGACGACGCTGCATCGAACAATCGCGCTCGCCTAAATACACCGCGTTGCCGTGTTCATCCGCCAAAATTTGAATCTCAATATGACGCGGATTTTCCAAATACTTTTCCATGTACACCATGGGATTATTAAATGCGGCTTGCGCTTCAGCTTTGGTCATAGTCACCGCATTAAGCACCGCTGCTTCGGTATGCACCACACGCATCCCGCGTCCACCGCCGCCGCCAGAGGCTTTGATAATCACGGGGTAGCCAATGCTGCGTGCGATTTTGATAATTTCCGCAGGATTGTCTGGCAATGCCCCTTCCACGCCCGGCACGCATGGCACGCCCGCTTTTTTCATGGCAATTTTTGCTGAGACTTTGTCGCCCATCATGCGGATGGTTTCGGCGCGCGGACCGATAAACACAAAGCCCGATTTTTCGCAGCGTTCAGAAAAATCCGCATTTTCCGACAAAAAGCCGTAACCAGGATGAATCGCTTGCGCGTCAGTGACTTCCGCCGCACCGATAATAGCGGGAATGCTCAAATAACTTTGCGATGAAGAAGCCGGACCAATGCACACTGATTCGTCGGCGAGCTTGACGTATTTCGCGTCAGCATCGGCTTCGGAATGCACGACCACGGTTTTAATGCCCATTTCGCGGCAAGCGCGTTGGATGCGTAAAGCGATTTCGCCACGATTGGCGATGAGGATTTTTTCAAACATGAGATTCTCCGAGCTGTGGCGCGGCTGATTTCGCGCCAAAATCTTTGGCTGATAAACGTTAGCGGTTGGCTAACGCTAAAAAGGCAAACTCGCCCAATAGTTGGGCGATTTCAAACGCTAGCCAATCACAAACAGCGGCTGACCGTATTCAACGGGTTGACCGTTTTCAACCAAAATGGCTTTCACTACGCCGACAAAGTCAGATTCGATTTCATTGAGCAATTTCATCGCTTCAACGATGCACAAGGTATCGCCAGAGTTGACGCTTTGACCCACATCAACGAACGCTTTTGCACCTGGCGAAGCCGAACGATAAAACGTGCCAACCATCGGCGATTTAACAATATGACCTTCTACCGCAGCAGGTTTAGCCGCTTCCGCAGGCGCAGCAGCGACAGCGGCAACGGGGGCGGCGGCAGCCATCATCATTTGTGGTTGTGGTGCGGCGGCAAACATTTGCGCACCAGCGGCAACCGAGCGAGTAATGCGCACGCGCTCTTCACCTTCGCTAATTTCTAGCTCAGCGATGTTGGATGCTTCCACCAGTTCAATCAGGGTTTTTAGTTTGCGTAAATCCATTGCGTTCTCCTCTTATGGTTTTTGGTAAGCCAATGCGTATTGCACGGCGAATTGATAGCCTGACACACCTAGGCCGCTAATCACACCCACGGCTAAATCAGAAAAATACGACTCTTTACGGAACGCTTCGCGCGCGAAAACATTCGATAAATGCACTTCAATAAAGGGTATTGCCACCGCCGCCAAAGCATCGCGCAACGCCACACTGGTGTGGGTAAACGCGGCGGGGTTGATGATGATAAACGAAGTTCCATCCAAGCGGGCTTGGTGAATGCGTTCAATCAACACAACCTCAGCGTTACTTTGCAAAGTTCGCAATAACACACCGCTTTTGCCGGCAAAACTCACTAAACCCGCATCAATTTCAGCCAAAGTGGTGTTCCCATACACTTCTGGCTCGCGCGTACCGAGCAAGTTTAAGTTTGGGCCATGCAGCACCAGAATGCTATTTGTGTGGGGCGAGACAGTTTTCATCTGTGTAGTTTGCCGTAAGTTGGGGGGATTTGTCTAGGTTTTTTGCCAAAAGTTACGGAAGATAGGCAAAAGTCCAGCTTGTTTGATGATGCGGCATTAAACCCCGGAGTGGCGGTAAATAAGCAATAAACAGGGCGGCACGAACATCAATAGGCTCAATGCAACATAAGCGTTACGCCGTACTGCAAAACTTTGCAACACGACCGCCAATGCGATTGTTGCCAGTAATAACAATAAATAAGCCATCAAAATCGCACCTAAACCATCCACCAAGGTGGTGACGTGCGAGTATTTGTGGCTGGTATAAAAACCGCTATAAGCCAAAATAAACCAGCCTGTCGTTGCCCACAGCAACGCGAGCGCGATGAAAGCAAAGCGTGCCCAATTAGATTTGAGAGTTGGATTGCCCATAATTTACTGGGCTAGCTTTTGTAGCGTCGCTAAAAACTGCTCGGCATCTTGATAACCAAGCACACGCGCATCTTGCCTTTCCTCGCCCCGCGCAGCGAAAAACAAGGTCGCGGGCGGACCAAACAGAGCATAGCGTTTGAGCAGGGCTTTATCCGCTGCGTTGTTGGCGGTTACATCAGCTTGTAGCAGCACAGCATTGCTGAGCTTGGCTTGTACCGCCGCGTTGCTAAAAGTGTCGCGCTCCATTTCTTTGCATGAAGTACACCAGTCGGCGTAAAAATCCAGTACGACCAACTTGCCTTGTGCAGCATGAATGCGTTCATCCAGTTCGTTAATATCTTTAATCCGCGTCCATTGCAGCGAGACACTTTGCGTTGCACCGCCCAACGCCCCCAAAGGTCGCAAAATGTCTTTAGCTCCCGACAACGCACCGATTAAATAGGCAATGCCAAGCAATAGCAGCAACACCGCGCTGCCTTTGCGGAACTTTTGCCAGCCATGCGCATAACTCGCCAACGGGGTAAATACTTGCAAATAGGCGGAAGATAAAATCAATAACGCACCCCACAGCAACATTTGCACACCGATGGCGACGACAGGATGAATAATCCAAATCGCTAGCCCTATCAGCATCACGCCAAATACCTTTTTCACCGACTCCATCCAGCCGCCCGCTTTGGGCAATAAAAATCCAGCCGAGCTACCGATGAGCAATAACGGTGCGCCCATCCCCAAAGCCAAGGTAAATAGAGCAATGCCACCTAGCACGGCATCATGCGTTTGACTGATGTAGAGCAATGCGCCCGCCAAGGGCGCAGCGACGCAAGGTCCCATAATGATGGCGGAGAGCGCGCCCATCATAAAAACGCCGCCAATATGCCCGCCGTGTAGTTTGTTGCTGGTATCGGTGAGCTTGCTTTGCAAGGCGGCAGGTATTTGTAATTCGTAAAAGCCGAACATGGACAACGCCAACACCACGAATACGGCGGCGAAACTACCCAGCACCCACGGCGTTTGCAACGCGCTCGACAACAGCTCGCCCGACAAACCCGCTGCCACCCCTGCCCCCGCATAAGTCAGTGCCATGCCCAACACATACGCGGCTGACAAAACAAACGCGTGTAGCTTGGTTAACTGCGCGCCGCGCCCGACGATGATGCCCGACAAAATCGGCACCATCGGAAATACGCACGGCGTAAATGCCAATAGCAGCCCCGCGCCAAAGAAGAAACTCACAATCAACCAAAAACTGCCGCCGCGTAACAAAGTAGCGATTTGCGAATTTTCATTGACGCTGGCTGGCGGCACTGCAATGCGTGCATTTGCGGCAAGTTCACTTAACTTAACCGTCAGCGTTTTTGCTATGGGTGGATAGCACAAGCCCTGTTCGCTACAGCCCTGATATTCGGCTATGAGGGTGACGCTATCTTGCCCAGCAGGGGCGGCGATGGCGAGCTGCGCCGCAAAGCCTTGATGAAACACCTGCACTTTGCCAAAGTTGCGATCTTGCTTGGTTTCGCCTAGCGGCATATCAACTTTGCTGAGCGTAAAAGTGTTATCAGCAGGCTTGAAACTAATCTGCTCACGATACAAATAGTAGCCTGGCGTAATAGTGAAATTCGCTTGCAAGATGCGCGCATCGACCGCGTTAATGTTGAGCTGAAACGCCTGATCAGGCGGTAAAAACGTCGCTTTAGACTTGCCCGACAAGCCTTCCAAAAAGCCATCGGCATGCGCCGTGACGCTGAGTAAAACGCAAAATAATAAGGCAAAAAAACGCATCATTTTTCCTCGTGGTGTGAAGGGGGTTCTAGAAATTCAAATATCTAAGTAAGACTAGGCGCGAACAAAAAATCACGACGACGAATATAGCTAATATGTGAGGAGATATTTTTTGTGAGCAACGCCGTATTACGACGAGATTTGGATTTATAGAGTCCCCTGTATTTCGATTTCGCTGGCTACCCATGCTAAGTACGCAGGCAAACCGAGCGTGACAGGCAAGGCAATAATTTCGGGTAATTCGTAAGGATGTGCGGCGCGAATCAGCTTCTCTAATTGTGGGTACGCGGCGCGCGTGGTTTTAATCAGCAACGGAAACTCGTGTGCCGTGACAATTTTTTCTTGCCATAAATAGGTCGAAGTGCATTGCGCCAGTTGGTTCACACAGGTCGCTGAGCGCGACTGAATAATATGCTCCGCCATTTTTTTGGCAGACTTGGCATCAGGTAAATTGGTCATCACTAGCAGCGTTTCACTCATTGTGCCTCCTGCTATTTAGAAAAACGTAAACCCAGTTGCAGCAACTCATCCCACACGTCGCCCTGACGCAAACCTTTAATGGTTTTGTCCACACGCCCCGCGTGTTGGATGGCCGCATTGATGTGCGGCAGCTTGATGCGGCGCGTGGCGTTTTCTATGAGCCCGACATTCGCACCCCAGATGCGCGCTTCGCGAATAGCACTATTGACGTTGCCGCCGCGCTGCAAAATTTGCAACACTTTACCAAGTTTGCGGATGTCTTCGGTCATCGCCCACAGCACTAACACCGTCGCAGTGCCTTCGGCTTGCAAGCCATCGAGGATGCGGGCAAAACGTGCGGTATTGCCAGTCAACATCGCCTCGGATAGTTTAGTAATGTCAAAGCGCGACACGTCCATCACCACATCTTTAACTTGCTCAAAACTCAATACGCCAGCGGGATACAGCAAGGCGAGTTTTTGCACTTCTTGAAACGCCGCGAGCAAATTACCTTCCGATTTATCCGCTAAAAATTCCAGTGTGGCGGTGTCGCTGCTTTGTCCTTGACGGCGCAATCGTCCCGCTAACCAAGCAGGCAGTGCGTGACGCGGAATATCGTCAGCAGACACGATGACGGCTTGCGCTTGCAAAGCGGCGAACCATTTGCTTTTTAATCCGGTGCTGTCGAGCTTCGGCAAGCTGATTAAAGTCAAAATATCAGGGCTCAGATTCGCGGTGTAATTTTGCAATGCCTGCCCGCCTTCCAGCCCAGGCTTGCCAGTCGGAATGCGAATGTCGATGACTTTGCGTTCCGAGAAGAGCGACATACTTTGTGCGCTATTTTGCAATTCCGCCCATTTGAAGTATTGCTCTACCACAAACGTTTCGCGCTCGGCATAGCCCGCATTGCGCGCTGCCAAACGAATGCTATCAGCCGCCTCAACCGCCAATAACAGCGCGTCGCCCATCACCACATACAGCGGTTTTAATCCTGCGGTAAGGTGGCGCGCTAAGTCGTCGCTGCTGATAGTTGGCATGGGTTTATGGCTCGATTTGCATTTTTGCGTGACTTAAACGACGCACAATTTGTTGCACCATGTCCGTGCGCATACTGGTGTAGAGCAAGGCTTCTTCGGCTTCTTTTGCCAAAATTTTGGTGTCGTCGTAAGAGTAATCGCGCTCAATCGACAGCTCTTCGGCGCGTATCCAATCGTGCTGCGCATTGTCATCCGCACGCAATGACACCAGCATCCGCAACTTGAATTCACTGACCCGCCCCGTGCCACCCAAGGTCAAAATTTGCTTATCGGTTTGCTCGCTGACGATATGCAAAATCACCTCGGCTTGCGCCGCGCTGCTGGCAAGTTGCAATTTATTGGCGATTAGATTGCGGCGTAGCTCGTTGATAAAAGGCGTGTTGAGATTGGGCGCATCGAGATAAATCGACTTGAACGGCATCCCTGCCTGACCGCGCAAATGAAAGCCGCAGCCACTCAAAGCAAGCATGAAGACAGCCAAAATCAGCGCGCGTAATTTCATCACATCACCACGTTGATCAAGCGACCTGGCACAACGATGACCTTCTTCACCGTCCCGCCCGCAAGCTGTTTTTGCACCGCTTCGTGGGCGAGGGCTAAAGTTTCTAGCGTAGCTTTGTCCGTGTCTTTTGCCACGCGCAAACTGCCGCGCAATTTACCGTTCACTTGTATCACCAGCTCGATTTCGTTTTGCACCAAGGCACTCTCATCCACGCGCGGAAATGCCTGCTCAACTAAGCGTGTGCCGGGGCGTAATTCCGCCCAAATCGCATCGCTGATATGCGGCGCAATTGGCGACAGCAACAGCACCGCCGTTTCTAAAACTTCTTGCACCACGCTGCGCTCCACTGCCGTGTTCGCGTCAAATTTTGCCAAAGCGTTGAGCAGCTCCATGATGGCGGCGATGGCGGTGTTGAAAGTTTTGCGGCGACCATAATCGTCGTCAATTTTTTGGATGGTTTGATGCAATTGCAAACGCAAGGCTTGCGCACTCGCGCTCAACTCGCCGCCGCTGTAAGCCGCGACCAAGCCTTGTTCGATATGGTCATGCGCCGCTTTCCACACGCGTTTCAAAAAGCGGAACGCACCTTCCACACCGCTATCTGACCACTCCAATGACTGCTCAGGCGGCGCGGCAAACATCATAAAAAGCCGCGCGGTATCCGCGCCGTATTGGTCGATGATGGCTTGCGGATCGACGCCATTATTTTTCGACTTGGACATTTTTTCCGTGCCACCGATAACGACAGGCAAACCGTCGCGAGTCAGCACCGCACCTGTTGCACGGCCTTTGTCATCAAGGCTAACCGTCACTTCGGCAGGATTGAGCCAGAGTTTTTTGCCGTTAGTTTCTTCACGGTAAAAAGTTGGCGCGATGACCATGCCTTGCGTGAGCAAGTTTTTGAATGGCTCATTACCTTGCACCAGCCCTTCGTCGCGCATCAGCTTGTGGAAAAAGCGCGCATACAACAAATGCAAAATCGCGTGTTCGATGCCGCCGATATATTGATCGACGGGCAACCACTGTTGCGCGGCGGATTTATCGACCATGCCAGTGCTGCATTGCGGGCTGGCGTAGCGCGCGTAATACCAAGATGACTCGACGAAAGTATCCATGGTGTCGGTTTCGCGTTTAGCATCGCCGCCGCATTTGGGACACTTACATTCGTAGAATTCAGGCATCTTCGCCAATGGCGAACCCGCACCGTCCGGCACGACATTTTCAGGAAGAATAACGGGCAGTTGCTCATCTGGCACAGCCACATCGCCGCAGCTCGCGCAATGAATAATCGGTATCGGGCAACCCCAATAACGCTGACGTGAAATCCCCCAGTCGCGCAAACGGAATTGCTCTTTTTTCGCGCCCAGATTTTTGCTAGCTAAGTCAGCAGAAATTGCATCGAAGGCTGCTTGGAAATTCAGCCCGTCGTATTTGCCAGAGTTGACGCAAACGCCTTGCGCTTTGTCGCCATACCATTCTTGCCAAGCCGCATCGCTAAAAGTGTTGTCACCTACGCTAATGGATTGTTTGATTGCCAAGCTATATTTTTTCGCAAATTCAAAATCGCGTTCGTCGTGCGCGGGCACGGCCATCACCGCGCCTTCGCCGTAGCCCATCAACACATAGTTGGCGACCCACACTGGCAGCTTTTCGCCAGTCAGTGGATGCGTCACGAACAAGCCAGTGTTCATGCCCTTCTTCTCCATCGTCGCCATGTCGGCTTCGGCGGTGCCGCCGCGCTTACATTCAGCGATGAATTCAGTGAGTGCGGGATTGTTGGCAGCGGCTTGCGTTGCCAGCGCATGTTCGGCAGCCACCGCAACATACGTCACGCCCATCAGCGTGTCGGGGCGCGTGGTGTAAACCTTGAGTACGCCGTCCGTACCAATGCTGGTTTGGTCATACGGAAAATGCACATCGCAGCCGTAGCTCTTACCTATCCAGTTCGCCTGCATGGTCTTCACTTGTTCGGGCCAACCGTCCAGCGTATCCAAATCTTTTAGCAACTCGTCGGCGTATTGCGTAATGCGGAAAAAATACATGGGAATTTCGCGCTTTTCCACCAGCGCGCCAGAACGCCAGCCGCGTCCATCTATCACTTGCTCGTTCGCCAGCACGGTGTTATCGACGGGATCCCAATTCACTGTCGAAGTGCGTTTGTAAATCACGCCTTTATTAAACAACTTGGTGAACAGCCATTGCTCCCAACGGTAATACTCAGGCGTACAAGTTTTTACTTCGCGCGTCCAGTCGATGCCTAAACCGAGCAACTTCAACTGCTGTTTCATGTACTCAATGTTGGCATACGTCCACTCAGCGGGCGGCACGTTGTGCGCCATCGCGGCATTTTCCGCAGGCAGCCCGAACGCGTCCCAGCCCATCGGCTGCATCACGTTAAAACCTTTCATGCGGTGATAACGACTCAGCACGTCGCCGATGGTGTAGTTGCGCACATGCCCCATATGCAACTTGCCCGACGGGTAAGGGAACATCGACAGGCAATAGTATTTGGGTTTGTCGCTGACATCTTGGGCTAAGAAAACGCGCTGTTCGTCCCATGCGTGTTGCACGGATTTTTCGATGGCTTCGGGATGGTAATTGGCTTGCATGAAGTGGCGGGGGGGGCTGAAAAAAAGTGTGGCATTATAGCGGCACAGCCTAATGCTGCGCTTACCTTCCTCCCCTCTTTATGTAGGAGTTAAAAATGAATCACTTATATCGTGTAACGATGCTCGCCAGTCTTGTAGCCGCTTTCAGCTCCACCGTTTTTGCCGCCCCTGACCTCACCGTGCAGGGCGTGCAAATGCCCGCTTGGTTGCAACGCGACAACGCGCAATATCCATTGAGCGTCGGGACGCAACTGAGCAACGACGACAAAATTATCACGGGCACGAATGCGCGCGTGGTGCTGCAAGGTGCGGACGGCAGCGCAATTAAGCTAGGGCAAAACGCCAATCTACGCGTGTCGAATTTAGCGCAAAAATTTGACGACAAGCCGCTGTTTACCGCGCTGCTCGATGTTGCCAAAGGCGCATTTCGCTTTACCACCTCGGCACTGAGCAAAAATAAACCGCGCGCCGTGACCATCAATGTTGCCAATAGCACCATCGGCATACGCGGCACCGACGTGTGGGGTAAAGATGGCGACGACAAAGGCATCGTGTGTTTGATTGAAGGCAAAATTGCCGTGCAAGGCGCGGATAAATCGCAATTTGAGATGGCCGACGCGATGTCATTTTATGAGATGCCTAAAGGTGCGGCAGCCAAAGCTGTGAGCCCAGTTGACCCTGCGCAACTGACCTTGTGGGCAGCCGAAACTGAAATCGCACCCGATGCCGCTGCCGCAAAAGCGGGCGGTAAATGGAAAGTGATTTTGCTTACTGCTGCCGATCAAGCAAGTGCCCTCATTGCTTATGACGCTTGGCGCAATGCGGGTTACGCGGTGCGTTTAATGCCTGTCGTGCAAAACGAAAATACTGTTTATCAAGTGCGCATCGAGCAATTTGCCAGCAAAGCCGCCGCGCAGCAATTGGCGCAACAGGTAACGGGAAAACTGGGCGCGGACAGCCCCAGCGTGATTCGCTAAGTTCGCTAGCCAGTTAAAAAACGCAGCTCATCCTGCGTTTTTTTATGCCTGATTTTCGCTGTGAAATAACGCGCCGATTACGAGCCGCGCTAACCTCTGCTAGAATCGCGCCTCAAAATTTTTCGCCTATTCTTTTAATACATTCAAATCGAGGAGATTCAAACATGTCACGCAAGCATCCCGTTATCGCTATTACTGGTTCATCTGGTGCAGGTACAACCACCGCTAAACGCGCTTTTGAAAACATTTTCCGCCGCACCAAAATCAAGGCAGCCGTGATTGAAGGCGATAGCTTGCATAGCTTGGATCGTATGGCGTTTCGCGCGGCTGCGGCAGAAGCTGCCAAAGCGGGCAACAACACCTTTAGTCATTTCGGCCCTGAAGCGAATCACTTCGACAAAATCGAAGCGATGTTCAAACAATATGGCGAAACAGGTTCTTGCCAACGTCGCTACTACGTTCATAGCGAACCCGAAGCCGTGGAACACAACAAACATTTCAATCTGACCAACCTCACTCCTGGCGTATTTACGCCTTGGGAAGACATCGAAGCGGGTTCAGACTTGTTGTTCTACGAAGGTTTGCATGGCTTGGCACGCGATGAAGCGCAAGGCGTGGACGCGGCTAAGTTTGTTGATTTGGCAATTGGCGTGGTGCCTGTAGTCAATTTGGAATGGATTCAAAAAATCCATCGCGACAAAGCGGAACGTGGTTATTCAGCCGAAGCGACGGTCGATACCATCATGCGTCGTATGCCTGATTACATTAAATTCATCACGCCACAATTCTCACAAACCGACATCAACTTTCAACGCGTGGCAACAGTTGACACCTCTAACCCTTTCATCGCGCGCGACATCCCAACGCCTGATGAAAGTTTCGTAATTTGCCGTTTCAAAGATCCTAAAATCGTTGATTTCACTTACTTGATTAACATGATTCCTGGTTCATTCATGTCACGCTCTAACACCATCGTGGTGCCAGGCGGCAAAATGAGCTACGCCATGGAAATCATCTTGGCACCAATCATGCACGAGATGATCGCCAACAAAAGCAAGTAAGCGCAACAGGGCTTAACATCAGGACGGGGATGCGGTAACGCTTCCCCGTTTGTTTTTTGCTGTGCGGGAGAGATAACGGGAACACACCATGTTTGAACAAGCCTTTAAGAATATCGACGACGCGTTGTGGAAAGAGGCAGGTTGCTCTAGCGAATTGGACTACACCGAGCAAGCCTCATGGATGTTGTTCCTCAAATATCTGGATGCGCTAGAGCAGCAAAAAGCCATGGAAGCTGAGCTGGAAGGACGCAGTTACAACTACGTTATCGACGCGCCGTATCGTTGGCATCATTGGGCTGCACCCAAAGATGCGGCGGGCAAACTCGACCACAATGTCGCGATGACAGGCGATGACTTACGCGACTTCGTCAATCAAAAGTTGTTTCCGTATTTGTTCGCGTTCAAACAAAAAGCTGCCAGCGTAAATACCTTGGAATACAAAATCGGCGAAATTTTTGCCGAGATTCAAAACAAAATCCAAAGTGGCTACACGCTGCGCGAAGTCATCACGCATATCGACGGCTTGCGCTTTAACTCGCAAGCCGAAAAGCACGAGCTGTCGCACTTGTACGAGGCCAAAATTAAAAACATGGGCAACGCGGGACGTAATGGCGGCGAGTACTACACACCGCGCCCCTTGATTCGCGCCATGATACAAGTGGTGCAGCCCGTCATTGGTGAAACCATTTACGACGGCGCGTGTGGTAGCGCGGGGTTTTTATGCGAAGCGTTCGATTATTTGCGACCCCAAGCAAGCAAATCGTCCGACCTCAAAACCTTACAAGAAGCGACTTTTTACGGCATCGAGAAAAAGAGCCTCGCCTACGTCATCGCGATCATGAACATGATTTTGCACGGCATCGAAACGCCCAATCTCAGCCACGCCAATACCCTCGCGCTGAACTTGAACGATGTGCAGGACAAAGATCGCTACGATGTCATTCTTGCCAACCCGCCCTTCGGCGGCAAAGAGCGCAAGGAAGTGCAGCAAAACTTCCCCATCAAGACAGGCGAAACCGCTTTCCTGTTTTTGCAGCACTTCATCAAGTTTTTGAAAGCGGGCGGACGCGGCGCAATCGTTATCAAGAACACCTTTTTGAGCAACACCGACAACGCCTCGGTGAGCCTGCGCAAACACCTGCTGGAAAGTTGCAACCTGCACACCGTGCTCGATTGCCCCGGCGGCACGTTTCAAGGCGCAGGTGTGAAAACCGTCGTGTTGTTTTTTGAGAAAGGCGCGCCCACCAGAAAGATTTGGTACTACCAGCTTGATCCCGGCCGCAACATGGGCAAGACCAACCCGCTCAACGATGCCGATCTCGCCGAGTTCATCGCACTGCAGAAGAGCTTTGCCGATTCGCCCAAGAGCTGGTCTATAGATACGTTCGCCCTGAGCGAAGTCGAAGGGTACGATTTGTCGGTGAAGAACCCTGATGGCGGTGTAGCCGTGGTGCATCGCAGCCCGCAGGACATCATGGACGAGATCGCCGCGCTGGATGCGCAGAGTGCGGAAGTGTTGGCAAAGATACGAGGCCTGCTATGAAGAAACCGCACATCTCAAAACCGTTCGCCCTGATTCCTTCGACCCCGTTCGCCCTGAGCTTGTGGTTCGACAAGCTCACCATAATCGGAAAACCCTACCACCCGTTCGCCCTGAGCGTGTCGAAGGGTATTTGGCAGAGGTGCGAGTAATGGCCTTCTGGACTTACATCCTCCGCTGTGCCGACAGCAGCTACTACACTGGCCACACCGACAACCTCGAAAAGCGCATTGCCGAACATCACTCAGGCGCGATAAACAGTTGCTATACCTACACCCGCCGCCCGCTGGAATTGGTGTTCACGCAAGACTTCAAAACGCGAGAGGAAGCTCTAGCATCCGAGCAGCAAATCAAAGGCTGGAGCCGCAAGAAAAAGGAAGCCATGATGCGCGGAGATTGGGCAGAAGTTTCACGCCTCGCTAAATCCACCACACCCGTTCGTGGTGAGCCTGTCGAACCACAAGCTCACCATAATCGGAAAACCTCCACCGTTCGCCCTGAGCCTGTCGAAGGGCATGAGCTGGAGAGGCTTCGACAAGCTCAGCCCGAACGGTCTGGAGGTGGTGATGAATAAGGCGGGGTGGCAGACTAAAAATCTCGGCGATGTTTGCGATGTTGTCGGCGGAGGCACGCCACCAAAGAACAAATCAGCTTTTTATTCCGGTGACATTCCTTGGGCAACTGTCCGTGACCTCAAGCAAGAAGTTATTACCTCAACCGAATTTAAGATTACCAAGGAAGCGGTAAAGAGCAGCGCCACAAATATTATTCCAAGCGGCAACGTAGTAATTGCCACTCGCGTTGGCCTTGGGAAGGTTTGCTTGCTCGGACAAGATACCGCCATCAACCAAGACTTGCGCGGCATTGTTCCGCACGACACCAAGAAGCTAAATATTCGGTTTCTGTTTTGGTGGTTGAAGAGTATTGCTGATGTGATCGTGGCTGAAGGTACGGGAGCAACGGTTCAGGGCGTAAAGCTTCCTTTTGTAAAATCTCTTCAAGTTCCATTACCGCCGCTCGCCGAACAGCAGCGCATCGTCGGCATACTCGACGATGCGTTTGACGGCATCGCCACCGCCACCGCCTCCGCCGAACAGAACCTGCAAAACGCCCGCGCCCTGTTCGAAAGCCACCTGCAATCCATCTTCACCCAGCGCGGCGAGGGGTGGGTGAAAAACAAGCTGGTGGCTTTAACTACAAAGATTGGAAGCGGTGCGACACCTCGCGGTGGAGAAGAGTCGTACAAGTCAGAAGGCATTTCACTTATCCGCAGTTTGAATGTTCACGATTATAGTTTCCGATACCGCAAGCTTGCTTTCATTGATGATGCGCAGGCCAAAGAATTGTCGAACGTTGAAGTACAGCCCCGCGATGTCTTGCTGAATATCACTGGCGCATCGGTAGCACGGTGCTGCATAGCACCAGAGGATGTTCTGCCAGCTAGGGTGAATCAGCATGTCTCAATCATCAGGCCGATTGCGGACAAGTTGGATGCGGATTTTTTGCACTACCTGCTCATTTCAAAAACATATAAAGATCATTTGCTGCAAACTGGTTCAGAGGGTGGTTCAACGAGACAGGCAATTACCAAGGCGCAAATTCAAGAATTCATCATTGAATATCCAGCAACCGTAGCGGAACAAAAGGCCATTGTTGCAAAACTGGATACGATGCTTACAGAAACCCAACGCCTAGCCTCCCTCTACCAGCGCAAGCTCGCCGCCTTAGCGGAGCTAAAAAAGTCGCTGCTGCATCAGGCGTTCAGCGGGGCGCTGTAGGGTGGGCACGGTTTTGTGCCCACGCTGTAGCGGTACTTGTTTCCGCGTGGGCACACAAAACGTGCCCACCCTACCGCTGTACCCGGAGGGCGATGTGATAAGAAATCGCCACTTTTTGAACATGTCGCCAGCGACGTGATAAGAAAATTCCGTTTTCTATACCTGTCCGCACCATCGACATACTGGCAAAATATGTCGATAAAATTTAGAATAATCGACATATTTGATTGACATGTCGATTTCATCGACATAAATTTCAGTTGTGTCGAAAAAGTCATGGGAAATGAACATGAGTAAAAAAGACTGGAAGCCCGAACGTCCCTATAACGAACTCCCCCTTTTGCCGCCCGCAGAGGAGGTGGAGACGCGCGCGGTATTAAAACGTTGCATTACCGCGCGTGCCGCGCTGGCCGAGCTAAAGCAGGCGGCGGAGCTGATCCCCAATCAGTCCATGCTGATCAATACGTTGCCGCTACTTGAAGCGCGTGCTAGTTCGGAAATCGAGAATATTGTGACCACGACGGACGAGTTATTTCGCCATGTGGGCAATGAGGCGCAGGCGAATTCGGCGACCAAGGAGGCGTTGCGTTACAGCCGCTCGTTGTTCGAGGGTTTCAACGCACTCAAGCAAACTCCACTCAATACACGCACCGCCGAGCAAGTGTGCACCACGATCAAGGGTGTTGAGATGACCGCGCGCCGCACGCCAGGCACAACGCTGAAGAATGACGGAACGGGCGAGACTATCTATACGCCGCCAGAGGGTGAGGCGTTGTTGCGTGACCAGTTGGCGAACTGGGAGCGCTATCTGCATAATGAAACTGAGCTTGATCCCTTGATTCGCATGGCGGTTGGGCATTATCAGTTCGAGGCGATTCACCCGTTCACCGATGGTAACGGACGCACGGGGCGGGTGTTGAATAGTCTCTTCCTGATACAAGAGGGTTTGCTGACGCTGCCAATTTTGTATTTGAGTCGCTATATCATCCAGAACAAGGCGGATTACTACCGCCTACTGTTGCAGGTAACACGCGAGGACGATTGGGAGTCGTGGTTGCTCTACCTCATTAAGGGGGTGGAGGAGACGGCAAGCTGGACGACGGCAAAGATTGCGACGATTCGTGCGTTGTCCGATCACACCACCGACTATGTGCGTGCGAGTTTGCCCAAGGTTTATAGCCACGAACTGGTGAGCTTGTTATTTCAGTTGCCCTATTGCCGCATCAGCAGCTTGACCGAAGCAGGCATCGCCAAACGTCAGACGGCATCGCAGTATTTGAAGCAGTTGGTGGAGATTGGCGTGTTGGCTGAGATTGATGCAGGGAAGGAAAAAGTGTTTATTCATCCCAAGTTGATGTTGCTGCTTACGCGCGATAGCAATGAATTTGTCCCCTACGAAAGAGTTGTGAAATGAACGAAGCCGAAACCCGCGCCGAACACATCGACCCCGCGCTAAAAGCCGCTGGCTGGGGCGTGGTCGAGGGCAGCAAAGTGCTGCGCGAATATCGCATTAGCGAAGGGCGTTTGCACGGTGCGCGGCAACGTGGCACGCCAGAGATTGCCGACTATGTGTTGGTGTATCGCGGTCATAAGTTGGCGGTGCTAGAGGCGAAACGCTGGGATTTGCCGCACAGCGCGGGGCTGGCGCAAGCAAAAAGCTATGCGCACAAAATCCGCGCACGATTTGGCTATGCGACCAATGGGCAACGCATTTATGGCGTGGATATGCACAGCGGGGTTGAGGGCGACATTGCGGGCTATCCTTCGCCTGATGAATTGTGGAATCAAACCTACGCGTCGGTTGCTGAGCCTGTCGAAGCATGGCGCGAGCGTTTTGCCGCCGTACCCGTTGAAAATAAAGGCGGTCTGTGGGATTCGCGTTATTACCAAGACAGCGCGATTGATGCCGTGTTAGAGGCAGTTGCCGCCAATCAACAGCGCATTTTGCTGACGCTGGCGACGGGCACGGGCAAGACCTATATCGCGTTTCAGTTGGCGTGGAAACTGTTTCATGCACGTTGGAATTTGCAGCGTGATGCGACTCGCCGCCCGCGCATTTTGTTTCTCGCCGACCGCAACATTCTCGCCAATCAAGCCTTCAATTCTTTCTCGCCTTTTGCTGAAGACGCGCTGGTGCGTATCGCGCCCGCCGACATCCGCAAAAAAGGCGGCGTGCCAAAAAACGGTAGCGTGTTCTTTACCATTTTCCAGACGTTTATGAGTGGGGCATCCAACAACACCGTTCGCCCTGAGCTTGTCGAAGGGCAAGATGAAAATGGACTTCGACAGGCTCAGCCCGAACGGAGTTTTTACTTCGGTGAATATCCGCCCGATTTTTTCGATTTCATCATCATCGACGAGTGCCATCGCGGTGGGGCGAATGACGAAAGTAGCTGGCGCGGCATTCTCGATTACTTCGCGCCTGCGGTGCAGCTCGGTTTGACCGCCACGCCCAAGCGTCGCGATAACGCCGATACCTATGCGTATTTTGGTGAGCCAGTGTTTGTGTATTCGCTGAAGGAAGGCATTAACGACGGCTTTCTCACGCCGTTTCGCGTCAAGCAATATGCCACCACGCTGGATGAATATCGCTACACCTCGGACGACAATCTAATCGAGGGCGACATTGAGGCGGGCAAACTGTACGAGGAGCAAGATTTCAACCGCAGTATTGAAATTGTCGAGCGCGAAAAATACCGTGTTGATGAGTTTATGCGCAGCATCAATCCGCATGAAAAAACTTTGGTGTTTTGTGCCAATCAAAAACACGCACTGCTGGTGCGCGACCTGATTAACCAAGCCAAAACGGGCAGCACGGATGTGAATTATTGCGTGCGAGTCACCGCCGATGACGGAGAGCGTGGCGAACAATTTTTGCGCGATTTTCAGGACAACGAGAAAAGTATCCCTACCATCTTGACCACTTCGCAAAAGCTCTCTACAGGTGTAGATGCGCGCAACGTGCGCAATATTGTGTTGATGCGTCCCATCAATTCGATGATTGAATTTAAGCAAATTATCGGGCGCGGCACGCGGCTGTATCAAGGTAAAGAGTACTTCACGATTTATGATTTTGTGCGGGCGCACAAGTTATTTAACGATCCCGAATGGGACGGCGAGCCTGCCGAATTAGCCGTGTGCTCAGCGTGTCAACACAGTCCGTGTGTGTGCATCAAAGAGCCGCGTCCCGCCTGTTATTTATGCGGACAAATAAACTGTATTTGTGACAAGACACCGTGCACAAAATGTGGACAACGTCCCTGCGCGTGCCAAAAAGTGCGGGTGAAATTGCGCGACGGTAAAGAGCGCGAGATCCGCCATATTGCCGTCACAACTTTTTGGGGCGAAGGTGGCAAGCCCATTTCCTCTAGCGAATTTATGGCGTTGTTATTCGGCGAGCTTCCTGCATTTTTCCAAGACGAAAATCAGTTGCGTGAACTTTGGAGTGACCCCGATACGCGTAAAAAATTACTGACCGGACTGTTAGAAAAAGGTTTTGGCAAAGCGCAATTAGCGCAGATGCAAAACATTGTTGATGCCAATCACAGCGATTTATTTGATGTGCTGGCGTATGTGGGATTTCACTCGCAACCTTTGAGTCGCGAACAACGCGCCACCGCCGCGCGCAGTGTTATTCATCAGCAGTTTGGCGATAAGCAGCAAGCCTTTTTAGACTTTGTGTTGGCGCATTATGTGCAGCAAGGCGTGGAAGAATTAGCCTCCGAAAAGCTCAGCGAATTGTTGCGCTTGAAATATCACGATTCCATTCCCGATGCGGTGGCAGACCTAGGCGGCGACATTGGCAAAATTCGTCATGTGTTCGCTGGATTCCAACGATTTTTATATCAACAATCTGGCGCGTCCCGCGCGTTCTAGCCCGCTATTTGCCTGCGCTGTGGGATAATTCGCGGATGAATTCTTCTCTCTTAGCAGGTCTCAATCCCGAACAACGTGCCGCTGTCGTTTTACCCGCCCAATCCGCGCTAATTTTGGCGGGGGCGGGCAGCGGTAAAACGCGTGTGTTAACCACCCGCATCGCCTATCTCATCAGCACTGGACAGGTTTCACCGCACGGTTTACTGGCGGTGACGTTTACCAATAAAGCCGCCAAAGAAATGGTGACGCGTCTCTCAGCGATGCTGCCGATTAACACGCGCGGGATGTGGATAGGCACGTTCCACGGCTTGTGTAATCGGCTGTTGCGCGCGCATTACCGCGAGGCGAATTTACCGCAGACCTTTCAGATTTTGGATAGTGCCGACCAGCTTTCTGCGATTAAACGCGTGATGAAAGCGCAGAACGTCGATCCCGAAAAATTCATTCCGCGCGAGGTGCAAAATTTTATCAGCGGCAGCAAAGAGCAAGGTCTGCGCGCCCATGAAGTCGAAGCCTACGATCCGTTCACCAAACGCAAGGTGGAAATTTTTGCCGAATACGATGCGCAATGTCAGCGCGAAGGCGTGGTGGATTTTTCCGAGTTATTGTTGCGTTGTTACGATTTGTTATCGCGCAATCAGTCGCTGCGCGAGCATTACCAAGAGCGTTTCAAACATATTTTGGTGGACGAATTTCAGGACACCAATCCCTTGCAATATCGCTGGTTGAAATTATTGGCGGGACAAAGCAATGCTTTATTCGCAGTGGGGGACGACGACCAATCCATCTATGCGTTTCGCGGTGCGAACGTGGGCAATATGCAGGAGTTGTTGCGCGATTTTCATGTCGAGAACGTCATCAAGCTGGAACAAAATTACCGCTCGCACGGCAACATTCTTGAAGCTGCAAACGTGCTGATTAGCAACAATCGCAATCGTCTCGGCAAAAATTTATGGACGGCGGAAGACGGCGGCGAATTGTTGCGCGTGTCGGAATCTGGCACGGATGTGGACGAGGCGCGCTTTATCACCGAAGAAATTCAGCAGCTCAAACGCGACGGCATCAATCTCAAAGAAATCGCCTTGCTGTATCGCTCTAACGCGCAGTCGCGAGTGCTCGAACATGCGCTAGTTTCAGCGGGACTTTCGTATCGCGTGTATGGCGGACTGCGTTTTTTTGAGCGACAAGAAATCAAGCACACGCTGGCGTATTTGCGTCTGATGGAAAACACCGACGACGACAATTCGCTGTTGCGCATTATCAATTTTCCAACGCGCGGCATCGGTGCGCGCGCCATCGAACAGTTGCTGGAATCCGCCAAACAAAACAACACCACCTTATTCGACGCGGCGGCGCGCGCGGGCGGAAAAGTCTCGGCTTTTGTCGCGCTAATTGAATCGCTGCGTGCTGCCACCCGCGAATTGCCGCTGCCCGAAATTATGGATCACGTCTTGGCGCACAGCGGCTTGATTGCCAATTACGAAGCCGAGTTAGCCTCGCCGGTAAAACGCCGCGAAGCCGAAGACCGACTAGAAAATTTGAACGAGTTGATTAGTGCCGCGACGTTGTTCGTGCATGAAAATGAAGACGATAGCCTCACCGCATTTTTGACGCACGCCTCATTAGAGTCAGGTGAACATCAAGCGGGTGACCAAGAGGACGCGCTGCATTTGATGACGGTTCATGCCGCCAAAGGCTTGGAGTTTCACGCGGTGTTTATCACTGGCTTGGAAGAGGGATTATTCCCGCATCAAAACAGTGTGGACAGCGGCGAATTGGATGAAGAACGTCGCTTGATGTATGTCGCTATCACCCGTGCCAAACGCAGGCTGTATATGACGTTTGCGCAAAGTCGCATGTTGCACGGCAAGACCAATTACAGCACGGTGTCGAGCTTTTTACGCGAGCTGCCAGAGAATTTAATGCAATGGTTATCGCCACGTTTTGTGCAGCGCGCAGCATCGTTTTCCAGTCCTGCTTATGGCGGTGCAACGTATGGCAAAGCCGCAGCCCCAGCCGCCCCGCGTGCGCCTCAAGCCCCACAAAGCGGCGCGTTATGGCGCATCGGTCAGCGCGTGTTTCATCAAAAGTTTGGCGAGGGGGTGGTGACCGACACGGAAGGAGCTGGCATTCAAGGGCGCGTGCAAATCAATTTCAAACGCGCGGGGAGCAAATGGTTGGCGTTGGAATATGCCAAGTTGGATGCGATTTAGCCGGTGTCTCGCTTTTTTTAGCTTTCTATTACCGCCGCATCTACGCTCGCTACGACAGGAAAAATCTCGCTGTAGCTGACATACAAAGAGGTAAACACCACGGGCAGCAACACTAGCCAACCTAGCATCATCGGCAGCGTGGCTAGAATCGCGAACGCCATAAAGGTCAAGCCATATACCAGCATCGCGGGGATGTTTTGCAAGAATGCGCGCAGGCTGATTTGCAATGCGGTTAGCGGCGATAAATGGTTGACGTACACCAACATCGGGGCGTACTGCATCGCCATCATTAAGGTGCTAAATAATGCCGCACCTATCAGCAGCGCAAAGCCTGCTCCCGCGACGGCTTGCGTCATCACCGCAGGGTCGGTGAGCGGCTCGTGACTCATCATCAAACTCACTAATGCCTCGCCGCCTGTGGCTTGCATCACAGCAAAAATAAAGTATTGCCCAATAACTGCGATGCACCCTAAAGCGAGCAGTGGCACGGTGCGTTTTTGTAAGCCGCTAAACAAATACGCCAGCTCTAATTCTTCGCCACACTCGACGGCACGCGCGCCTGCCATCAAGCCGATTAACACCACAGGCGTGGCAATACTGACCAGCGGCTCGCCCACGATGGGAATCAGGCTCACCAACACCGCTGCCACGATGCAAATAAGCAGTAGCGTCAGCCATAACAAGGGGGCTTTCATAAACAGCGCGTAGCCTTGTTTAATCCACGCCCAGCCGCGTGCGGCAGGCAATTTTTTGATGTTCATACTCATCCTTAAAATGAAATGTGTTGCGGGTGGGCGCGGTGATTTTTGAGTACGCGCTCAAAGTGCGCAGGGTCGTGCGCATGCACCATTTCGCCGCCGCGTGGCAGATGCAAATCAAACAAACGCGACAGCCAAAAACGTAACGCCGCCAAGCGCAACATTAACGGCCAAGCATTGATTTCATTGCCTTGCAGCGGACGTACGGCGTGATAAGCGCGCAAAAATTGGTGCGTCAAATCCGCATTCAACGCGCCATCCGCGTTCATGCACCAATCGTTCACCGTGGTGGCAACATCGAGCAACAAGGCATCCTGACAAGCGAAATAAAAATCAATCAAGCCGCCCACGCGCTCACCTTCGAGCAATACATTGTCGCGAAATAAATCCGCATGAATCACACCTTGCGGGAGCTGAGCAAAGTTGCCGTGCGCGTGCAGCGCAACTTCAGCATCAAGCAAGGCGGCTTGCTCGGCATTCAAATAAGCACGCACGCGCGGCGCAGTCGCAGCGCGCCAAGCCACACCGCGCGGATTGGGCATCGCCTCAGTAAAACTTTGCCCGGCGACGTGCATCTGCGCCAACATCGCGCCCATCGCGGCACATTGCGACGCATTCGGCGTAAGTGTCGATGCGCCACTTAAACGCGTGGCGATGCAAGCGGGCTTGCCTTTTAATTGACCCAAAAAATGATTGCGGCGATTGGCAACAGGGGCGGGACAGGGAATGCCGTGGCGCGCCAAATGCGCCATTAAATTAAGATAAAACGGCAACTCTTGCGCACTGAGCTTTTCAAAAATGGTCAGCACAAAACGCCCGTTGGACGTGGTGACAAAATAATTGGTGTTCTCGATACCCGACGCAATGCCCTGTAAATTTTGCAAATCACCGAGCGAATAGTCACTCAACCAAGCGGACAACTCCGCTTCTGAAACAGAAGTAAAAACGGCCATAATGTGTGCGTAGAGTTTGCGGATGACACCCTACAAGGCTTGCAGGGTAAGGAATTTAGAGCTGAATTAGAATTTTTTAATCACCCATTGTGGCGGGCGAAAACCTGAATCGAGACTTTCTTGACGGGCAAATTTACCATCACCCCTATCGTCCACCAAGTAATACGGCGCACCGATTTGGGGGGTAATTTTAATCATGTAAATTCGCCCGTGTGAACGATATTCCTCAATCATCTGCGTGCGTTGCTTGGTGATAGTCACTTCCGCTTCGTCCTTGTCATTGCTTGCGTCATACGCTGTCGGCGCGGCAGGCAAGGGTTGCAGATCGGTCGGCACAGGCTGCGCCGCAACAACATTCAGCGACCAGCTCGTAAGTAGTAAAAAAGTGAATGCACGCATGATGAGGTTCTCAGTGGAATGATGCGAAATAAAGGGGAATTAAGCATGGCTATTTTAGCCTGAATTTTTACCGCGATTGGAATTAAGCCCATCATGCCGCCGTAAATCTACGCTCGCACACTCAGCGCAAAGTGACACGAACCACATCGAGAATGAACACTACCCAGTTAGCGCACTATCATGCCTACTAGCCGTAGGATGCCAGTTACTGAGCAGCGACGAGGTATTGCGACGAGATTTCGCTTTAGAAAAAGGCCCTTAACTTTGCAGCCAAGGTAGCCCTGCGGCGCGCCAACCGTTAGTTTTGTTGCGCTGTTTATTAGCATCGACATCGCCTTCAAAACCTTCTAAGACGTTGTAACAGGTGGTGTAGCCAGCTTGTGCGGCGGCATGTGCGGCGGCATGGGAACGTCCGCCGCTGCGACAGATAAATAACACTAAGGCTTCTTTTTCGACTTGCTGGGCAAGGTGGGTTAAAAAATGTTCATTCGCTTTCATACTAGGGTAAGTGAGCCATTCGATTTCGACTGCACCCGCGATGCGTCCGACCCAATCGAGCTCAGCGCGGGTGCGCACATCGACTAATTTGGCACCGGGTGCAGCTTGCAAAATGTGGTGCGCTTCCGCTGGCGTGAGCGCGCCTTGATACGGCAAATTGCCTTGTTTAGCGCGGGCTTGTGCAGCGGCTAGGGTGGCGGAGATGGTGGTCATGGCGAGCCTCTTGATAGGTTTCTTTAATCGGTTATGCGCAGGTGATATGCTGCGCGGCTGTTTTGCATACTAGCCTAATTTTTATGAAAAATCATAGCCACGCCCACCACCATGGACACGCGCATCACGAGGCGTTTGAACCCACCCATCCTGAGCGTTATGCCGCTGCGCAAAAATCCACTTGGGTCAGCATTGTTATCAATTTACTGCTGACTTTTTTGCAAGTTTTGGGCGGATTTCTCGCTCATTCGCAAGCCTTGATGGCGGACGGCTTGCACTCACTCGCCGATTTGCTTTCCGATATTTTGGTGTTATTCGCCAATCGCCACGGCAATAAGCACGCCGATGCGAATCATCCTTATGGGC
>Ga0105164_10000498_pt1 | contig 27647 bp, 25 predicted proteins | sample VDWuncwatermetaG_FD_89674 | JGI IMG/M metagenome (GOLD analysis project Ga0105164, IMG submission 89674) | Wastewater microbial communities from Netherlands to study Microbial Dark Matter (Phase II) - VDW unchlorinated drinking water | ecosystem: Environmental > Aquatic > Freshwater > Drinking...
AAGATGGCGCGAGTGGTGTATCTGGAAGCAGCGCCTCATACAGTCCCTCCTCACGAATGCGAGTCATACGCCAGAGGATAGAATCGGATACGACCTCTACATCCTTGATCTGGGGTAGCCAGGTCCGGATCGCGAAGCCGGGGTGGCCGTCGATCGTTGTGGCATGCGGGCCTAGAACCGCGTGAGGGGCCCAGTGAGTGCCGGCAATGAGACGATCAAGATCATCCTGCTGAATGGGTAGATCAATAGACATGGAACTATCCTAATGGCTACGGTCGTGATTAGGAAGGGGAAAATGTTCTCTGCGATGGCGTCGAATGAAATAGCTGAAGAGAACTCTGATTGCATGGTCGCTGCCGGCCCAGGATAAGGTGGCGGATTGTACGATGATCCGACTAAACTTAGCTCGGAGAACTGAAAGGTCATCTCTGACGCTGGCTCTTTTTATCTTCGGCGTGTGCTACGCGCTCATCATGACCGAGCGGCTCCACTAAGACGATTGTAGCCTTGTTCGGCGCGGTCTCGTAAGGAGAGGTATTCTACTGGCATGAGTTCAGGGTGGATTACAACGTCGTGTTTGTGAATATCGCCAGGAAGGCCGGCTGCTGGATTGCCTGTTGGCAGTGCTTCAAGTTCGGCTTCCCTGTCATGCGCAGCTCCATCGTTCTCAGCGCGCTCTATTTCTTGCTGGTCTTTCTGCGCTAACGGGGATTAGGGCTTACCCTCGACCTTCAGATCGAGGGATCCGTCACTCATCACTCGAACGTACAGCGAGTTCACATCGGCGAACACGCCGATGCCTTGCACCGACGCGACGGTTCCATGTAGTGAGAGCGTCTGATTGATTGATCGATTCAGTGCCATTCGAAGCAGGTCTCTCACGCGGTCGGTCGCCGAAGTCACACCGAGGACGGCTTCACCCATCACGAGTTCTCTCATGGAAGAGTGGGCGAGCCAATCGGGGCCGCTCTTAGCCAGGAACTGTTCGGAATCGTAGTCCAAACGGAGGCCACCGATCTGGACGGATTGTGTCAGTGTGTTCATTTCAGGTTTCCCCACGAAATACAGGTGGCCGGTCGCATCTCCCCCAAAAGCAATCCGCAAGACCACTTGGTTGCCCCCACGACCCAAAATGGCGGCATCAGTGATCTGGATGAAGTCTCCTTTCACGGCGACACGTTTTCCCTTCAATCGCGCCGCAAGTGATTGGGACAGCGAGGGATAGTCCAGCGGAATGTCAGCGACGACATGGAATCCAGGGGAAGCCGGTTGTGTATCGAGTTGAGGAAGTGCTGCAGCGGCAACAGGTGGTTCGGAACCGAAGACGATCACAGGCGTGGCGATTATGTGCAGCGTGTCATGAAGACTCTGTCTCTCCATCGAGAACTCATTTCGTTTAATCTTTTCGACATTGAGGTGGAGCCACGCGTTCGGTTCCAATTGAATAGGAGCGCGCAACCCGTTCCATGCTTCTTCCACTTGAGGGCGAACCGTACTCGAAGCAAGTCGCGCAAGCGCGTGCTGGAGGCCGCCTCGTACCGTGTCCGTCAACCTATTCTTGGCGTCCTGGGGAAGGTCGGTCGTGATGATGCGAGAGGTACATGGATCAATGGTATTCACTGCCACATCGGCGACGGACGCGGACAGACCGTAGTTCGGAGTCATGCCAATGGCGATACCAGTATGCAGCGTTGTTTTTCGCAACCGCTCCTGGCCGGCGCCACAGTCGGCAGGTGCCTTGACGGTCGGTGTGGGTGTCTGCGTACCGAGGTGAGGATGAAGCTCAGCGGTGAGGGGGAGACGAGTCCCCGGAAGGTCGATTCCCTTCCACCAATCGCGGAGCATGGCACCTTGATCCTGGCTCATGGATTGGTAGGAGTCGAAACGTTCGGTCGTAAAATCATCCCTCTCCACATAATACTTGTGTTCAATGCCTTTCGAGTGCTTGATGGGGTTGCCTGATTGATCGAACACTTTTGGAATGACGTTCTCATCGTTGACCGTAGCTAGAAACGGCGCGAGGTTTATCTGAACAGGAACGCTGATGGTGGACTCGGTGGCCGAAGAGAGGGGGGGCTGGGTTGCCGGTAACAGTGTCGGCGGTGGTGGGTGAACGACATACTGCTTGGCGATACAGCCCGTCAAGAACAGCAATAAGGATGGGACGATGAGAAAGTTACTTATGGATTTGGGAAACATCTGCTTTCCCCCTTTGAAATAGTCACAGGTAGTGAGTCAAGGTGGTGAAGAAACGCGGGTAGGATACCAGAAACGCACGATTATTTGTCAGGGCCGAAATTAGAGGTGAGTGGGTCCAGGACTCGTAGAAGAATCAGCCCGGCAAGAGATACTTCGTAATCCTTTCCTGCTAATCATCTCCATATGGCCAGTGGGTCGTGGAGGAGGATGCGTTCTTGACAGAATGAAGGGTGTGTTTCGGGATGCATGTTTCGTCATCCGGTTCAGCGATGGTCTCTTCTCAGCCGATAGTTAGGGGAGGTTCGAATCATTCATGGCTTCAATTAGCTGAGGCAGCGACAAGAAGATCAATGGTGATGTGCGAAGGTATGGGCTTCGTGGTGTTGCTCGGTCAGTTTCCGGAGGTCGCAGTGGATGTCGTCGGGGTCGCAACATTCGGTTTCTAGTTGGATGGTCATATGCTTGATGCCGAAGTCCGTCGTAATCCGGTTCTGGATCAGCTGCAGCAACTCCAAAGGGGTACGGTGACGCTCAATCATCACGTGGCTGGTGAGCATGACCAGTCGAGGCTCGACAGCCCAAATGTGAAGATCGTGCACGTTCGTGACGCCGGGGATAGCCTCCATGGTTGCGGCTACCTGAGACGCGCTGATGCCAGGCGGAGTTGACTCCAACAGGACATCCATCGATTCTTTAAAGATCGGCCAGGCTCCTCGGAGAATGACTCCGACAATCAGTAAGCTCACGAGCGGATCGAGGATCGTCCATCCTGTCAGAAGAATCGCGCCGCCGCTGACAATTACGCCGAGTGAGACCCACGCATCTCCCAACATGTGCCAGAAGGCACTCCGAATGTTCAAATCATCTTTCGCGCCATGCTGGAGCAAGAGGGCGATCCCGAGATTGGCCACAAAGCTGACGGCGGCGATCACCATCACCCACCCACCGTCGACGGGGACGGGCTGCAACAATCTTTTCGCGCTGATGAGTGTGATGCCGGAGGCGGTTAGTAGAAGAATGAAGCTGTTCAGAAACGCTGCGATGATCCCGGCTCGATGGTAGCCAAAGGTCCGGCTCTCGGAGGCTGGACGTGCGGTGAGGAGATGGGCATAGAGTGCGAGAAAGAGCGATCCTTGATCGACAAGGTTGTGGCCTGCGTCGCTCATCAAGCCGATACTATTGAGAAGCCAGCCGCCAGCAAACTCAGCCGCGATAATCACGGCATTGATGGCTAGTGCAAGTTGGAGCCGCGATCGGAGATGTGTGTACGAGGCAAGTGCTGTCATGCATAACAGTGTCGCATGGGCGCCGCGACGCAGCAAGCGTTGGAGTAATGTCCTGAACCTCTGGCTACGCTGAGTTGATCGCCAGGATAACATTGGGTTTGTGACAGAGATTTAGGGATGCCTTTCAGCAACTACCGCGATGGCCCATCTGAAGTGTTCTCCTGTACCTGGCTGGTGCAGACGTAAATCCGTATCAAACTCTCAGCCTCTTATCCAATGTGCCGTTGTCTCCAGAGGACAATGGCTCGACTTTTCCTAGCAGGATGCGGAAGAAGACCGCTAGCGGCGTTCCCTACCTTGCCGAAGCGCTTTGCGAAGGCAGGTCTCCTTGCTCAGAGGTTCACCGTACGGTCCAGAGTACGATTCCCCTCTTTGCCCGCTTCGAAAAAACGTTTTTTGAGCCTCTTTCGAAGCATGAACTTCGGTGTCTGGAATGACCGCTGACTTGCTTGAACACTGCATTCCCTTTGACCTGGACAGACGAACTGCCCACGCTTAGGCATTTCACCTATTCGGAAGAAAATCGTGTTTTCTACGGGTTTCACCAAACGAACCAACGAGTTGTTCCGCAGCCTGCTAGAGGCGAGACCTTCCTGTGTATCTTACGTTCCTCTTACACGCCTTCGTAGAACTGTTCCTCCTTTCGAACCGCATATGGTGCCATGGGGATTTCTTCAGTGGCCGTCATTGCACAACACTGTATTGAAAATCATTCAGAATCATAACTATTTTGAAGCAATATTGAGATGATTGTAGTGACTCCGTGATCGGCCACAGAGTGCTGCAATCATCCGGAATGTCTCAAGTAGATCCTCTCTTGTGAGTGTTGATTCTCAATGGGTTTCCTCTGAATGCCGCTCATTTGTGAGCGGCACACACCTTGCTTGGTCGCTGCAGTAAACGGATGAGTAATTTTGCGCTGGCGCTTCTTCACGACCAGCCGATCCTCTTAAGCGCAATTTCAGTAGGAGCTCTTGTCCATGCAGCGTTCACTTCTCCGAGAAAGGTGTGGTCTATTGTGGTGAGAATACCTATCAAGACTATCCGCTTGAATTGGGTGAGAGCCATTAGTGTTGCACTTGTGTTGTGGGCTACTGCTATCTCGGCCGCCACGCTGAGCTGGGATGCCGTTAGCGCGCCTGATCTAGCAGGGTATCGTGTCTACCAATGCAGTCAAACACCCTGCGAAGAATTATCCGGGACGGCGACGCTGCTTGCGACGCTGGGAATGGTCACCAGTTTTAATATCGGCGCACCTACCGGCACTCAGTACTATATGGTCACGGCGTACGATCTTGAAAATAATGAATCTGACCCAAGCAATGTTGTCACCTATATCCCTTCGCCGCCGCCGACTGCAACAGTGAGTCTGACGGTTCTTGGGTCGCCGGATAGGGGCGAGCCTTGGGCTGTGCAGGCGACGACCAACGCATCTGGCACTGTGTCCGTGCAGTTCTGGGTCAATGGGAGCCTCGGGTTTGTTGCGAATTCTGGCCCCTATTGCTCGTTTGGCAACAATGGCACGTCTTGTAGCAGGGCTCTCTATCCTTTTGGAGACTACACAGTGGAGGCGCGCGTGCTGAGCAATGGGGTTGAAGTGGCTCGTCAGGCTATCGTGGTCACCACTGCCGCTGCAACGGTGGGCCTAACGGTTCTTGGGTCGCCGGATAGGGGCGAGCCTTGGGCTGTGCAGGCGACGACCAACGCGTCTGGCACTGTGTCTGTGCAGTTCTGGGTCAATGGGAGCCTCGGGCTTGTTGCGAGTTCTGGCCCCTATTGCTCGTTCGGCAACAATGGCACGTCTTGTACCAGGGTTCTCTATCCTTTCGGAGACTACACAGTGGAGGCGCGCGTGCTGAGCAATGGGGTTGAAGTGGCTCGCCGAGCCATCGCTGTTACCGCTGCGCCAAATACCAATCCAATTGCTGCAACAGTGAGCCTGACGGTTCTTGGGTCGCCGGATAGGGGCGAGCCTTGGGCTGTGCAGGCGACGACCAACGCGTCGGGAACCGTGTCTGTGCAGTTCTGGATCAATGGCCGCCTCAAACGCACGGAGTCTAATGGTCTCTATTGCTCGTTTAATGACAACGGTGGGTCCTGCAGAAGGGTCCTGAAGTCTTTCGGATTCTACACGGTGGAAGCGCGCGTGCTGAGCAATGGAGTTGAGGTGGCTCGTCAGGCTATCGTGGTCACCGCTGCCTCAACTGTTAACCTAGCCGCTGCAACAGTGGGCCTGACGGTTCTTGGGTCGCCGGATAGGGGCGAACCTTGGGCCGTGCAGGCGACGACGAACGCGTCGGGAACCGTGTCCGTGCAGTTCTGGGTCAATGGCCGTCTCGAACACACGGAGTCTAGCAGCCCCTATTGCTCGTTCAACGATAGCAGCGCATCTTGTAGCAGAGTCCTGAAGTCCTCTGGATTCTACACAGTGGAGGCGCGCGTGCTGAGTAATGGGGTTGAAGTGGCTCGCCAGACCATCGTCGTCAGAGCGGCGACATGAGGGAGGCGCCGTAGCAATCGCAGTGCTTCATTGACGAATGTGAAGACGAAGCGTCCTTCTGTATCGTAGCTATTTCATGGATTTTGGCGGCAGGTGCTCACTCAGGACTGGATAGGTGGCTTGGTCCATTCCTGCATTGCCGGTTGAGAGATCTGAGGCGATCACACGCAGCGTGATCCCGTCGGGAACGTCCTTTGACGGTGGCACAAAGAATGGAGCTTCAAATGTGCGGCTCCCTTCATCGTAAAACATCTGCAGCCGCTCAATGATTCGGTCTCCGATCAACACCTCTCCATAGATACGGATCTTTCGTGAGTCCCAATCTCCGTGGGGGCGGACGAAGGAGCCGGACAGGGTTCGGACCGAGGCTTGGAGTTTCACGTCGTCTTTGGCGATCAGCGGTTCGGGTGGTGTGGGTCGCTCAATTTGGATGAGGTACCCATAGAGGTGTAGCACGATGCCGTCATGTGTGAGGTCCTGTCCTGGGATGACGAGCAGAGTCTTACTCGTTTTCTGTGATGCGGCAGGATAGGCCAGCGGCCCTTCGGCGGAGATCTCCACCAACGTCGGTTTGTGTAGTTGCAAAGTTGTGGTGAACACTGCGGAGGGGCGAGAGCTGTAGACTGGTTCTTCTATCATGTGCGGTGTGCGCATGATTTGGTTCTGGTCGCCGGACCCGCCTTCCTGCAGACCCGTAGCCAGAATTTGGCCAGTTGCCACCTCCGTGATCGTCACGCGCGCTCCACCGACTTCTCGGCCTAACACCATGGCCCCGTGCGCGACGACTCGGACTAGTATCACCGTGGGTTGTGGGCCGTTGAGCGGGATATTGTGAGGTGTTTGGCTTCCGACCGGAGTCGAGAGGAAAGAAAGGAGGGTGAGCGAGAAGATCAGTCCCACCAGGGCGAAGGAAGATCGTGTCATTTCACCTTCGTGCCAGGGTCCACTTCTTCTTGAATAGTGAGCAGTCCGCGCACGTCGGCATCGCCAGCAGCCAGTACCATGCCCTGGGACTCGATGCCCATGAGTTTGGCAGGCTTCAGATTGGCGACGATCACGATGGTTTTGCCGACCAGCGCATCTGGTTCGTACTTCTTGCCGATGCCCGCCACAATCTGTCGCTGTTCAGTGCCGAGGGAGACTTGCAGCTTGATCAACTTCTCCGATTTCGGCACGCGCTCGGCGGAGAGCACCTTTGCTGTTTTGAGCTGAATCTTCATGAATTCGTCGATGGTGATCTGCGGCGTGGCGGCGGGAGCTGCCGCAGGGGGCGTTGCCGGTAGAGTCGCTGTGGATGTTGGCGCAGCAGAGGTTGCTGGTGAAGGGATAGATGGTTCACTCACTGGTTTTACTCCTGATTTTGATTCGATACGTGGGAAAAGCGACGGGCCTTTATGGATGATGGTGCCTGGCTTCAAACCACCCCATGCAATCTTATCTTTCAGCAGAGGGCTTGTGAATTCGGCTGAGATGCCAAGCTGACCGCATATTAAATGCGCACTGTTAGGCATTATGGGATATATGGCCAAGCTGAGGCAGCGCAGCGTCTCCGCCATGGTATAGAGGACAGTCCTCAGTTGTTCCGCATTGCTCTCATGCTTAACCAATGTCCAAGGCGCGGTCTTGTCGACATATTGATTAGCAAGTTGGACGACGTGCCAGATAGCTTCCAGGGCCCGGTTAAACTCCAATTGCTCCAGATGATTCGGCAACACGGTGTTTAGGAGAGAGACTATGGCCTGTTCGAGTTCTCGCTCTGCTGGTCCACCTGTCCCGGGAGCCGGTACCAGCCCTCCTTGAGTCCGTTCGATGAGGGTGAGCGTTCGACTCAAGAGATTACCCAGGCCGTTGGCAAGATCACTATTGATGCGCGTCACCATCCCGGCAAGAGAGTAGTCTCCGTCTTGTCCAAATGGCACCTCGCGCAGTAAGAAATAGCGAAACGCATCCGCCCCGACTTCATCGATCATCTTATTGGGATCGACGACGTTGCCGCGGCTCTTGGACATCTTCTCACCATTGACCGTCCACCAGCCATGGGCAAATATGGTTTCCGGCAACGGCAGGTTCAACGCCATCAGCATCGTGGACCAATACACGGCGTGGGTGGTTAGGATATCCTTCCCGACAAGATGGACATTCGCAGGCCAAAATTGGTTTCCCGTCGGCTTCTCTCTCGGGAGATATTCCAACGCGGACATGTAATTCACCAGCGCATCGAACCAGACATAGGTGACGTAGTCATTGTCGAACGGCAGTTCGATTCCCCAGGAGAGCCGTGACTTTGGTCTCGAGATCGAGAGGTCGCCTAGTTTTTGGGTTTGTAAGAACCCGAGGACTTCGTTGCGTCGCGACTCCGGGCGAATAAAATCCGGATGCGTCTTGATGTGTTCGATCAAGCGGTCCTGATATTGCCCCATCTTGAAGAAGTAGTTGTGCTCGCTGAGCTGTTCGACGGGGCGTTTGCAGTCTGGACAGAGTCCGGACTCCACGTCTTTCTCAGTCCAGAACCGTTCATCGAACGTGCAGTACCAACCGGTGTACGAATCCTGATAAATGAGACTCTTGTCGTAGAGCTCCTGAAGATATCGTTGGACAATGGATTTGTGCTCGAGATCCGTCGTTCGAATGAACGCATCGTTCGAGATGTTGAGGCGTTGCCACAATGTTTGAAACTGAGGCGCAAGCTTATCGCAGTGGGCCTGAGGGTTGATGCCGGCTTTGGCCGCAGCCTGTTGCACTTTCTGGCCATGTTCATCGAGACCGGTCAAAAAGAAGACCTCACGGCCACGTAGCCGCCAGTAGCGCGCCAGCACGTCGGCCGCTATGGTGGTGTAGGCATGGCCGATGTGTGGGACATCATTGACGTAGTAAATCGGAGTGGTGATGTAGAAGGGGTTCACGTCTGTCATATCGCAGGCAAGATATCAGGTTGGCGTCGCTTTTGGCTAGGTTACGGCTCCGGCGGGGACAAGGCCGAGCGCTTCACGTAGGCGAAGGAATGTCGTTTCCAGTGCCATCTGCAGGTTGAGGTGCCGCGTGGCTTGCTGTTCGGTACGCTCGATATCATTCAAGAGGGTCAGGAGAGCATCGATGTCTGCTCGCTGGGCGTATCGTCGCAGGTCTGTGATGTGATCGAGGTGAAGGAGTTGATCATGATCTCCATCCACGATGACGATGACCAGATCGCGAATCCATCGTGTGAGCCATGTGAGGGTTTCTTCGCCACGGTCTGTCTTTGCCAAGCTTTCCGCTGCCGAGAGTATGGTCGCGCTTGACATCAAGCTTTCGGGCTTCACCAACGTCAGGCATTCTTGTTGTCGCGTGCGAACGTCTGCCACATTCGCCGTGAGCGCTTCTCCGATACGGCCATCGGCGAAGACCGCCAGGAAACGGGCGTCGGCAGGAGGAAGCTCTCGCTTGAGGATCAATGCCGCCTCAACTTGGGTGCGGGCGGGCGTCGTGAAACGGAGCGCTTGGCAGCGTGATCGAATGGTGATCGGAAGCGCCTGGAGCCGGTTGGTGACGAGGATAAAGAGACTATCACCTGGAGGCTCTTCCAAGGTCTTGAGGAGCGCGTTCGCTGCACCGATTGTCAGTCGGTCCGCGTCGTCAATCAGGCAAATTTTTCGTTCCCCGATGAGTGGGCGATAGACGAACTGTTGTTCGATCTCCCGCACCTGCTCGATTTTGATTTGCGGCGTGGCGGCTTTCGGATCGGGCTCGATGACAAAGTAATCCGGGTGCGTCCGAGCGGCTATCTGAAGGCAGGATCGGCACCGGCCACAGCTATCCTGAGCCTCTGTCTGTGAGGGTTGCTCGCAGTTGAGGGCCTGAGCCAGTCTCACGGCGGTCATCAACTTTCCGATCCTGGCTTCGCCATAGAACAGATAGGCATGGGCCAAGCGTCCATTGCAGACGGTTGCCTGAAGGAGGGAGATGGGTTGCGCGTGGCCTGTGATATCGGCGAAAGGCATGGGCTATCGGCGTCTCGATGTCCGTCTGCGATAGGTCTTGAGCCAGTTCAGAACCAGTTCTTCTACGGTCTGGGTCACCGACTCCAGCGGTTGTGCGGAATCGATCACCATGATGCGCCGAGGTTCTTGTCGTGCCAATACGTGAAATCCCGCCCGGACTTTCCGGTGGAACCGCTCGGCTTCTCGATCGAGTCGATTTTGGGTGGCAGTGCGACTACGGCGTCGACTGAGTCCGACAGCGACGGGGACGTCGAAGAGCAATGTGAGTTGAGGAGCCAGTTTCCCGGTCGCCCAGTCGTTCATCGTGCGCAATATTCGTAGATCCAACCCCCGTCCATATCCCTGATAGGCCATCGTCGAGTCTGAGAATCGATCACAGACGACCGTCACTCCGCGTGCGAGTGCGGGTTTGATGACGTGATCCACATGCTGGCGTCGGGCCGCGAAAATAAGGTAGGCTTCCGTTTCAGGGGCGATGGTTTCCCCTGAATGGTCGAGCAGGATACTGCGCAGACGTTCGGCGAGAAGCGTCCCTCCCGGTTCTCGGGTATGCAGCACGTTCAGGCCTTGCGCGGTCAGCCGCTCGCACAGTCTTCGAGCTTGTGTCGTTTTTCCGCTTCCTTCACCGCCTTCCAGCGTCATGAAGATGCCCGTCGATTTTCTTGTTGTTCTACCCATTGGCAATTTTCATTCGCAGCCGCAATCGGGGAGCGATCCTATGTCAGGTCGAGGCGAATAGCAAGACCAGTACCTTTTTTGAATTCGCCCGGTCTAAGCACATAACCCGTTGAAATTTACAATAAAATGCTTGCGGGGTTTGTCAGGAACTCTGTAAGATGAATCACGCAATGCTCTCCCCATTCATGGCAGGGTGTCGGTGATTCATGCTCAAGGTCGCGCTAAGACGCTATTTTCTCACAGGCCTCCTCCTTGTCACCCCTATTTGGGGCACGATTCTCATCCTAAAGACCCTATTTGTTGCGGTAGACGGCATCTTGGGCGATGCCGTCGCAGAATTGGTGCCGGATCATTACATCCCCGGCCTAGGGATCATCACGCTGGTTCTGCTCATCTTTTTAGTCGGGTTGTTTGCGGCGAACTTCATCGGGCGTCAGATTGTGGGTCATTGGGAAGATTGGCTCAACCGGCTGCCCCTCGTCCGGGGGATTTATTCCACGCTGAAGTCCATGATGGATATTCTGTCTTTTTCGGAACGAGGGTCGTATCGTCGGGTGGTCTTGATTCAATTCCCCAAGAACGGCCATTATTGTTTTGCGTTTGTGACTGGCATGACGAAAGGCGAGACCACGGCATTGGGCCCGGAGGCGCTGATTCATGTGTACGTGCCTACCTCGCCCAATCCGACGTCGGGTTATTTTCTCTTAGTGCCGGAACGGGAAGTGATATCGGTTGATATCAGTATTGAAGAAGCGATGAAGCTGATTGTATCGGGTGGTCTCTATACGCCATCTGGTGCCATGGCTTCGGCCCTAAAGGGAGAGCCAAAGTGGAGTCATGTCAAACAGCCGGATGCCGGTGTGCCGATCGGATAAACACGAGGTTTTGATACCTAATTGAGGTCTTCTTAATTTCCGGAGTCTTTGATGAAACCATCAGTGGATCAATGCACAACGGTCTCGCGTATTCCCGGCCTAGGCGTGATTGTGATGGCGGCCGGGTTGGGCAAGCGGATGAAGTCCACCCAAGTCAAGGTGTTGCATCATGTCGCGGGTCAGCCGATGGTTCTCTACGCTGTTGATGTGGCGCTTCAACTCGCGGGCCATCGTATTGCGGTTGTGGTTGGGCATCAATCCGACAAGGTTCGGCACGTGATTGAAACAGGCATTGCCGGCAGGCTGGGATCAAAGTCTGTGAGCATTGTCGAGCAAGCCGAGCAACTTGGGACCGGCCATGCGGTGCTGCAAAGCCGCCTCGTGTTTTGTCTGGGCGACGAGGCGCGTCCGACGCATTATCTTATCTTGAACGGGGACACTCCGTTGCTAAAGGAAGAGACGGCGCGGGAACTATTGCGAGCCCATCAATCCCAGAGCGCTACTGTGACGATTCTGACGGCGATGCTCGATGATCCCAGCGGCTATGGTCGAGTCATTCGCCGGGAGTCCGGCGGATCTCACCAGAGTGAAATCACTTCGTCTGATGTGCTGAAGATTGTTGAAGATCGTGATGCCACTCCGGTCGAACGGGCTACCAAGGAAATCAACGTAGGGACGTATGTCGTGTCCGGAGATTTTCTCTTCGAGGCCCTGGATAAGCTGGAGCCACGCAACGCGCAGAATGAATACTATCTGACGGATATTGTTCGGATGGCAGTTGACCAGGGGCGGCGTGTTGCGGCGGTGACCCTTCAAGATCCCGACGAGGGGCTGGGAGTCAATACTAGGCAACAGCTGGCGGCTGCGGAGCAGGTCGTCCGTCAGCAGATTCGCGAGCACTGGCTTGACGCCGGAGTCACGATGCGGGATCCTGGCTCCGTGTGGGTTGACGCCGGAGTCACCATTGGAAGAGATACTGTGCTGTATCCACACGTGAGTCTCGAAGGCAAAACCAGTATCGGTGAAGGGACGACAATCCGTTCCGGGGTCCGTATCACCGATTGTGTGATCGGCAATCACGTCGAGATTTTAGACTCCTGCGTGCTTGCTGAGTCGGACGTGCATGATGACGCACATCTCGGTCCGTTCGTGCATCTTCGCCCAGGTGTGGTGGTCAGGCGGAAAGCGAAAGTCGGAAATTTTGTCGAGATGAAGAACACCGAATTGGGCGAAGGCTCCAAGGCCAATCATCTCAGTTATTTAGGTGATGCCACGATCGCAGAAGGGGTGAATATCGGCGCCGGCACCATCACCTGTAACTACGACGGAGCGCGAAAGCATCGAACGGTGATCGGCAAGAATGTGTTTCTCGGAAGCGATACGCAGCTGATTGCACCGGTGACGATTGGAGAGGGATCGGTGGTGGCGGCGGGGACGACCGTGACGCAGAACGTCCCGGCTGATTCATTGGCGATCGCCCGTGTATTACAAGTCAATCGAGTTGGGTGGGCAGCGAAACGTCGGGTGTTGCTGACCGCTGGGATACCGAGCTACGACTCGACAAAGGCTGCCAGCGGGCCGAAGAAACAGAAGAGCAAAAGAGCTTCAAGTAACTTAAAAAAGGGACGCGCAAAGTCATCGAAACGTTGATTACGGTCTGAGTGTCGTTATTTACCGGTCATCCTAGTGAGACCTGGAGTAACTGTTATGTGTGGAATCGTCGGATATGTTGGCAATCAAGATGCGGTCCCGATTCTCATCGGAGGATTGGCGAAGTTGGAGTACCGTGGGTACGACTCCTCTGGAGTCGCCGTCATGGAGGGGGCGAAAATTGTCGTTAGGCGGAGTGTGGGCAAGCTGGTCAATCTTCAAAATTCGCTCAAGGCAAAAGAGCTCAAGGGGACGGTCGGAATCGGCCATACTCGCTGGGCGACTCATGGGAAGCCTTCAGAACAGAATGCCCATCCGCATCGGTCCAAAGGCTGCGTGTTGGTCCACAACGGGATTATTGAAAACTACCAGCAACTCAAACAGCAATTGGAAAAGGACGGCTACAAATTTGTATCGGAAACCGATACGGAGGTCGTCGCGCATTTGATCGATAAGTACCTTCAGAAAGGGAAGCTGCTGGCTGATGCCGTACGGTTGGCGACGAAAGATGTGAGTGGCAGTTACGCACTGGCCGTCATGTCAGAGCAAGAACCTGGGACGTTGATTGCCGCGCGGTCCGGATGCCCGTTGGTGGTTGGGCGGACCAAGCACGCCTCGTACATCGCTTCCGATGTCATGGCGATGCTCGCGCACACGCGCGAAGTGACCTATCTCGAAGAAGGGGATGTGGCGGTTGTCACTCAAGACGACCTGCATCTTACCGACGTCGGCGGCCATGCTGTCTCGCGCAAATCAACGAGGATTAGCTGGGATGCGTCGGCGGTGGAGAAGAGCGGCTATCCGCACTTCATGCTGAAAGAAATTCACGAACAACCTCAGACAATCCTTGATACGATGCGCGGACGGTACTCCTATGAGACTGGCGAAGCAGATCTACCGGACATCGGGCTCACACCGAAAGAGTTTGCAGCGGTTGAGCGGATTTGGATCGTCGCCTGTGGCACCTCTTGGCATGCAGGCCTGGTCGGGAAATATTTATTTGAAGAAATGGTTCGTACACCGGTTCAGGTGGATATCGGGAGCGAATTTCGGTATCGCGATCCGCTCGTCGGGAAGAACGATCTATTTGTCACAATTTCTCAGTCCGGAGAGACGGCTGATACGCTGGCTGCTGCGCGAGAAGCAAAGGGAAAAGGGGCGCGTGTGGTCTCCATCGTGAACGTTGTCGGCAGCACCTTGGCGCGCGAGTCGGACGGGGTGCTGTACACGCATTGCGGACCGGAAATCGGCGTCGCATCGACCAAAGCGTTTACCGCGCAGCTCACGGCGCTGTATTTGCTAGCCTTGCATTTTGCCAGAGTTCGTAATGTGATGAAGGTGGCAGACGGAAAAGCCTGGTTAGATCGGTTGGTCCAGTTGCCGGTATTGGTCAAGCGCGTGCTGCAGCGAGAGGCTGAAATCGTGGCGATTGCTAAGCGATATTACAAGAAGCGCAATTTTTTATTCTTAGGACGCGGGATCAACTATCCGATCGCACTGGAAGGCGCGCTGAAGCTGAAAGAGATTTCTTATATCCATGCCGAAGGCTATGCGGCGGGCGAGATGAAGCATGGTCCGATTGCGTTGCTCGATAAGGATATGCCGGTCGTGGTTTTGGCGCCCCGAGACAAACTGTATGACAAAACCGTCAGCAATCTCATGGAAGTAAAAGCGCGACACGCACCGGTGATTGCCTTCGTGGCAGAAGGAGAGCGGGAGCTCGGCAAGATTGCGGATGCGGTGTTTACCGTTCCTGATACCCACCCGCTGATCTCGCCGATGTTGTTTACTATCCCGCTGCAGCTCCTTGCGTATCATATCGCCGTATTGCGCGGGGCGGACGTCGATCAGCCGAGGAATCTCGCCAAGAGTGTGACGGTAGAATGAGGTGCGAAGGCCGGGTCCCTGTGCTCGCTCAACGCGCGGCCTCAGAAGGCCCTCGTTGAATGCGCGCAGTAAGGGACTCTATCTTCACGCCTCATTAGGGGAGGAGGAAGAAGAGATGGAGATTACGCAGCAGGATGTCGAGAAGGTGGCGCAGCTGGCGAGATTGGCGGTGAGTGCTGCTGAAAAAGAGACATTTGCCAAGCAGTTGACCCAGATTCTCGGGCATGTCGATACGTTGAGTCAGTACGACACGACGGGAATCGAACCGACCGCCACGGTCATGGGACACGTGAATGTGTTTCGTGAGGATCTTGTGCGCCCATCACTGTCTTCAGAGAAGGCGTTGGCGAATGCGCCAGAGCGTGAAGTGGATGGGTTTGTTGTCCCTAAAATTCTAGAGGAGCGTTAATCGTCAGGTAGCCGACTCGCACGTTGACCACAACGAAAGCACGTAGCGATTGACGAATAACGGAAAGATACATGTTTCGACAAATGTTACGTTCGAAAATTCACCGTGCCACAGTGACAGGGGCCCATCTCGAGTATGAAGGCAGCCTGACAATCGATCAAGATTTGATGGAGGCGGCCGGGATCCTCCCCTATGAGGCGATTGTCTGCTCGAACTTGAATAACGGCGAGCGATTCATGACCTATGCGATCAACGGTACGCGAGGAAAAGGGGAGATCATTTTGAATGGGCCCACCGCTCGAAAGGCGGCGGTCGGGGATCAGATCATCATCTTTTGTTATGAGTATTACAGCGAAGAAGAGATCAAGAAGCACACCCCCAAGATCGTCCGGGTAAATGAAAAAAATCGAATTGTGGCGGTGAGCTGATACGCCACGGACAGGCTAACCGATGAGGCGTCCTGTCGGTTCGTGCGCAGATCACCAGTCGGGAACGAGAGGTTCATGTCCCTTCATAAACTAACCCTCTGTGAGCTTCAGAAGCAATTCCAGGCAGGGGAAGTGACAGCTACAGAGATCGTGCGCGCTTACTTCTTGCGCATTGGCCAGGTGGAGCCCAAAGTAAAGGCTTTCGTCACTCAAGCGAAAGAATCAGCCTCCATGGAGGCTGAGGTTTTGGACCGAAAGCTCAAGGGATGGCGGAAGACCCTGCCGCTCACCGGAATGCCTCTGGCCATCAAGGATAATATCTGTACGGAGGGCATCTCTACGACCTGTAGCTCTCGCATGTTGCAGAATTTCGTCCCGCCGTACGATGCAACGGTGATCGCCAAGTTGCGTACGCAAGAGTACATATTGTTAGGTAAGACGAATTTAGACGAATTTGCGATGGGATCATCAACGGAGAATTCCGCGTTCGGCCCCAGCCGGAATCCTTGGAATCTGCACTGTGTGCCGGGAGGATCAAGTGGAGGATCGGCCGCGGCAGTGGCGGCAGAGGAATGTGTGGCGGCGCTTGGCTCAGACACCGGCGGATCCATCAGGCAGCCGGCAGCCTTCTGTGGCGTGGTCGGACTGAAGCCGACGTATGGACGGGTCTCGCGGTATGGGTTGGTCGCGTTTGCCTCCTCGCTGGATCAAATCGGGCCGATCACGAGAGATGTATCCGATTCGGCGTTTCTTCTTCAGGCCATTGCAGGTCATGATCCGATGGATTCCACGTCGGTCGACCGCCCTGTTCCAGATTATATGAAAGCGTTGCAAAAACGGGATCTCAAAACTGTGAAGGTCGGTGTACCGGTTGAGTTTTTTGCGGAAGGACTTGATCCGGATGTCGAGCAGTCGGTCAGAGCGGCGATTGGGGAACTAAAGGCTCTTGGAGCTGAGATCAAGGAAATCCGTCTACCAAGGACCGACGCAGCTGTGGCGGTGTACTATGTGATTGCCACGGCAGAAGCCAGCTCGAATCTTGCTCGTTTCGATGGGGTAAAGTTCGGTTTTCGTGCCAAGGAGACCAAGGATCTTCTCGATCTCTACATGAAAACGAGACAGGAAGGGTTTGGCCCAGAGGTGAAGCGTCGGATCATGCTGGGGACCTATGTGCTCAGCGCCGGGTATTACGATGCGTACTATGGGAAAGCTCAAGCCGTACGAACGTTGGTCTGCCAGGATTTCGACGCTGCGTTTAAAGAAGTCGATCTCATTGTGACGCCGGCGACACCGACTCCGGCCTTCAAGCTTGGTGAAAAGAGCGAAGATCCGCTACAGATGTACCTCTCCGATATTTTCACGATCTCGGTCAATCTGGCTGGATTGCCGGCGATTGCTCTGCCCTGCGGCTTCAGTAAAGAGGGACTTCCGATCGGGCTGCAATTGATCGGGCGAGCGTTCGAAGAAGAGACAATACTTCGGGCGGCCCATGCTTATGAGCAATCGACGCAATGGCATCTTAAGAAACCGACGATACGGTAGACCGGTGCAGTCAGAGGACAGTGGAGAAGGATGCGGAGAGAGGGCAAATGGATGGAGATGACTAACCACGACAAGAGGCAATTATGACGATTGTTGAGATCGCGGCACTCCTCGTAGCTGTAGTATTTGCCGTGCTGGTTGGATATCTCGTCCCCGTCTTGATGCAGGTTCGAAAGACAGTCGCTGAGTCCGAACAGCTGCTGGCCAAGATGAACACTGAGCTGCCTGCCCTGGTGGTTGAATTGCGTGCGATAAGCCAGAATTTGAACGACGTAACAAGTCAGGCACGCGAGGGAGTTGAGCATGCGGCCGTCTTGCTCCACGCGGTAGGTGAAATCGGCGAGTCTGTGCAACAAGTCCATAATGTCGTTCGTGGTTCAAGCGGGACGCTGTTGAACAATGTGGCGAGCATGGTTGCGGGTTTCAAAGCAGCCACTCACGTCGTACGGGAACGCATGAAACATGAGGGAGGGACACACAATGGCGGATGAACGAGGATCATCAGCGGCAGTCTTTTTGGCTTTTCTGAGCGGGGCAGCGATGGGTGCGGTTGCGGCATTGTTGTTGGCGCCAGAAGCAGGGAGCGAATCGCGTGAGCGACTCCGGGGGTATGCCCGTCGTGCGGAACACGATCTTCGAGATCTTGCTGGGCGTGCCGGTGAAGTGTTTGAAGAAGCCGTTGATCAGGGCAAGGAGTTTGTCGAAACAAAGCAGTCGGTGCTGCGAGAGGCATTCGATGCTGGACGTGAAGCCATGAGGCGCGAACGCGGTCGCACCTCCGATGAGGGGCCTGATCGAGGATGATTTTTGAGACAGTCATCGGAGTGGAGGTCCATGCACAGCTGCGGACCAACTCCAAGATGTTCTGCGGGTGCGGCACGACATTCGGTCTGTCGGCCAACAGTCAGACCTGTCCGATCTGTCTTGGTCTGCCAGGCAGCTTGCCCGTTATCAACCGAATGGCAGTCGAAATGGCGGTTCGCGCCGGTTTGGCGCTGAACTGTACGATTGCGGAGAATAATCAATTCGCGAGAAAGCACTATTTCTACCCGGATCTGCCCAAGGGGTATCAGATTTCCCAATATGAGTCCCCGATTTGCGAACATGGGTGGATTGAGGTTCGCGACAGTGGTGGGGGGACAAAGCGTATCCGCATTCGTCGTGCACATTTGGAGGAGGATGCCGGGAAGAACATCCATGAGACCGGTACCAGTGGGAGCCAGGTCGATCTGAATCGTGCAGGCACACCGCTGTTGGAAATCGTGACGGAACCAGACATGCATTCGGCTGACGAGGTGGTGGCCTATCTCAAAGGGTTGCGGGAAATCTTAATGTACCTTGATGTCTGTGACGGCAACATGGAGGAGGGGAGCTTTCGGTGTGAGCCGAACTTGTCGCTGCGTCCGTCAGGGCAACAGGAGTTTGGGACAAAAGTCGAGCTAAAGAACATCAACTCCTTCAAGTATGTCAAGGATGCAGTTGAGTATGAGATCAAGCGGCAGACCAAAGTGTTGACTGAGGGAGGCAAGATTCGCCAGGAAACGAGGCTCTGGAATATCGAACGTGGTGAAACGGCAGTCATGCGTTCCAAAGAGGAAGCCCATGACTACCGCTATTTCCCTGATCCAGATCTGGTGCCGTTGCAGTTGGATCAAGCGTGGATCGATGGATTCCGTAGCGGCTTGCCCGAACTACCGGCTGTGCGGACGAAACGATTTGTTTCGGACTATGGGTTGCCAGAATACGATGCCACCATCCTGACGGCTTCGAAAGACATGGCGAACTATTTTGAATCCTGCGTGAAGCAGTTCCCTCAACCCAAGATCGTGAGTAATTGGGTGATGGGAGAGTTGATGCGAGAGCTAAACAACTCCGGAACTGATATTTCAGCGTCGCCTGTTACGCCTGTTACGCCTGAACGGCTGGTGAGCCTGTTGCAGATGGTGGATAAAGGGACGATTAGCTTAAAAGTGGCGCGCGATATTTTCCCTGAACTCTACAGCAGTGGGAAGACGCCTGAGCAAATTGTGCAAGCGAAAGGGCTGACGCAGGTCTCAGACGAAGGGGCGCTCGAACAGATCATTGCTGAGGTATTGAGCAAGAATCCAGCGCAGGTTGCGCAGTTCAAAGAGGGAAAACAACAAGTATTGGGATTTTTGGTCGGACAGGTAATGAAGACGAGCGGGGGAAAAGCGAATCCTGGGAAGGTGAATGAGTTGTTAAGGAAGAAACTGGGGTGAGAGCTAACTTACCAACTGGAGCGGAGAGATTATGAGCGCGATTAGAGAAATCAAGGGCAGACAGATTATCGATTCACGTGGCAATCCAACGATTGAAGCCGAAGTGACGCTCGAAAGCGGCGCGAAGGGGCGGGCGGCTGTGCCATCTGGTGCATCAACCGGGGAAAAAGAAGCAATCGAACTTCGCGACGGTGACAAGAAACGGTGGATGGGAAAGGGCGTCTCAAAGGCAGTTTCGAATATCAGCAAGGTCATTGCTCTGGAATTACTCGGTAAGGAAGCATTCGACCAGGCTGGTATCGACCGAGCCATGATTGCGTTGGATGGGACAAAAACAAAAAGTAAACTGGGAGCCAACGCGATCTTGGGTGTGTCGCTAGCCGTGGCAAAGGCGTCGGCGAATGAAACGGGCCAGCCGCTCTATCGTTATCTTGGGGGGGCGAATGCCCGTGTGCTTCCCGTACCGCTCATGAATATCATCAATGGCGGAGCCCATGCGGATAATCGCTTGGACCTCCAAGAGTTCATGATCATGCCGATAGGCGCAAGCCGATTCAGCGAAGCCCTCCGCATGGCGACAGAAGTGTTTCATTCGTTGAAGGCTCTCTTGAAGAAGAAGGGGCTCAACACGGCCGTGGGGGATGAGGGTGGGTTCGCCCCGGATCTGCAATCGAATGAAGAAGCGCTGAGTCTGATCTCTCAGGCAATCGAGGACGCGGGTTATAAGGTTGGGCGAGATATCGCGTTGGCGTTGGACTGCGCGGCGAGCGAATTCTATGACAAGGGACGGTATGTGCTCGAAGCGGAAAAAAATCCGGAGCGTTCGTCGGATGAGATGATCAGCTACTACGGCAAGCTTTTGGATCGTTATCCGATCCTTTCCATCGAAGACGGGTTGAGCGAGCTGGATTGGAAGGGGTGGAAGATCCTCACCGAGAAGCTGGGCAAACGGGTGCAGCTTGTCGGGGACGACATCTTCGTCACGAACGTCGAAATCTTTTCGAAGGGCATCAAGGAGGGAATTGGGAATTCGATTCTGATCAAGCTCAATCAGATCGGGACCCTGACGGAAACCTTGGATGCGATCGAACTTGCGAAGCGATCAGGCTATACAGCAATCATTTCACACCGGTCCGGTGAGACCGAAGACACTACGATTGCGGACGTGGCGGTTGCGACGAACAGCGGATTGATCAAGACGGGATCCTTATCCCGAACGGATCGTGTGGCGAAATATAACCAGTTGCTCCGAATTGAAGAAGAGCTGGGAGCCGTGGCGCTCTATCGTGGTCGAGAGGCCGTGCAGGTCAGGGCCTAGCTGGTTCTGCCGCCGCCGGATGCACAGATGATTATCAAACAGAATCGTGGACGGCAATGGCTGGAATGGCGGCAGCGCGTCCTTATCACCATGCAGGTGCTCGGCGCGGGTGGCTGTGTATGGCTATTCGTGGCGTTGTTTTCCGGAGACATGGGCCTCACTCGGTATCTCTCCATGCGCGATTATGCATGGAATCTGGAACAAGAACTCTCGACCTTACGCCGAGAAAGTGCCACATTGCAGCACGATATTACTCGTCTCCAGCATGACCCCGCTAAAATTGAGCAGTTGGCTCGAGAACAGTTGGGGTACGTGCGTAAGGGAGAGACTGTCTATCAATTGGTGCCAGACCCTGACAAGAAACGGGAGTCGTTGTCAAAACCATGAAGTTTGGAACAGTTGCGATCATCGGGCGGTCCAATGTCGGCAAGTCGACGCTGCTCAATTGCCTGCTAGGTGAAAAAATCTCGATTGTGTCGAGTAAGCCCCAGACCACAAGGACCCGCATTATGGGTGTCGTGCATGTGGACGGAGCACAAATTGCCTTTCTCGATACGCCGGGGCTCCATAAACCCGAGCACTTGCTCAATCGTCGAATGCTGCGTACTGCCGTGGAGACCTTGGAAGATGCGGATCTCTTGTACATGCTGATGGATGCCACCAGTCTTCCGGGTCCCGGAGATCTAATCGCTATCAAGCATATGAAGGAGGCGTTGGCCAAGCGGCTGCGTCCGGTCATCCTTGTCATCACGAAAATTGATATCGTCAACAAGCAGAAACTGCTCCCAACTCTCGAACGGTATGGCAAACTCTTCGCATGGACGGAGGTGGTGCCGGTTTCTGCTCAGGTCGCCGACAATATTGATCGGTTGCTGGCCGTGACGGTTCCCTATCTTCCGTCGGCAGAAGGAGCCTACGGCGACGATGTGATGACCGATCAGACCATGAGAACGCTGGCGGCTGAGATGATCCGTGAGAAGGTGCTGCAAGAGACGGAGGAGGAGGTGCCGTATGCGGTCGCAGTCGAGATCGATGAATTCGTCGAGGAGGGCAAGCTGGCGAAGATTCGGGCGTCGATTTTGGTAGAGCGAGACTCGCAGAAGGGCATCCTGATAGGCAAACACGGAGAGCGTTTGAAATTGATCGGCACACAGGCCAGGCTGGACATGGAACGGCTGTTCGGTATGAAAGTGTTTTTGGAGCTGTGGGTGAAGGTCAGAAAATCTTGGCGTGAGGACGAGCAGACCTTGGTGGAGTTGGGTTACTAGGGAATGATGCAGCCGATGGAACGACCGATAGAGCCGCACGCACCGGACCAGCGACCGCACCAGTCCGAACGCGATGTGCTGCGTGAAGTTTTGCGTGATCAGACCGAACGTGGGCAGACGAAATCGGACATTGTGATCCAGTCCGTACAAAAGTTGCTGCGCCGCGGAGCCATCACGAACCTCTCCAAGATGTTGGGGCGTATGCACCCCGCCGACATCGCCAAAGTCGTGACCCATCTCTCCTCTCCGAAGGAAAAACGAGAGATCTTCGAACTAGTCCGCGGCGAAGGTAAGCGTGGACAAGCGCTCAGTGAGCTCGACGGCGAAAGCATCCAGCAAGTACTCGCAGATCTGTTGCATTCTGACATTGCGTGGCTCTTGAAAGACCTCGGCCCCGACGATGTGGCGTACATTCTCGGATTTTTTCCTGAAGAGCGTAGCAAAGAGATTCTCGCCCTAATGAAGACCGAGGATTCAACCGAGGTTGCCGACATCCTTAAATATCCAAAGGCTACGGCAGGCGCGATCATGACCACAGAGTTCTTTTCCTTGCCGGAGGATGCCACGGCACAGGAAGCGATCCGTCGGTTACAACAAGCCACCGATGCGGAAATGGTGTTCTATATTTATGTGACGGACAAGGATGATCGTCTGGTCGGTGTTCTCTCGCTCCGACAGCTGATCACGGTCCCTCCAACGACGCCACTGAAAAATATCATGGCCCGAGAAGTGATGAGTGTGGCGATCGACTTGGATCAAGAGGAAGTCGCGCGCCAGGTGGCCAGCTATAACTTGCTGGCGATTCCGGTAGTGGAACGGGATGGCAAACTCGTGGGCATCATCACGGTCGATGATGTGGTCGATGTGATCCGAGAAGAAGCGACCGAAGACATGTTGAAAATGGCCGGGGCAATTGAGGAAGACACGGGCTTGAAGCCTTCGAGTTTCGGCTCGGCGAAACTGCGGTTGCCATGGCTCTTTACCAACCTAGTCGGCAGTCTCCTGTCCGGTGCGATCCTCTGGCATTTCCGTTATACGATCCAGGAGGTGGTGTCGATCGTGAGTTTTATCCCTGTGATTGCGGCGATGGGTGGGAATGTGGGGTTGCAGTCCTCAACGCTGATTATTCGAGGGTTGGCCACCGGCTCTGTGGACCTCACTCATGTATGGCCTATTTTTTTTCGTGAAGCGAAGATTGGCTTGGTCATGGGAGTGGCCTGCGGTGTGACGCTGACACTGGTTGCCTGGGTTTTGCATCAAGGGTTTTTGGGCATGGTCCTCGGAGCTTCGCTGATCACTGCATTTTTGGTGTCGACCAGTATGGCGACGATTATGCCAATTCTGCTCAAACGCGTGGGGGTCGATCCGGCCGTTGCTGCCGGTCCTTTTGTCACGACAGCAAACGACATCACCGGGATTACAATCTATCTGACCTTGGCCACTCTTTTCTTGGACTATCTCCGGTGACACGGACTGGTGCATCCTCGTGCCTCAATCGAGGTTGGGAGGGGAGAGAGCTGTGCCTCTGGTAAAGACGACTGCGATCATTTTACGGAGCCGCAAGTGGGGGGACGCCGATCGAATCGTCACGGTGTACTCCAAAAGTCTGGGTAAAATCAGAGGGGTCGCCCGTGGTGCCCGTCGTCAGAAAAGCCGCTTTGGGGCCGCGATCGAACCATTTAGTGTGTGTCGTCTGAATCTGTTTGAGAAAACAGGGGACTCCCTGTTTCGAATTTCGCAGGTCGATTTGGTACGATCTTCTCAAGTGTTACGGGAAGACCTTCGCTTGATGGCATCGGCGGCGAGAATGGTGAATGTTGTCACCGCGATCACTCCGGATGGAGATCCGGACCCGCGTTTGTTTGATAGCTTGGAGCAAGGCCTTGCCTCGCTCCAGGAAAGTGAAGACCCGACCTTTACGGCGCTCCTGTTTCAGATCAGGCTGCTTGGACTGACGGGGTTTCGCCCACAGACCGATCATTGCGCCGCCTGTGGGAAGACGCACTTCGTTGGAGAGCCTCAATTTTCTCCAATCGCCGGAGGTCTCGTGTGTCTGCCCTGCGCCGCGCGTCAACGAGTTCGATGTGTCGCATTCTCACGAGGCAGCCTGTTGTTTCTCCAGCAAGCCATTCGGCTGGCGCCTACGGTGCTCACGCGATTGCGAGCAACGGGGCAAGTGCGGAATGAGGTGGAGGAAGCGATTGAAGGGTACGTCACGGTGGTTGCCGGGAAACGGCTGCCACCGGTTGACTTCCTGTCGCTCGCATCGCCAGGATGAGCAAGACACGATGAGAGGTGAACATATGACAGCCACTGCTCTTGAGCCTCGAGATATGGAGTGGCTCGACAAGGGAGTGTTGGGAATCCAGTGGAGCGATGGCCATAAGGGGAGGTATTCGGTTCGTTATCTGCGACAGCACTGTCCCTGTGCGGCCTGTGTCGATGAGTGGACAGGCGAGCGGCGTCTCAAGTCAGAGGATGTGCCGATCTTGATTATGCTCCAGGACATCGAGTCGGTAGGGCGCTACGCGTTTCAATTCAAATGGAGCGACGGCCACGATACCGGTATCTATTCCTATGCATTGCTACGACAATTGTGTCAGTGCGACGTCTGTCAGCCAGTGAAGCCAGTTGAGCCAAAATCCAGACGGCTCATGTGAGGGTAGGATACAACGTGACCAACATTTCTGATGTCCTGACAAAGGTGATACGGTGCGTATGTGGAGTGGTACTACTCGGATTGATCGTAGGCTGCAAGAGCATGCCAACGCTGGAGCAGCAAGAACAGCTAGTGCAAGCTAATAGCCTTGTGCTGGATCAAATCACCACCAGGGCAGTGGTAAACGTCTGGGGAAAACCGCCGCTTTATCACAGTGAGTTCAGCCATTTTTTCGTGATGCCGGACTTCAGCGTGATTCCTCGATCACGCGTGGCAACTGGAGAGGCTCCGAGGGGGTGGAAGGCTGGCGTGCATGCGGGCGAAGGAGTGTATTTCGCATACCCCGATCGTGGTTGGCTTCTGGTATTTCTCGATGATCGCCTTGTCTATAAGGAAGAGCTCAAGGCCGAGGAGTTGCATGCCCTTGCAAAAACATGGGCCTATGAGGATCGATTCAAGACCAGGCTTGACGAAGGTTCTCGACCCTAAGTCTTCCGCCCAATACCCCACATGATTCAGCATCAGGAGGTAGTTTGAACATCGTGATGGCGGCCTCTGAGGCCGTTCCGTATGCCAAGACGGGTGGATTGGCCGACGTGGTCGGCGCGTTGGCGATCGAGCTGACGAAGTTGGGGCATCATGTGATATTGGTGATGCCCGATTATCGAGGTCGAGTCACCGGTGAGTCTCGTCAGTTGGCTATGCGACTTTCTATTCCGGTTGATGGGAAGCCGGTCGATGTCACCGTAGAAGAAGAGAACGTACCGGTGACAGGTGCATTGCATCGGTTGCGAGTACTATTCGTGCGGTACGATCCCTATTTTGATCGCCCGGGGCTTTACCAACAAGACCATCACGATTATCCGGACAACCTCGAGCGGTTTATCCTCTTCTGTCGTGCCGCCCTCGAAATAGTGCGTGGGTTAATGGAGACTCGAGGGGAGAAGGTTGATGTGCTGCACTTGCACGATTGGCAGACGGCTTTGTGCGCAGTGTACCTGAAGACGCTTCCTCACGAGTATAAGGGGCTCGATCAGCTGAAAGTGCTCTTGACTCTGCACAATATGGGATATCAAGGAATTTTCCCTGGCCAGCAGTTTACGAAGCTGGGGCTTCCTCCGTCACTGTTTTCCCCAAGTGGCCTCGAGTTCTATGGGTCGGTCAATTGCCTGAAGGGCGGCATTATTTTCTCAGATGCTGTTTCCACGGTGAGTCCTACCTATGCGAAGGAGATCATGACCGCAGAATATGGAAGTGGTCTTGAAGGTGTGCTGGCGGGTCGTGCGGATGGTGTCAAAGGGATTACAAATGGTATCGATGTCGATGCCTGGAATCCAGAGAGTGATTCCTACTTGCCGGCACAGTATACGGCTGCTGATTTGTCGGGGAAACGAGTATGCAAGCGAGCCCTACAGAGGGAGCTGGAACTGCCGAATCGTGATGTTCCCTTATTGGCTGTGATCGGTCGGCTGACCTTTCAGAAGGGCTTTGATCTTTTGATAGATGTGATTCCCGAGCTCATGTCTTTAGACATACAAGCTGTCGTGCTTGGTACGGGGGATCACCATCTGGAACAGCAATTTATTGCAGCCAAAGCCAGATATCCTGATCGGATCGGCTTATGTCTTGGCTTTCACGAAGGAATGGCGCATCGCATTGAAGCTGGGTCGGACATGTTAATCATGCCGTCTCGCTATGAGCCATGTGGATTAAGTCAACTGTATAGTCTTCGGTATGGCACGGTGCCTATTGTGCGTCGTACTGGAGGATTGGCGGATACCGTTATTCCCTTTCGACCTTCAACGGTTAAATCTGGGTGTGCAACTGGTTTTCACTTCATTGATGCTTCGACGGACTCTCTCCTCTCCGCGCTCGTACTCTCGCTTCACGTGTACAAAGAGCAGCAGACATGGCAATCCTTGATCCATGCGGGAATGACGGTCGATCTGTCTTGGGATCGATCTGCGAAACTCTATGTAGATTTATATCGAGGACTGCAGGGAGGGGGAAAATAGAACTAGCGAGCGTTGAAGGAAACGTTGACCCCATGCCCAAGTCTTGCTAACAACGTCTTTGCCTTTAGGACGTAATAGGAACCTTCTTCCTTATGAAGCGTGATGATCGAAACCAGAAGGTCACGAGCAATATCGGTCTGCCCTTGATTAAAGGCGAGCTCTCCGGTGTGTAGAGCACAAGCGGCAGCCATTGCCTCTACATCGACTGCGACCCGACTTGTTGGATTGGCCACTAGCCGCTCAAGGTGAGTCGGCAGCGGCAAGACAAACCCTTCGCGTACCTCTTGGCTAGCTGAACGCAGTTGCGTCAGATCTGAAGTTGCCTGGGCTAAGTTAGAGGTTGATTTACAATCGGTATAGGTATTCCACAGTGACATGAAGCCGCTATTTTTCTGTTCGGTTATTTGGGATGAAGGACTGGTTGTACAACCTGAAGCAAGAACTACTCCCCCTAATAAACCCAGCACCAAACCTTTTGTGAGCATACCGCAGTTCATGTCATCCACCCTCCGTCAATTGGTAATGTATGATGTGCAAATGGCAGGCCATGCAGATGTGCTCTGTAACTACAATTGAAATAAGAAATATTTCTTGAATCATCTGAGTAGAATTGTGTCAATCTCAACTCACTGTTGCGCTATTGACACAGCGGGAGGAGATCGAAGAATCGGGAAGGCCTATTAGGTAAGAGCGTCAAGAATTGAAGATGTGAACGA
>Ga0105164_10000499_pt1 | contig 27640 bp, 25 predicted proteins | sample VDWuncwatermetaG_FD_89674 | JGI IMG/M metagenome (GOLD analysis project Ga0105164, IMG submission 89674) | Wastewater microbial communities from Netherlands to study Microbial Dark Matter (Phase II) - VDW unchlorinated drinking water | ecosystem: Environmental > Aquatic > Freshwater > Drinking...
ACGGGTATCATCACCATCCATCGATTGGATAAAACTCAAAATATACTGCTCTTTGGCATTTTTCTTTGTTTCAGATTGAAAGCGATATCCGGCAAAATTATCAGCGAGTTTTCCAGCCCTGCCGGAAAAAATCTCTCCAAGATCCCATCCTTGATATCGGCGCAAATGAATGGGCGCATCCCCCTCAGCCATCCATACCTTCATTGACTTCAGATCCATCACCACACTTTGAATATTATATAGCTGAGAGATGATTCGGTTCGTCACCTTCTCCTCGCCCCAGAAAGGATCCACCGAATCGCTCATCCATTGGACTGCTTTTTCTGCCGTGATCTCTGCCCCTGCCTGCTGGACTAAATTTTCAAGCCGTGTTTTTCGGCAATAATTATCCCAATTCATTTTTGCCGTTGCGGAATACTCGGAAGGCTGACACGGCGCTGTTTGAAAATAATTGGAATGGGCCATCGCTTTCGAGCTTGCCAACCTGCGAATGCCAAAGGCCCTAGGGTGGCGCTCGACAATCGCCCCATCTGAATGCTTCCCATCCGCTAGGACAAAGGCCCATGAAGAGGCGACATTGGATTTTTCTATCCAGTGAATCGCCTCATTAACCGTCTGACAATTGCGAAGAATCTCTTCGGCGATGACGAAAGGCGCCTGCCCCTTAATCCGAGTGACTCGCCCATAATGCTGATGAAGCGCGACAGCCAACGACGCTTCATTGACTCCTGTAATCCCCCCGAAAGGCACACCCGCTGTCGTAAAAGCAATCGACTTCATCCCGCCCGTTTTCGGCTCAGTTAATTGAATGATGGGATAGCGGTCCCAATACCCGACGCCTGGGAAATCCAAGTTACGCCCAAACCACATCCCACCTTCACCACTCAAAAAACTACTGCAACCAAAACTAGGCAATTCCACCGGATTAAAAAGAACAGGCCGCATTCTGAATAAATAGGCCTGTAACATCGGCAGAAGATCGGGAAGGATCAGCGTCGTGAAGAGTTGCTTTTCATTCCAACTCAAGACGTCACTCACCCCACGAAGCCTCTGACGAGCGAACTCGGGGATATTTCGAGCGAGTTGGTTGACTAAAACCGGATCCAAAAACTTCTGGATGACTTGCCAAGCAAACCCCTTCGCTCCATCGACCTTGGTATTCAGTAGGCGGTTCCAAAAATCAAAATAAAACCGAAGCATGCCCTTCTCGCCTGCGTCTCCGACACTCTCAGCGTGTTGACGTCCCATCTCACGCTCAGTCCCTTTAAGAAAAATAACGCGGGTCGGCTCACTAGGGCACGGATGATTCTTCTCATTCATAGCATCCCCAAATGTAACACAATCCGCTATACTTGAATCCAACTATGGTTGACTTAAAGAATCTCAAAACCTCGATGACTTCAGCAACGACAACGCTTCTTGCGTTTCCCGTTCTCATGCTTCTGATTCAACTCCCTGAGAGTTTGATGGAAATCATCGAACCGCTTTTCCCAGAGTTCTTTGAAAAACAACCGCTGACCGCGCTTGCCATCCTATTTCCGCTTTACTGCATCATCTCTGGAATTTCCTCCGTGATGACATGGCAGCTTGTCCTCGCAAAAAATAAAAAGACTCATCCTGACCTACGATTATTTTTAAAAGACCTATCGCCCATCCTAATCAAACTAAGCCTCGCGGTCCTTTTATCCGGCATCTTTGTGATTTTAGGAATGTCGGTCTTTATTCTTCCGGGGATCTTCTTCCTAAGCCTATTTCTTTTTGTGCCGTTCTTGATTGCCGAAGACGCCACTCGGCCCATCGAACACTATCTGCGCGAATCCCAACGACTCGCTTTTAGAGAGTTAACGGGAGTCATATTCCTCGTACTCATTATGATTGGCGGAAGTCTGCTCTCGTGGCTCGGTGGCGACGCCTTAGCAGATCTGATTGAACGAACCGTCCAAGGCCCCTACGGCTTTGTGATTGCGCTTGCCACCAAAGTCCTTGTCGCCATCCCCTTTGGGGCCCTAATCGATTTATCATCGGCTTACTACTTCATCCAGCTAAGGAGTCAGAAATGAAATCACCACAAGAATTGCTCCAAATGGTCGCGGATAAATCTCCCTGTTTCACCGAACTCAGATACCATTCTCGTGAAACTCAGACGGTTCAAGTCCAAAACGGCTTAGTCAAACAAATCAAATCATCCGTGTTAAGTGGTGTGGGAATCCGCGTTTTAATCGATGGGGCGTGGGGGTTTGCATCGACCTCGTTACTGACTCTTCCAGCGCTAGAAGCCGCGCTCAAGCAAGCGATTGAATGCGGCAAATCCATCAGCCAAATGAAACGGGCTAAAGTCGGGAAACTCCCCGAAGTCAAATTAGCCCGCGGCGTTTTTCAGCTACCGGGCTACGAGGAACTTCGAGCCATGCCTCTTGAGAAAAAACTCCACGCCGTTCGTGAAGCGGAATCTAAAGCTCGCAAGGCCTCCATCCAGATTCAATCGGCCAATAGTAGCTACCAGGAAATCTTTGAGGACAAAGTCACCGTCACCTCAGATGGCGCTTCGGCCGCCTCGAAACTTGCCCGGAGCGAACTCAGGGTGAACACAGTCGCCGAAGACCATGGACAGATGAGCTCTGCCCACCAAGCCGTCGGCAGAACAGGTAATTGGGAATGCCTCTTTAATGAACGGTCTATCGATGAGCTTTCGGATATCACAGCAAAGCTATCAGTGGATTTACTTAAAGCCCCTCATATTCCTGGAGGCAAACATACTGTCATCCTTTCTCCGTCTATCGTCGGCCTGCTTGCGCACGAAGCGATTGGCCACACCGTCGAAGCTGATTTTGTTTTATCAGGGTCAGTTGCCAAAGATAAAATAGGGCAATCGATCGCAAGCCCGCTCATTACTCTATGCGACAGCGGATTAGTCCCGACTGCCCCCCATGGTGGCGGCGATCTGGAAGTCGATGATGAAGGCGTTCCTACTCAGGTGACCAAGGTAATCGATCAAGGAATACTCGTAAGCTACCTTCATAACCGAGAATCCGCAGCGCTTTTTGGCGTCGCCCCGACGGGCAACGCCCGAGCGTGGCTCTACCATGACGAACCACTGATTCGAATGCGCAACACCTACATCGAACCCGGCAACCAATCGATAGAAGAGATCATCGCCTCCACCGAAAACGGATACCTCATTGATGTCCCTCTAGGAGGCCAAGCGGACGCCACGGGAGAATTCATGTTTGGCGCTCAGAAAGTCACAAAAATAGAGAATGGAAAACTCACCACACTCTACCGTGGCGCCACCATTTCGGGGCAAGCCTTCGAAGTCTTATCCACAGCAGACGCCGTATCCAAAGAATTCCAACTCGACTTAGGTTCTGGTTACTGTGGCAAAGGTCAACCGGCCAAAGTCGATGCTGGCGGACCCTATATTCGTGTAAAAACCACCATTGGCGGAGTGCAATCATGAACACCCTCAAGAAACAACGTACCCAACTCGAAACCTCAGCAAGTGAACTGCTTAAGGCCGCGCTAAAATCAGGCATGCAACAAGCCGAAGTCGTCGCCGTGTATTCGCAAGCCTCCAAGATCTCCATGGAAAAACAAGATTTTCAATTAGCCAGCACTGACGAAGGCTACTCCATTGGATTAAGAGTCATCCACGACGGACACCAGGGATTTACCAGCCACAATAGCCTTTCAGCGGCAGATCTGAAATGGATGGCAGCCAAGGCCACCGAAATCGCAAGAATCTCTGAACCCAACCCGTACGCGTCCATCCCAAAACCCCAGAGAATCCCCGATACCGCTCCCACTCTCGGTTGGGACGAAGCCCTCTTTCAGCTCTCCATGCCAACTCAAAAAGAATGGGCCCTTAAACTCTACCAAACCGTCACGAGCGATAAACGCTTCCTCCTCAACGAAGGGGCCCTTCAATTTGGGGCTGATTGTGTCTTGGTAATGAATTCACTCGGCATCCATCAAGTTCACGCTGGCACGTCGGCGAGCTGGTCTTTAATGGGGATGGCGAGAGACGGAAATATCCTAACGAGTTTTGATTATTTTTCCCGCATCGCACGACAAGCTCGGCGACTCGGGGATAAAATCGTCGCAGATGCCATCGCGTTTCGCGATGAAATCATTTCAGACCTGGTTCAGGGCCCATCCCAATCCTACCGTGGCGTCGTCGCCTTCTCACCCCGTGCCGTTTCCGAGATATTCTTAAGTGGCCTCTCTTCGCATTTAAATGGCCGCAGCGTTCTTGAAAACCAAGGCCATTGGAAGCTCCAAGACATTGAGAAAACCGTTCTTAATCAAAAAATCCGACTTGAGGACCAACCCTGGTACGCAGATCGATTTGGCTACGCTCTATTTGATCGCGAAGGGACACCAACCCGTCCGCTATCTCTCATTGACCAAGGAGTCTTGAGAAATTTTGCCTTAGATAGTTACGCAGCCGCTGGCCTTAAACGCCCCACCACCGGCCACGCCGCCGGATCCTCCACCACCCTACCGTCGGTAGGGTTTCATTCTCTATCCCTAGCAGGCGGAGAAACCCCTTGGAAAACAATCATCCGCGACCTTAGTGCCGCAAAGGAGAACTTACTCGTCGTAAATCGTTTTTCCGGCCAAGTTGATTCGACGACAGGCGACTTCTCAGGCGTTGCTAAGGGGGGCCATTGGTGGCAGCACGGCGAACGCGTCTACACCGTTAACGAAACCCTCATTTCGGGCAATATCTTCGACACTCTCGGCTCTGGATTAGTCGAACTTTCCCAAGAAACGCTACTTGTGAATAGCTCCGAAGACTGCCCCTACCTCGTGGCAGACGGAATTTCCGTTACAGGCCGCTAGGCTGAAAGTTATATTTGATTTCGTCGCATAACTTTTCTAGCATTTCATACGTAATTTCAAATCGTTAGCTTATTTCAAAAAAGTAATTTTTCTTTTAATAAAAAACACTTGCCACACTGCACCATAATCGCTAATAAATGCACTCCAAGTTAGAGAACAGCTCGGAGAAAAGAGCTTAACTTGAAACGATTTTAAAGACTTGCGTTCCCACCCCAAGGGGACGCAAAACCCCCAACCCATGTAAGGGGCGATCTACCAAGATCGCCCCTTTTAATTTTTCAGACCCTTTATCTTTGTTGGAATCGCCACTAAATCCCTTGCCATCTCATAGAGTTAGCGGTGTAACTAGCAGCATGTTTGAATCGCTCACCGATAAGTTGCTCGCCACATTAAGGACTCTTGGCGGAAAGACCAAGCTGGACGAGGCATTGGTCGACGAGATCTGCCGCCAACTCCGCACGAGCCTGATCGAAGCCGACGTCAATGTTAAGGTCGTCAAAGACTTTGTGGAAGCCGTTCGTGTCAAAGCGATGTCGGCTCAAACCAAACGAACTTTTTCCCCAGAGCAGGATGTCATCCGCATCATCTATAAAGAGCTTGCGACCCTAATGGGGGAAGCCGCGGTTAAAATCAACCTCGCGGCCCGGCCCCCGGCTGTTGTGATGCTTGTGGGCCTCCAGGGAAGCGGTAAGACCACCACCAGCATCAAACTCGCTCGTTATCTTAGAGATCAGCTCAAGCGATCCGTCATGACAGCATCGATCGACATCTACCGACCGGCGGCGATCGAACAGCTGAGAATTCTGAGTCTTGAAGAAAAAATTGAGCACTTTGATAACCCAACCATGGACTCGGCGAGAACCCGAGCGATTCTCGCTAAAGAGGAAGCCATCAGGCGGCATGCTGATACCTTGATCTTAGATACCGCTGGGAGACTTCATATCGACGACGACATGATGGAGGAGCTTCGGGATGTCGTCGATGAACTTGAACCGTCTGAGATACTTCTGGTTCTAGATTCGATGACCGGTCAAGAAGCTGTCAATGTTGCGACGCAGTTTCAGGAACGCATCCCGGTCTCTGGCATTGTCCTCACAAAATTAGATGGCGATGCCCGCGGTGGTGCCGCGCTTTCTGTGAGAGCGGTTACGGGTTGCCCCATCAAATTCATGGGTGTTGGTGAAAAGGCCCAGGATCTGGAGTTGTTTTATCCAGACCGTATGGCATCACGCATTCTCGACATGGGAGATCTTCTCTCCTTGGCCGAAAAGGCCACGGACACCATCGATTCTGAAACAGCCAAAAAACTGACTAAAAAAGTTAAGAAGAATGATTTCAATTTGGCGGATTTTCAAACCCATCTCCAACAAATAAAAAAAATGGGGTCTTTTGAAAATCTCATTAAATTCCTACCCGGGATGGGCCAAGTTTCGAAACAGCTGAAGAATATGGCTCCCCCTGAAGCGGAATTAAAAAGAATTGAAGCGATTATCTTATCCATGACTCAGTCTGAACGCGAAGATCCCAATTTACTCGACGGTAGCCGTCGAAAACGGATCGCTAGCGGGAGCGGAACGAAGGTTGAAGACGTTAACCGATTAATGAAACAATTCATGGAAGCCCGCAAAATGATGACAAGAATGACTAAAATGGGTATGGGAAAGAGGCCTAGGTTATGGTAGATGACCTTATTGATTTTAACGGAGGTTCACAATGGCAACGGTAATTCGTTTTTCTCGGCATGGCTCTAAAAAACGGCCAATATTCAGGATGGTAGTCCAAGACCATCGTTCACCCCGGGATGGACGTTTCATTGAAAAGTTGGGCATCTACAACCCTCTCGTAGGGGCGGAGTCTCTCCAAATTAAAAGAGATCGACTAAACTATTGGATTGGCACTGGAGCCCAGGTATCCGAAGCGGTCCGTAATTGTTTGAAGAAGAGTCAATCAACTGTTGAAGGAGCCGTGGTTTCAGATCAGACTCCTGCAGCACCCAAGGTAAGTAAACCTAAGACAGCGAAAAGCACAGCTAAGAAGGCAACAGATCAAGTCGACGCGTAATGAAGCAAGCTGCGTACTAAGGAGGGGCGAGTGGAAGAACTCAGGCATTTAGTAGAAGTGATGGCAAAGGCGTTAGTGGATTACCCAGAGAAAGTGAATGTGGCCGAAGTCGAAGGCGAACAAACCACCGTCATCGAACTCAAGGTAGCCAAAGAGGATTTAGGAAAGATTATCGGTAAAGAGGGCAGAACTGCCCGCTCTCTCCGAACCATCCTAGCTGCCGTTTCAACTAAACTGAGAAAACGCTCCGTGCTTGAAATTCTTGAGTAACGCTGAGCTTATCGATTTAGTGCTGCTCGGTATGATTGGCCGATCCCATGGGGTTAAAGGAGATTTTTTAGTGCGTAGCCACCCCTCGTCGGCACTTGAGTATGTTGATCACCTTTGGGTAACACCGCGTTCGCAGCCAAATGACTTCACCGTTTTAAAAATTGAGAAAGCTGTGTGGATGAACGGCCATTGGAAGATCAAAATGGAATCTGTGGATTCACCCGAATCTGTCAAGGCGATCACCCAGTCCATGCTGTGGGTTGAGCGCCATCAACTGAGACCAACCTTGGCCTCGGAGTACTACGTCTCAGATCTCGTCGGATGCGAGGTGCTTGATGATGAAACAGGAAAAGCCATTGGCATTCTAGACCGGATTGATAGCCCCCAGGAGAATGAACTGACTCAGCATCAAGCTAATGATATTTGGTGGATCCGCTTGGTAACAGGCAAGGATGTCGCGATTCCAGCAACTAAAGAATATGTCGTTGCGATTGATTCGGCCCTAAAGCATATCCGAGTTAAGCATTGGACGGACTTTCAATGAAACCAACCTTTCATTTTCTCACGCTCTTTCCTGAAGTGATTTCTCCTTGGCTTAGAACCAGCATCGTTGGAAAAGCTTATGACCAGGGACTCTTTGATTTTAAAGTCCATCAGCTCCGAGATTTCTCAGACCCTCCCCACTATCGTGTCGATGATCAGGCGTACGGCGGTGGGGGCGGAATGGTCCTAAAAATTGAGCCTCTGGTACGAGCCATCGAAGCGATCCGCGCCGAGTACCCGCAAACCCAATTCAAAATTTGTGCCTTCGTCCCGGCGGGCAAACCACTCACTCAAAAGTATCTTGCTCAACTTTCAACGGAAGCTAATTTCGAGGGGATTTGCCATTGGATTTTGGTCTGTGGTCACTACGAAGGGATTGATGAGAGATTCCTTCATGGCTTTGTCCATGAACGGATCTGTGTCGGTGATGTTGTCGTGACTGGAGGCGAATTACCTGCTCTCTTCTTTGCCGATGCGATGATCCGGCATATTGAGGGAGCATTGGGCCATCCTGATGGCTGTAAACATGAATCCTTTCTGATCGAGAGTCATGGGCATGAAGCGCTGCTCGAATACCCGCATTACACACGACCTGCAGAGTTTCGGGATTTTACAGTCCCCAAGGTTCTATTAAGTGGTGACCATCGCGCGATTTCTGAGTGGCGAGGGGCTCAGGCCTTTGAAGTGACAAAATCGTACCGCCCTAAGGCGCTCGGCTTGGAAATGGGGCGAGAAAGCGTTGATTGACAAGTCCGACCTAGAGTTTTGATAATCTACCGACAATCATGAGCACGTATTCTTCATTAAAAATATTTGGGTTTGATCATGTCGAGCTCGCCGTGGAGTCCCTTGAACCCTACCTCACGCTGCATTTGGATCTTGGGTTTCAGAAACTTTCAACTCGCACCAACATCGAGCGGGACCTGCAATCAGAATTGCTGATTCAAAACGGCATGAAAGTTGTTCTGACTCATTCCAAAAACGACAACGACCCAGTGAGCCAGCACGTCAAAAAGCACGGAAGTGGTGTCTTCGCGGTTGGTTATCTCTGCGAGGATGTTTATTCGGTAGTTGAACAATGCGCATCCCGAGGAGCCACCGTCATTGAAAGCCCTAAGAGCACGCAAAGAGACTCAAGTTCGGTTGTCCATGCAACGATCCTAATCGCGGGTGATATCCGGCACGTGCTGATTTCGCGACAGGGCAATCTCTTTGCGGAGGGTTTTGAACCAACCAACGCAACGCCATTTCCCGGAACTGGCCTGATGGGGATTGACCATGTCACGACTAATATTGAAACAGCGCAGATCTCTGATTGGACGACTCAGTACGAAAAAATCCTGGGTCTGATTAACACCAAAACCTTCGATATCCACACGCGACGATCGGGCCTCTACTCGATCGTTATGGAAAGCCCAGATCATACCCTTAAAATGCCGTTCAACGAACCCACAGATCCTAAATCTCAGATTCAAGAATTCTTAGACATTAACCATGGGCCAGGCATTCAGCATCTCGCCATGCACACGAACGATATCATCCGAACGGTTCGACAACTTCGGCAGAATGGCATTGAATTTCTCGAAACTCCTGCCTCATATTATGAATCCATCCCTAGTCGGGTTCCCAACGTTGAAGAAAATCTCCAGGAGTTAGCGGAATTAGGCATTTTAGTCGACGGCGATCAGAACGGGTACATCCTTCAGATCTTCACTAAGAATCTCATCGGCCCGTTCTTCTACGAGGTGATCCAACGCAAAGGACACCTTGGTTTTGGTGAAGGCAACTTCCAAGCGCTTTTCGAAGCGATTGAACGCGATCAACTCAAGCGCGGGGTTCTCACTTAATTCAGACTTAGCGGTCATACGCTTCGGCCGAAACTCTAGCACTCAGGGTAACGGTTAAATTGGTCTGGCGGTTCCAATCCTGTCGACTCCAGGTCCGTCCTCCCTCAAAACATGGATGCCTTCTTAAGGTTCCGTCGGATTCTCGATCCCAAAGTTTGACGTCAATTCTGATACGACCAGTCCCTTCAATCTCGGCGGGAATGCCAAGTAGCGTACTTTGCTCCCACTGAGACGGTGCTAAATCATACTCGGTTCTTTTCCCCTCGTGGTCGGTCAGCTCCACCTTCAGAGAGACGGCCCGCGAGAGTAATCTCTGAAGTCTTTTAGGATGCCGACTGATGGATTGCGGAAGTTTTAACTGCAACATCTTATCTGGCGGGCGAGCGGAATCCGCAGACCCACAGTGATTGAGCGTCAGCACTAAGAAAGACCCAAAGAATAACGAACTGATTTTAAAGATCATGCCTACGAGACACTGCAACGCTAATGCCAAATGCTTTCAGCCTAATCCCGCTGCAAGAGACCAGATTCTGGACTTACTGAGACCTCTAATGAGTCTATGGCGCGGGGCTACTAAAGGCATCACACTGAGATTCATTCTCGACGCGTAGTAACCGTGGGCGCGGCTCGGGGATTCGATGGGTTTCAATCCTTTCGTACCGCGAGCGAAGCTCGCGGTAATTGCCGGTCAAGAATCCGTAGGTTTCCATAGGAGAGCGAAAGGCCATGAGCTCATCCGCCATCTCGCGAACTCTAAGATCATAGGCCTTCGTATTGCCGTGGATCGACTTTCTCCCGACTCCGAATCGCCTGAGATCGCCGTCAAATCGGGGGCTAATATGGTATAACTCATGGATAATCGTTTCCAACTTCTGCCGAGCCGTTAATCCGAAAAACCGGGGCAGCAGAAAATAGATGACATAGAGCGATTCACTGCCGTCATGGTACCTGGGCAACATCGCGTAATGGTAGACCCTGCCCTTATGGACCCGAGTTTCAACTGGGCTGCCCCATCGGTATTTGAGGGGCACAATATAAGCTAATAGACCTGATCTTGACCGACTGCGGCTGAACGACGCGCTCACCCGGACTTGGTTAATCCTGACGTGGCTAAGGCCTTGAATGCCCGCACAGGCGTCAGCCATCAGCTTATGAACCACCTGATTGAAGTTTAATATTTCCTTTTCCACCCGTTGCTTTATCAGAACTGCAACCATTCACTAACGGAGTCAAGTGGGTAACCCACGAGGACAATTGAAATTTTGGGATTGACACTACCCACGGGCCATAGGACAAGTTTAACTTCAAAATTGGCGCACAACCGTGTTTTAATCTGTGTTGCCAAGGGAGGAGAACCGTTTAGATGTCGTTGGAGAATCCCGGGTTAGACCAATCTGTCGCTTCACAGAGCAAACCACGAAGCAAAAACCATAGTTCAATCAGTAAGGAAATAGGAATGATGAGTGCGCGTAAGCCGTATTCTATAAAAGATTTACCTGAGCTCCCCTCAGCGGAAACTGACTTGCAGACGGGGCCAGCTAGCCTCCAAGAAGGTGGCAAGACGTTTTCCCAGCTATTGGATGAAAGCGCTAAGGGCGCCAACTTCAAAGAGGGTGAGGTCGTAGAAGGCGTCATCGTTAATGTCGATGATGAATTTGTGACGATTGATATTGGCTACAAGTCGGAAGGCCAAATTTATCGCTCGGAATTTACGGATAATAAGGGTGTGCTCATGGTAGCCGCCGGAGACCAGGTCTTGGTCTACATCGAGAGTGTTGAGGACGATGACGGCCGGCTTATTCTTTCAAAAGAGAAAGCGGATGTCCTCAGAGCCTGGGACGAGATCTCAGAAGCTTGTGAAAAGGACGAATTGGTTGAAGGGACTGTCGTTGCTAAGGTTAAAGGCGGCCTTTCGGTGGATATCGGTGTCAAAGCTTTCCTGCCAGGGTCTCAGATCGATGTGCGCCCCACTAAGAACCTTGATCAGTTCTTAGGAAAAACTTATAAATTTAAAATTATTAAATTTAATAAAAAGCGCGGCAATATTGTGCTTTCTCGCAGACTTTTATTGATGGAAGAACGCGCTCGCATGAAAGAGCAAACTCTTTCCGTCATTGAAGAAGGCATGGTTACCGAAGGAACGATTAAGAACCTCACTGAGTACGGTGCCTTTATTGACCTCGGTGGCTTGGATGGATTGCTCCACATCACGGATATGTCATGGGGACGCATCAAACATCCTTCTGAACTCTTCAAAGTTGGGGACAGTATTAAAGTTACCGTCCTTAAGTATGATGAAGAAAAAGAGCGAGTCAGCCTTGGTTACAAACAACTCCAGGCTGATCCATGGACTACCGTCCCTGAACGCTATCAAATCTCAACTCGAGTTAAGGGTAAGGTTGTCAGCTTAACGGATTACGGTGCCTTTATTGAACTTGAACCCGGTGTTGAGGCCTTGGTGCATGTTTCTGAAATGTCCTGGACACAGCGGGTAAAACACCCGTCCAAGCTGGTTAACGAGGGCGACACCATTGAAGCGATCGTGCTTGATATTGATTCGGCAAATCGCCGCATCTCGCTTGGCATGAAGCAAATCGAGCCAAACCCATGGGATATTTTAATTCAGAAATACCCCGTTGGAAGCCGCGTCAAAGGCATCATCAAAAATACAACTGACTTTGGAGTCTTTGTTGGAGTCCCGGAAGGTGTGGATGGTTTGATCCACGTTAGCGATATTAGCTGGGATAACAAAAACATCGACCCAAATACCTACTTTACTAAGGGAGATGAACTCGATTGCATCGTCCTCTCTATCGATAAGGAAGCTGAGAAATTCAGCTTAGGGATTAAGCAACTTTCTGATGACCCATGGAGAGCTGTGGCGGACCGATTCCCATCCGGGACCCGAGTCACAGGTAAAGTTACCAAGATCGCAGACTTCGGTGTTTTTCTTGAAATCGAACCAGGCGTTGAAGGTTTACTCCACGTCTCGGAGCTTGAAGCTGAAGGCAAAGGCAAAGAAAAACTTAAAACAGTCGCTGAAGGGACTGAGTTTGAGTGCTTAGTCACGGCCGTCGACATGAAAGAGCATAAACTCTCTCTCTCAATGCGGGCACTTAGCCGAGCCGATGAAAAAGAAAATATCCGACAGTATTCAAAAACTGGCTCGAGCTCGTCTCGTACCAGCTTTGGAGATCTGATGGATGAATCCATGGCTCAGAAACTCAAAGAAGCCTTAGGCGGGGTTAAACCTGTGGTTGAGGAAAAGCAGGAAACTCCTTCTGACGAAGGGTCCTCCTCCGATCAATGAAAAATGGCCTTAAAGCCCTAGTTGCTTTGGTTGCGGGGTGCTTTGCGCTGATTGTTGTTAGCCTAACGTTCTCAATGCTTCGATTCCTGTGGACCGACACTCAGTCGGTCCGACAACCGCATATCGCCACCGTAGATATTAATGGCGTTATTCTGACAGCGACGCCGCTCTTAAAGAGCCTCGATGAGATCACCCGTAGTCCAACTGCCAAGGCTATCGTCGTTAGGATTAACTCACCCGGGGGCCTTGTAGCGCCCTCTCAGGAGATGTACGCGGCGCTGCGCCGACTAGACGAGAAAATGCCCGTGATCGTCTCGATGTCTTCTCTGGCAGCAAGTGGCGGATACTACGCGGCCCTTGCCGGGCGGAAGCTTTACGCCAACTCAGGGACCTTAACCGGAAGCATTGGCGTCATCATGCAATTTATCAACACTGAGAAACTATTCCAGTGGGCTAAGGTTGAGCCGCACACCTTCAAAAGTGGCAAATTTAAGGACATCGGAAATCCCAATCGCCCGATCACACCTGAAGATAGGGCATTGCTGACTGAGTTGATTCAGAGCATCTACGGTGAGTTCAGAGCGACTGTTTCTGAGCGGAGAAAAATTGCCGATAACCAGCTCGATGATATCGCCGACGGAAGAATTGTCACCGGGACCCAAGCCGTTAAGATGAAGCTTGTCGATGCGCTGTCGGATTATGAAACAGTGATCCGCGAGACCAAGACATTGGTTGGGTTAAAAGAGGACGCACCTGTCATCTCCTACTCTCCCAAACGGGGATTATTGCGTCAGATCTTAGATGATGAAAAGGAACCCGAAGGTTTATTTAAACGATTCGAATCCCTTTTGACTCAACTGTCTTCGCCCTTGGTTCTACCATCGGGCTGGCAGCTGCTCATGTTATCGCCGGCACGCTAAGCGTTATGGCTGCTGTGGCTCTTGCAAGACGTCTTCGATCGAAGGCTCGATGCTCAGTGAACCCTCTTCTGACTCATCCAACAGTGGCTCGGTTTCCGTATCCGGTTCCGCAACGGGCATTTTAGGTTTTTGAGCCGGTTCATACTCAGTGGATGAAAATCCCTGAATCGTCGGATCGTCATTTTCAAGTGAACTATCTTCATCAGCTGGCGACGCCACTAAGACCCCAGTATTCCCCCACAGCGGCTCGGATAGGGCAAGCCCGTAATTGCCTTCGTCGAGCCATTTCATTTTTAACATGATCCGAAGGATCTGACCGACCCGGCGATTGGCCCACTGGGTCAGCTCCTTCTTAACGAAATAGGTGTGATATTTAGTGGGGGCAGGAAGTAGCATCGCTAGATAGGCCGCTTGTTTCGCCGATAATTCATAGGGCTTTAATCCAAAGTAATACTGAGTTGCTTGCCCAACGCCGTACACACCGGGGCCCCACTCGGCTAGATTCAGATAAAGTGCCAGCACTTCACCCTTCGTGAGTTGTCGACTCAGTTCCCGAGCCCATATAAATTCCTTAAGCTTTCGCCACAGGGTTTTCTGGCGACCTAGATAGATATTCTTCACGACTTGTTGGGTAATCGTGCTGCCACCTCGCACAAAGCGCCCTTCTTTCAAATCTTTCTTCAAAGCCTCACGAAGTTCATGATAATCCACGCCTTCATGTGAGAAGTAGCTTGTATCCTCAGATGAGACAACAGCCCAAATGAGATTATCGGAAACTTGCGAGATAGGTACCCAACCTGGAGCCTTGGGACCGATCATGCGAGTCCCAACTTTCTGGTGGTTTCGGTAGGTCGGCATCTCCACCGACCCTTTAAGCTCCTTAAAGTCAGGAACATTCAAAAAGGCATCCACCAAGAGAGCCAGCATCGCAATCGCCATGACAATGAGAGCAAAGAAACCGCCCAACCAATAAAAAGAATGAGTCTTCATGCTGCTCTATTTTAAGGCATCCCTTCGCTCGGCGAAAGCCATTATCGCTAACGCGACCAGTATGGTATCTTTCCGAACATGGAACTGAGCTTACGAGGGGTGCGCCAAAATAACCTCAAAGAGATTGACCTGGATATCCCTCTAGGCGAAATGGTCGTGATCACCGGCCCGTCTGGATCCGGAAAATCCTCTTTGGCCTTTGAAACGATCTACGCCGAAGGCCAGCGCCGGTACGTCCAATCGCTTTCCACCTACGCAAGACAATTCCTGGCTAGGCATAGCCCTCCTGATGCCGATAGCATTGAAAACATCCCACCGACGATTGCCTTAGAACAGGCCAATCCCGTCCGCAATTCAAGAGCCACGGTCGGAACGTCCACGGAAATTTATGATTATCTGAGGCTACTCTTTGAAAAAGTTGGGAGAGTCCATTGTTCAAAATGCGAGCTACCCATGGAACACCTCTCCCCCGTTGATATGGCAAGGCAATGCCTCCAAGCTAAGGGCGTGGAGACGCTTCTGGTAACCTTCGCGACGCTCCTACCCAAGGACTCATTAAATGGTCGAGAAGTCCTTATGGAGCATCTCAGACAGGGGTATCGGAGAATCTTATTTAAGTCACAGATCATGTCGATCTCTGAAGATGATTTCTCTGAAAAAGCGGTTCTCGGAAAAGAGATTGGAATTATCATCGACCGCTTTAGAATTGGAAATGCAAAAAAGGATTCTGCCACTGAGAATCGACTCAGTGAAGCCCTGCAACAAGCCTTGACCCTGGGCAATGGCGTTGCAAAAGTTTATCAGTATGACGGCGACACTACCCAAGAGCTCTTTCGGTTTTCCCAGTGGCCGCAATGCCCAAAATGCCATTTAAGATTACCTCCAGTTAGAGCCGCGTCCTTCTCTTTTAATAACCCTTTAGGAGCCTGTTCCCTTTGTAAGGGTTTTGGAAATACCCTGGAAGTCGACGAGTCCTTAGTCATTCCACGACGCGATCTTTCGATTACCCGAGGGGCGATTGACCCACTCACGAAACCTAGCCTTAAGCATTGGAATAAGAAATTCCTAGAGTTCTGCAAAGCCGAAAAGATCGACACGAGCCTGCCCTACGATGATCTCCCAGCGACCCAGAAGGAAATGATCTTTGAAGGCCATAAGAAGTTCATTGGGGTTCGGGGGATTTTCAAAAAGCTCAATGAGGATAAATATAAAATTCAGACACGCGTTTTCATCAACCGATATACTTCAGCGTTTGTGTGCATGACTTGCCATGGCACCCGACTGAATGAGACGGCGTTGAGAGTTAAAGTTGCAGGGGCTACGATCGCCGATATTTGTGGGATGAATTTGCAATCCATCTTTGATTTTATCAAAGACTTGAAGCTCAATGCCAATGAAAAGATCGTTGTTAAGGATTGCCTGGCACAACTTAATCGAAGGATCGCGACGCTCAATACCGTGGGGCTGCATTACTTATCGCTCTCTCGGCTAACCCGAAGTCTTTCAGGGGGCGAATACCAGCGCATTCTTTTGGCGACTCAACTTAGCCAGGGGCTGACAGACACCATGTATGTTCTCGACGAGCCGAGCATTGGATTACACCCGAGGGACACCGCACGGTTAATTTCGGTGCTCGATCGACTCGGCGAGCAGGGCAATTCACTCATTGTGGTAGAACACGACCCCGAGCTCATCGCCTGGGCGAACTATGTCATTGATATTGGACCAGGCGCCGGCTCTCGCGGGGGTGAGGTCGTTTTTCAAGGAACCCAGAAACGCTTCCAGTTATCTGAGACTTCCACAGCCCTTGCCGTCAACCAATGGGTGGATTCTTGTTGGGAGTGGATGAATAAAAAGAAGCGGCCAATCGGCGGCCAGGTCCTCAGCCTCTCCGGAGCTCAAGAGAATAATCTACAAAACATCCAACTCGATATTCCATTAAGATGCCTGGTGACAGTCACCGGAGTATCTGGGTCTGGAAAGAGCACCCTTATCGTCGATACTCTCTATCAGGCCTTAGCGAAGTTACTCACGGGTCAGAGCGGGTCGATCGGGAAATTCGAACGCTTAGCGGGGTTTGAGCATCTCTCGGCAGTCGAGTTGGTGGACCAAAGTCCGATTGGGAAAAGTTCGCGCTCTAATCCCATCACCTTTATCAAGGGGTACGATGAAATCCGCAAAGTTTTTTCTCAGACAAGAGAAGCTACCGCCAAAGGTTTCGCACCGGGGCATTTCTCCTTTAACGTTCCCGGAGGGCGTTGCGAAACTTGCGAAGGGGAGGGACGCGTCAAAATTGATATGGTTTTCATGGAGGATATCTTTATTCCCTGTGAAGACTGTAAGCAGAAAAAGTTTAAGCCCCAAATTTTAGCGGTTCGTTTCCGCGGCAAGAATATTGATGATGTCTTAAATCTTACGGTAGAAGATGCCTATGATTTCTTCGCAGGTTTTTCCAGTCTCATTTCCAAGCTAGGCCTTTTAAAGGACGTGGGATTGGGGTACTTGAGGCTCGGACAACCTGCCCACACGCTTTCGGGTGGTGAAGCTCAACGCCTGAAAATAGCCAGAGAGCTCTCGCAGAATTCGCTTAATTCTCAGCACACCCTGTTCATTCTTGACGAACCGACCACTGGATTACATTTTCTCGAAATAGAAAAACTGATTCGAATTCTGAATCGACTCATCGAAGCCGGCCATTCGGTCATTACCATCGAACATAATATTCAGCTCATCTCGGCGTCTGATTATCTTATTGATTTGGGCCCTGAAGCAGGAGCTGAGGGGGGCCGAGTGGTTGCTTCAGGCACACCCCTCGACCTCACTCGCTTAGAAAAAAAATACACTGGCCAATACCTAGCCAATCTTTTTCGAGCTCAGCTGTCTCAAACCGTAACGGATGTTAGGAATTGAACTGTCAGAGTCCGACACAATTTGCATTTTTTATCGCCGTGAAATGCTTGAACAAAAACAAATGATGAAGATTTCGACATAATTGCTGTCGCTAGTTTGGTCGCGACTCATTGACACTGCGTGTCGCCAACTGCTACACTACCTAAAGATTAAACGTCTCAAAAACAGTCACCACTGATTAGTCGATTAAAACAAAGGCATCGTGATTTTTTAAGATTCAGTAAATGGGTTGGGAGGATCTTTTATGATTAATTGGGATGAATTTGAACATATTCACGTCATTCGTAAACTCAAGGAAATCATCGGTAAATGGTGGGCGATTGACGTATTCTTTGCAGACGACCGCGGAAATTTAAAATTAGTCGAACGCGGCCAGAAGAAATCGTATGTCAACCCCGTCGTCAGCATGGTCATGAGCCGCGACAACGGATTTGATTCCCTCTCAGAGTTTGCTCGAGATACGGTTACGGAATTACGAAAAACTCAGGAGAAGGAACTCAACCGAGCCTGGCTGCCCAATTTATATACCTCGGCATTCCCCATCCTAATTGACAATGAGTTCATGGGCGCCGTGATGTGCACTGGGTTTTTTAAAGAAGGGATCACCGACGCTCAGAAGAAAGAACTGATTAAAGCGTTAGCCCATTTTAATTTCCCTAATCAAGAGATTGAGCACGCGGTCAACAAAGTTAGTGCGATTGAAAAAGACCAACTCCCCTATTTCTCTGAATTGAGTGATTTGGTCACTCAGGAAATCTGCACGCTCCATAAAGAAATCAGCTTACGAGATGATCGCATCCTAGAACTCAATAAAGAACTTGGAGTCCGCTACAAATACGACAACATGATCGGTAAATCTAAACCGATGCAGGATGTCTATGGTTTACTGGATAAGATCAAGCATAGCGAAAGTACCGTGCTGGTGCAGGGCGAGAACGGAACTGGTAAAGAGTTGATTGCCAAAGCGATCCACTACAATAGCCCGCGCAAAGAAAATATCTTTGTGACGCAGAACTGTTCGGCCTTCAACGATAACCTTCTTGATTCGGAATTATTCGGACACGTCAAAGGGTCGTTCACGGGCGCCATTAAAGATAAAAAAGGACTTTTCGAAGTTTCCGATGGCGGAACCTTCTTCCTAGACGAAATCGGGGACACCTCGCCTTCGATGCAGGTTAAGCTCTTGCGAGTGATCCAAGAGGGAACCTTTATCCCTGTCGGTGCGACCGAACACCGCAAGGTCGATGTTCGAATCTTGGCAGCGACCAACCGTGACCTTAAGGACATGGTGGAGAAGGGCCTGTTCAGAGAAGACTTGTACTACCGCATTAACGTGATCAGCATTACGGTCCCACCCTTACGGGATCGTAAAGAAGATATCCCACTTCTTTGCGAGCATTTTTTAGCCCGCTCAGCAGCTGAGAAATCGCTTAAGCCTCGAGTCTTAACAAAACGAGCGCTTGAGAAGATCTTTGATTATCCATGGCCAGGTAATATCCGTGAACTTGAGAATGAAATGGAACGAGTCACGGTTCTAGCCGGCAGTGAATCTAAGATTACTGTGGACATGCTCTCGGCTCGAATTCGTGAATTCGGCGAGCGCAACAAAGTCCAGGGAGTCCGGATTCAGGGCAAACTCAGGGACGCTCTTGAGGAACTCGAACGCGAAATGATCCGAGAAGGGCTCAAGCGAACGGGATGGAATAAATCTCGTCTAGCAAAAGAACTCGGAATTTCCCGAGCGGGCTTGATTAATAAGGTCGAAAAATACAACCTCGATAAACGAAAGATAGCGAACGCGTTAAGCGCAAAAAATGAAGTTCAGAAACGATCCTAACGCGCAAAAAAGATAAGGGCCGCTAAGACGTCTAGGTCTTAGCGGCCCTTGCTTAAGCTAACAAGTTAAGCAAACTTATTTGGCTCGGATCGAACCTCGAACTTCTTTTGCATCGCCCACACCCAATGAGGTTGGCAACGCCCGAGTCCGACCACCACTAGTTGGTGTGTTCTGAACTCGCTCACCGATATTCCGAGTGATCGTACCCTGCGGCTGTGTTTGAGCAGCTGTAACACTCTTGAACTGGTTGACCACGCCTTGGATCGCTGTCTTCTTCTCGTCCAAGCCATTGGCAGCTTCTTCAAGTTTCTTCGCTTCAGTGAGTAGCTCATCCGCTTGTTTCTGATAAAGCTCGATCTGAGGCGCCACTTGCTTTAACTGCTGGGCAACTAAAGTTCCAAAGTCCTGCTCAGCCGATTTAGCCTGCTGCAATTGTCCTTGCAGCATCTGAATCTGAGGCGCATTCGCTGGGTCATTCGCTGAAGAAATCCTCTGGATCTCAGACTGAATATCCTTGGATTGCTGCTTCAGGCGATTCTCTTCCTGAACCGTGATCGGATCAAGTAAAGACCGTGCGTCACCTTGCTTCGCAGTGATGAATTCCAGCACGCGATTAGCCTGCTTACGCTTGCTATCCGCATCCGCAACCCACTGATTCTTCTTATTTTCGAGGTTACCCTGTTCTCGGGTTAAGCGCTCGATTTCAGAAGCTACCGCGAAAGGACCGAAGGCGGCTGTCTGCTGCACATTCACTTGCGAGAGCATGCTATCGACTTTCTTGCCTTCCTGTTCAGCTTTTTTACGAGCTGATTCAGTATCTTCTTTGGAGCTACTCAAGCTGCTCACGCCCTTAGGTAACTGAGTTGCAATCTTCTGGTTATCACCCGAAGTCACCACCGCAGGAACCACTGGCAACGTCGGAGGCTGTGGCGGCGTGATCTGAGGAACCTGTTGATCCAGTACCGACGGCTCATCGTTATCGTCGTTCTGAGGCTGCACGAACGGAGTATCATTATCCCGTCGGTCCGCTAAATTCTGCGCTTGTTCACGCTCGTTCTTAAGACCATTCAGAACACCGTTTAAAAGATCAGCGATTGGATCCTGCTGATTCTGGTTACGGTTCTGAGCGACCTGAGCTGGCTGAGCAACGTTCTCTTTCTTTGCAAGGCCGGCTAAAACATCGTTCAGCGCGTTCTTCAAAGGAGTGACCGTCTTATCAATCGAGTCGGCAATCGCCTTTGGGACACCAGCGAACTGACCATTTAATTGATCACAGAACTGCTGCCAAGCTTTCTGAGCCGCGTCATCGACTCCGGCTTCTTGCTCGCCAGCTCCCGTTTCAGCAACAGGGGCACCGCCTTTGACTTCGTTATCGTCAGTCGCTGGATCTTCGTTCTCTGCTTTCAGTTCTGGCTTCGGTTCTTCCGTCTTTAAAACGCAAAGACCCTTATCGCCTTCTAGGCTGAGAGCAAACTTCGCTAAACGAAGCTCGTTGTCCTTGGGAAATAAAGTGTGAATCAAGCTATCTGATTCCAATTCTTTCGAAGTCATATCAGCTATCGCAAGCATTAGAGGGTGATAAGCATCAAAGAGATCGCTCTTCTCTAAGCTCGAGCTAAGACCTTTCATCACTTCTTCCGAAAGTTTCTCGGCAATTCTCAGAGCTTCTCCATCATTCTTGTCTACTGCCTTCAGAGTTTCCGAGAGATGGCTTCTGAGCATCTCAACAAAGAGTCTTGGCTCAGATTCGAACTTCTCGATAAACTCAGCAAATTTCTTTTCGCTGAGCATTTTAGAAGCCTCTTCGATCGCAGTCTTCTTCTCGGCTTCTTTCATGCCATCGAGGCTCTTCACGAGCTCGCATTTCTCAGCACCTTCAACTTTATGCCAGAGTTTGAAGTCAGCGTCCTTAATCGCAGCCTCTTTAGCGTAGGCCAGATTTAAGACCATGAGTGAAAGCATCCCTAGCTTCACCATACCCATATTTACGTTCCTCTTATTAACCACATTTGAGCTTTTCATCTCATTTTCTCCTTTAACCATGAAGTTCACGTCCACAATCCTCATTAACTTGTTAGCAATAAGACAGCACAATGCTGCCTCGCAGTGCTCTATGACGACCTATCAAAGGCCGAGTCATAGAACTCCGCTCGATACTGTAAAGAGCAAGGCTTGTGCCACGACTCCGACAGAAACCGACTCCAGATGGAATACGCCATCATTCAAGGCAGTTAACTGAAAATTCGAGTGGGCTTTAGGCTCAAAAAAAAGTGTCTAGCCCTGTAACACCCCATTTCGCGATATTAGGAACCTTTTAAGATAACAGAGACTTAGTACTAGCCAGAGTTGCCAAAAATCCTGACAGGTTCAGAGCGACAATTCACGTCAAACAAAAAGGTGCCCGTCTACTTTCCACACCTCCCGTTGGGAGGTGTGGAAAGTAGACGGGCACCTTTTTGTTCCCCTTTCCGGATAGAGTTCGACGGGCACCTTTCGTTCGGCTAGCTTAGTGCCCGTGAAAGCACCCCACCTCTATCTCACCAGGGCAGTTGAATTTTCGGCAGCCCACCGGCTCTTTCGGGAAGATTGGTCTGATTCCAAAAATTTTGAAATCTTTGGTAAATGCGCCAACCGATTTGGTCACGGTCATAATTATAATCTTGAAGTCACCATCCTCGGAGAACCGGAAATGGAAACCGGGTTAGTGCTGCATTACGATGCTTTTAAGAAATGCCTTCTCGAGTGCGTTATCATTCCATTGGACCACCATAACCTAAACGAAGATGTGGACTTCATGAAGGGGATTCAGCCTACTTCAGAAAATATTATCGTCCAGCTTTGGAATCGACTTAGCGAAGCCTTGCATCATGAACGGTTTAGCCTGTATAAGCTTAGGCTTTCGTCAACGAACCGATCAAGCGTGGAGTACTATGGTGAAACCAGAAAATAGCGTAAGCGACGATCAACTAGCTGCCGGTATTTCTATGCTTCTGACCAGCATCGGCGAAGACCCAACACGGGAGGGCCTTGCCAAAAGCCCACAGCGATACCTCAAAGCTCTTCGTTTCCTGACACAGGGATATCAAGTCAGCGTTGAAAAACTCATTAATGCAGCACTCTTTGAGGCCCCGTCCTCGGATATGGTGATTGTCCGCAATATTGAACTCTACAGCCTTTGCGAACATCATCTTCTTCCGTTCTTTGGAAAATGCCATGTTGGCTATATCCCCAGAAAGAAAATCATCGGACTTTCAAAAATCGCGCGGATCGTCGATGCGTTCGCAAGACGTCTGCAAGTCCAGGAACGACTGACCAGCCAGATATCTAGTAGTCTTATGGAGCAATTAGATGCCCAGGGCGTCGGAGTCGTGGTAGAAGCTTCGCATCTGTGCATGATGATGAGAGGTGTTGAAAAACAAAACTCGGTAGCTAAGACGAGTAGCCTCTTAGGAAACTTCCAAAATGCCGACACTCGGGCGGAGTTTTTCAACTTGATTAAATAAGGAATCTTGTTAGGTTAGCTAAGTTTATGAAAGTATTGGTTTCAACACTCCATCCCGGAGAAAATCGCTTCCCGATGGGCCGAGATAATTGGCCGGCAGAGATGCGCAAGCAACTAGAATCTCTGGGATTTCGCCTAGAGAAACCACCGGTCATTGATTTTAACCTGATCAAGATGGAACCTGATTACTATATGAGAGGTAAGTTAGAGTTCGCGATCGAACAGATCTGCGCCCGCTGTGCCGACCCCTTTTTCCACTCGATCACCCATCCCTTTCATATTGCTCTGACACGGTCGATAGACCCGGGCAAGAATCACTCCGCCAAACTCGGCGAGGAGACGGATGAACTCGATATCACGCTTTTTGATGGCAACGAATTAGACCTTGATGAAATTCTCTTAGAGCAATTTCACTTAAGCCTTCCCTACCAATGTGTCTGCAGCGCCGAATGCAAAGGTATCTGCCAACATTGTGGGAAAAATAGAAATACAGAACCTTGTTCATGCCAAGATAAACCGATTCCTTCGGCTTTTGAGGCTTTAGAACAATTAAGAACGGACTGAATTGGAGGAAAAATGGCAGTTCCCAAGAAACGACATTCTCATTCAAGAACCCGGTGGCGGCGAAGTCATGACGCTCTCACTAAATCGAATGTGATCAAATGCACAGATTGTGGAGAACCCACACTGCCGCATCGTGTGTGCCCTAATTGCTTTCGCTACAAAGGCAAACTTGTCATCGAAACTGAAGCCTAAGGGATCCATCCATGGGGGTTAGGGTCGCGGTTGACGCCATGGGGGGAGATTTTGCTCCCAAGGTAAATTTGGATGGGGGCTTACTTGCCCTTAAAGACAAGGCCGACCTGCACCTACTCTTTGTTGGGCAAAAAAACCTGATCAGTGCTCAGATGCCCGCGGCGGCGACGGCTTTTAAAGACCGATGGGAAATCGTTGACGCTGCCGAAGTTATTTCCATGGACGACCATGGAGCCTCGGTAATCCGAAAAAAGAAGGACTCTAGTATCCATGTAGGGCTTCGCCTAATGAAGGACGGAAAGGCAGATGCCTTCATCTCGGCAGGTAATAGTGGCGCCATGATGGCGGGGGCTGTCCTTGTATTGGGACGCATTGCCGAAGTTGAACGGCCAGCGATTTTAATCAAACTCCCCACGGCCAACGGCTACATTTCGATTCTAGACGCCGGCGCGAATGTGGATTGCAAAGCGTCTCACCTCGCGCAGTTTGCTGAGATGGGATTTCTATATGCTAGAGAGGTGGAAAAGCTCGAAAATCCTCGGATTGGCCTTCTCTCAAATGGCTCAGAGAACCATAAGGGTAATGACCTCACTCGAGAGGCCGACAGGCTGATTCGGGAAGCAGGAAAAGTTCCCTACGTCGGTTATGTTGAAGGCAACGATCTTTTTACGGCTAAAGTCGATGTGGTGGTTTGCGATGGTTTTGTCGGCAATGTGATCCTGAAAGTCTCTGAAGGGTTGGCAGACACTGCCTTCCACTGGTTTCGAACAGAACTCACTAAAGATATGATGGGGCTAATGGGTGTCTTTCTAATGCGCAAAGTGCTCCGGAACTTCCGCACAAAATTTGATTATCAGCCCTATGGGGCAGCACCCCTTCTGGGAGTGAATGGCATTGCGATGATCAGCCACGGCCGCTCCACTGAAATCGCAATCCGCAATGGGATTCTCAGATCCTATCAAGCAGCGACCGACCGCTTGGTTGAAAAAATGACTCATGCGTTGGCCCAAGTTTCTGCTACTAAAACACCACCAGCTCAGGGGACTCTAAGTTGAATTACTTCAGTGAGATTATAGGAACCGGCTCGCATTTTCCAGCCACCGTCATGACCAATAAAGATTTTGAAACTTTCATCGATACCAATGATGAATGGATCCAAACCCGCACTGGAATAAAACAGAGACGGATTATCGACCATAAACTTGGTGAGTCGACGATGAGCTTAGCCCTTGAGGCCGCTCGTAAAGCGATTGCCTTGGCTCAGATTTCGCCTGAAGACATCGAGTTAATCATTGTGGGCACCGTCACACCCGACCACATCATGCCTTGCACCGCCAATATGCTGCAGAAAGAATTGGGCGCCAAAAAAGCGTTTGGGTTTGATCTTCAGGCCGCGTGTTCGGGTTTTCTTTATGGCATGTCCATTGCGGACCATTTTATCCGCCTAGGCTCTGTGAAACATGCCTTAGTCATTGGTGCGGAATCTCTTTCGACCTTAATAAACTGGAAAGATCGAGGCACCTGCGTGCTCTTCGGAGATGGGGCTGGTGCGGTGATCATGCGACAGACCCAAGACCAAAACCACTCGATCCTTGGGACTCATCTTTACGCGGATGGCGTTCATTGCAATCTTCTTTCCATCCCGCATGGGTACGCCAAAATGCCGACTTATCGGGCGGAGTACCGTCACGACAAGCATACCATTCACATGGAGGGCAAAGAGATTTTCAAACTCGCCGTGCGCGCGATGGTGGATTCGTCGATAGAATTACTCAATGAACATCATATTGCCGCTGAACAGGTTGATTTCTTTATTTTGCACCAGGCCAATAGTCGCATCATTGAAATGTGCATGAAGGCTCTGAATATCCCGCCCGAGAAAACTTGGCTCAACGTGGATAAATATGGGAACACCTCGGCCGCCACTCTGCCTGTTTGTTTGGATGAGGCCTACCGAAGTGGCGCCATCAAAAAAGGAAACCTAGTTTTAATGGCAACATTTGGAGGGGGCGTCACGTGGGCCAGTGCCTTATTTAGGTTATGAGTTCGCCACTCGCCCTTCTCTGCCCTGGCCAGGGAGCTCAGTACCCTGGAATGGCCAAAGATCTTTTAGAATATTTTAAGAAGACGGACGTTTTTTTTGAAGAAGCATCGGATGCGATTTCCATCGACCTTAAGAAACTCTGCCTCGATGGGCCTGATACCGAACTTGCCCTGACGTTTAATGCCCAACCCGCCATTCTGACGACGTCATACTCTTGGTTTAAGGTTTTAGAAGAAGAACTCGGCTTTTGCCCTACCATGAGTGCCGGGCATAGTTTGGGCGAATACTCGAGTCTTCTAGGCTCGAGTGCCCTGACACTGACTGAAGCAGTCAAGCTTGTCCGTCGCCGCGGGGAGCTCATGCAGCATGCCGTGCCTGTGGGCAAAGGGAAAATGGCGGCCGTTCTGGGGCTTGAAGATTTGGTTCTTGAAAAACTCTGTCAGGCGGCAAGCAAACCCAATGATTTGGTGGTTCCCGCAAACTACAACTCGCCGGGGCAGATCGTGGTCGCGGGGCATGCGACGGCCGTTGACCGTGCCCAGATCTTAGCCCAAGGTATCGAGAACCCAGAGTTCAAGGCGAAGCGTTTCCTTGCCCTTAATGTTAGCGCTCCTTTTCATTGCCCACTGATGACCCCGGTCGCTGAAAAGTTCGTGGATGATCTTCGCAGTGTCCGTTGGAAAACCCCTCGCTATCGTGTGTGGGCCAATGTCGACGCCCTTGAGCACCAGGAATCTACGATCGCGCAGAAACTCTGTGCTCAACTGGATCATCCGGTACGATGGACCCAATGCACAAAAGCCATGGGCGAGGCAGGCGCCACGCATTTTATAGAAGTGGGCCCTGGCAGAGTTTTATCCGGCCTTGTGAAACGCATCTTGGAAAAACCATCCGTATTTGGCGTCGATAACTATCAGGACTTTCAAACATTAGAGAAGGAGGGCCTATGCTCTTAACCGGAGACTTAGCACTCGTAACGGGTGGTTCGCGCGGCATTGGAAAATCGGTGGCCCTAGCCCTTGCCAAAGAAGGCGCTGAGGTCATGATCAATTACGTCTCGAACCAAGCAATGGCTGAAAAAGTCTGCGAAGAAATCGTGGCAGCCGGCGGCAAAGCATCTCCCTGCCAGTTTGATGTCTCAGATACCTCAGCCACTCAATCGGCGGTAGAATCCATCCTTAAAACTAAGGGACCCATTTCGATCCTTATCAATAACGCCGGGATCACAAGAGATGGCCTAATGATGCGCTATTCGTTAGACGATTGGGATAGCGTCTTAGATACCAACCTTCGAGGAGCCTTTGTCGCCTCTCAGGCGGTCATTCGATCCATGATGAAAAACCGAAAAGGATCCATCATCCACATGTCATCCATTGTTGGAATCACCGGCAACGCTGGCCAGGCAGCGTACTGCGCGGCTAAGGCAGGACTTATCGGCCTCACACGGTCCATGGCTAAAGAATTTGCGAGCCGAAATATTCGCGTCAACGCCATCGCCCCAGGCTTCATTGAGACGGATATGACCCATGCCCTGACTGAGGATCAGAAAAGAGCCATCGCCGAGTCCATCCCATTAGGACGGGTCGGCACTGCCGATGAAATCGCCCACGCCGCGGTTTTTTTAGCCTCGAGCCAGAGCAACTATATCACCGGACAGGTCCTGATCGTCGACGGCGGCCTCGGGATGGGGAATTAGCCGTATTTTTTTGCGATCACTTGCACGGTATGCGAATCATGATCAGGGATTTCTCGGTAGTAGAGAATATTGAGATCTTTGACGAGCGAGAGCACTTCGTTTGGCTTATAAC
>Ga0105164_10000500_pt1 | contig 27631 bp, 32 predicted proteins | sample VDWuncwatermetaG_FD_89674 | JGI IMG/M metagenome (GOLD analysis project Ga0105164, IMG submission 89674) | Wastewater microbial communities from Netherlands to study Microbial Dark Matter (Phase II) - VDW unchlorinated drinking water | ecosystem: Environmental > Aquatic > Freshwater > Drinking...
CTAATGAAAAGAAATCATATGAATGTCCTCATAGCGGGCCTAACTGTCCTGGTTCTTTTAGTGGTCTATGTATCGCCGACCTTTGCCGCACAAGAACTTATAGGAAAGATGGGAAATAAGTTAAAAAGGGGCGTCATCAATGTGGCAACGGGATGGGTTGAACTCTTCAATCAACCCCACAAAGTGGGACAAGAAGAGGGGTTTGGCGCAGGTGCCACGAAGGGTGTCGCTCTCGGGATTGGTTGGACTGTTGCAAGAACTGTAGTGGGTGCATGGGATGTAGGAACGTTTCTATTCCCTGTCCCCGCAGATTATGCATCCGTCCTAAACCCTGAATATGTCTTTTAGTTATTGACGAGTATTATATGACCAGTAATAAGCCCCCAGAAATGGGGGCTTATTCCTTTCTCAGAATTGCCGCTTGGGCAACCTACGACCTCGCCAACACCATCTTTGCGATCAATATCCTCTCACTTTATTTTCCCCTTTGGGTCATCAAGGATCAAGGAGGTTCAGACCTCCTTTATGCAGGAGCTGCCGGAGCCTCTCTCTTTCTTGCAAGCCTTTTCATGCCTTTTTTGGGAACGCTCTCAGACTATCTCAAGCGACGGATGATTTTTTTAATTGATACCACACTTCTTTGTGTTTTTGCGACAGCGATTCTTTCGAGCGCCTCTTCATTAAAAGAAGGTCTTTTCTTTTTCGGAGTTGCCAATCTGGGTTATCAATTAGGGCTTCTTTTTTATGATGCACTCCTTCCGGAAGTGGGGCCTCCCCACATCATGGGTAAGATCTCAGGATTGGGAGTTGCGTTAGGATACGTGGGAACTCTCATCGGATTAGCGCTCGTTAGGCCTTTTGTCCTGGCCCACGGGTATCGGGCTGCTTTTCTCCCCACGGCGATTTTTTTCCTCCTTTTCTCCTTGCCCTGTTTTTTCTTTGTGCGGGATCCGCAACCTCTCCGCTCCCCGTCCTTGGCTTTCCTGATACAAGAAACAACCGAACGCCTCAAAAGAGGCGTTTCTCATTTTGGAAAAGGGACACCTCTGCGACAAATGCTGTGGGTCCATTTTTTCTCTATCTTGGCTATTCAGCCGGTAATTTTGTTTATGGCCATTTATACACAAAAAGTGATTGGACTTCGTGACAATGAAATGATTACTTTTTTTATTGGGACAACCTTTATGGCCATTTTGGGATCTTTTCTCTGCGGTATTTTGACAGATCCTCTAGGACCCAGAAAGATGCTTCTGGTCAGTCTCGGAGGATGGTGCATCGGGCTTCTCATCGCCTCTCTCTCGGTCGAGCGCTGGCAGTTTTGGGTCGCAGGAGGGCTCATCGGTATCGTATTAGGCTCTACTTGGGTTTCGAGTCGCGTGCTGATTATCCGTCTTTCTTCTGCCGAATACCTTGGTGAAATTTTTGGATGTATCGGTCTGGTAGGCCGTGCCGCAGCCATTCTGGGACCTCTGATTTGGGGAGGAATTGTATGGGGATTTAAGACCCATTTTCCCTGGAATTACCGCCTCGCGCTCCTTTGCCTCTTGAGCTGGATGTTTATTTCGTTGGCGCTCTTATTCAAAAGACTGCCTGAAAGCTTCTTGAAAGGCACCCCTTGACAATTGCACCTTTTTCATGTATACTTTTTTGTAGGATTTGACAATTGAGCGCTTTTCCGCACGATAAATCCGCCACAATGCATGGCGGACCCGCCAGGAAGTTTGGCGGGGGCTAACTACTCGCAAGGGTAGGGCGCAAAGCCACAGGCCCTGCAAAGGGGCAGCTGGGCTGCCGAAAAGGAAAAGTTTTTTATTTTCCAACCGCCTACTCTTTACGAGGAAGGCGGTTTTATTTTGAGAAGGAGGGAGGTGGAGCTCATGACACAACCACAGGAGAAAAATCCGCAACAGGTCACCCACCGGGTCATCGCGCTTTTGAACCGTGAGCAGGTGGATTTCCTGGACAAACTGGGAAAGGATGCCCTTTTTACGACAGGTGCCAAACTTTCTCGGACCAAAATCGTATATGCGATGGTGAATGCCTTGAGAACCCTCGGCATCACCGGGAATGGCGTCCGTTCCAAAGAGGAACTGGAACAAAAGATCATCAAGGCGGCTTTTGACCAACAGCATTTCCTTGATTTGAAAGAGGAGCTGATTCGGAAGAAAACGGGTTAAACTTAAAAAGGAGGATGGCCGATGTCTAAAGTCTTGACGATCGCGCTGGTGATGGCTTTTGCTGTTTCTTTTGCATCAACAAGTTTTGCGGCGAATCCGAAAGAAGTGGGTTCCGGAATGGGACATAAGCTCACCCGCGGAGTGGTCAATGTGGGAACCGGATGGGTTGAGCTTTTCAAAGAGATGTACAACACCGGTAAAGAGAACCCTCTCTTGGGGCTCACGGTGGGTACAGTCAAGGGAAGCGCAAAGACTGTCGTCCGGACTACGGCAGGCGGTATTGAGACGGGGACCTTCCTTTTCCCCGTTCCGAAGGAATATGGGGATCCGTTGATACAGCCCGAATATGCATTTTGAAAAAAGAGGATCTTGCACCAATTGAAAGAGGTGGACCTTAGTTCACCTCTTTTTATTTGTGGTGCTTGATCGTTTCAGAATTGACGATTCTTCTATTCTGTTGTATGTTACTTCTTATGGATTTCAAGATCGACGCAACATTGGATACCGTGGGAACGCTTTGCCCGATCCCCGTCTATTTGACCAGTAAAAAAATAAAAGAGCTGAAGCGGGGAGAAATTCTTGAAATTATTTCGGACGATGAGGGGATCCTGAGCGACATGCCTGCCTGGTGTAAAGTGACAGGAAACGAAGTGTTGAAATCTGTTCAGTCAAAAAGCCAGTACCACTTTTACATACGGAAACTCTCCTAAAAATCACTTGCCAATTGATACAATTTTTAGTAAAATAACAAGATAGGATGCTCCGTAAACCAAAAGTCGCTTTATTTCTCCTCGTCTTGTTCCTTCACTTCCTCTCTCAAGAGGGTTGGGGTTCCTCCCAAGATTACAAGGGCTCCAAGCGGGCCCTTTCGGACAGCTTCCATGGCGTGTTGGATGGGATGGGGTCCGTTGGGAAAGGGGTATGGGGTTTAACAACCAATACCGGAAAACTGATTTGGCATGGAACGCGTGAAGGACTCACCCAAGGCGCGAGGGGAGCAAGAAAAGCAGACAGTTGGATGCAGAAACATCTCTGGTAACAGGAGAGGGAGCTCGCGAAAGTTCCTTCTCGTTGGCCTGGTTGTCGTCCTATCGGTCGTCGTCGGGTTCAAACTCATTTTTGTTTCTTCTCCGGAAGATGAAATCCGAAGGCTTATCCGGGATGTCTCAAAAGCAGTGGAACACCATAATCTCCCCAAAAGCCTCTCTTATGTATCATCCGATTACAAGGATGACTTGGATCTGGATAAGCAAACCCTTACTTATATCGCTTCACAAATTTTTCAGGCCTATCCGAAACTGACCGTCTCTTCAAAAATCGTATCGATCGTCGTTCAAAAAGACGAGGCCCAAGCAGATGTGATTGCCGAATTCTTGGGAACACTCCCTCCCCAAAACCCTGAAGACCTTCTCGCCTTAAGACAAAGCCACCGCTTCCTCACGACCTTTAGAAAAGAAAGAAAGGAATGGAAAGTTGTTGAAACCAAAAAGCCGTCCCAAAATTTGGAATAAAATGATTAAAAAGAGTCGGATTCTTTACAAGGGAAAGCTATTTTATCTCACCGGAGAGGAATTTCGGCTCCCCAGTGGAAAACACGTTCAAAGGGAAACCATCCATCATCCCGGTTCTTGCGCTATCATACCGCTTCTTGCGAAGGGAAATGTTATACTCATTCGACAATTTCGTCCTTCCACTCGGAAAACTCTTTGGGAAATTCCAGCAGGTACTTTAGAAAAGGGAGAAACCCCTTATTCCTGTGCGGCAAGGGAACTTGTTGAAGAAATAGGATATCGGGCGAAAAAATTAAAAAAGCTTGCCACCTTTTACACCTCTCCCGGTTTCTGTACGGAAAAAATGCACCTCTATATAGCCACAGGACTCATTCCACTTTCACAAAACCTCGAGGAAGATGAATCGATTCGGCCCCATTCTTTTCTCATCCGGACAGCCAAAAAAATGATCCGTACAGGGGCCATTCAGGATGCGAAAACGATCGTCGGACTCAGCTTCCTTCCTAACTCCCTCTGACATAAGGTGATAGGATACAACCTAACCCCTTGAAAATTCTAATGTTATATGATATACTATTAGGTGTAAGTTATAAATTTTTTTGACCTGTTTTTAGAGCCATTATAAGATACCGAAAAAGGCAAACTTATCGAAAGGTAAGGACGTAAAGGATCGGGTCTAAATCCCCCCGCGGGGGACATGACAGCCGAGCTACCGGGTATTTATCATAAGGTGGCTCGGCTTTTCTTTGGTGAGACGATGATGAAAACATACAAAAGAGAAAAAACCTTAACATTCCTTGTTGCGTGCAGCCTCGTCAGTTTTTTCTGTTCAACGCAAGAGGCGCAGGCGGAAGAGGTGTTGTCGTCTCTTCCCACTGAGACGCCGTTTCCAGAAGCGTTTTTTTCGGTTTCGCCTTCCCTGTCGGAGTTATCTCCCTCTTTCAGGGAAGAACCGTTGTCGACAACCGTTTCTGAGGAAGTGTTGCCATTCAAGCTTCCTGGAGGAAAGGAGGTTGTGTTGGAACGTTTGCAGAGTAAATTTTTGGTAGGGAAAAGGGCAATGGGTTTCGTTTATCACCCAGAAGTAACTTTGACTATTCGAACCGGTAAGGGACTCCACAATTACATGAGCTGGGACAAAACAGAGATCGACCCGCGTCTTTTAACAGAAGACGAAAAAATCGCCCTTGGATTCCACTATGCCGAATATGTGACGGAATCCATTCAGGCGCTTCCCATCCCATTTGTGGGCAGTTTACTTGCGGGTTGCCTTAAAGTGGGGGAAGACGTGGAAAGAATCAACAAGCGGATAAAAACCAAATACCGCCTTCATCTTCGCTTTTCAGGAAAATCCTTCCAAGCCGCTTACAAAGAATCCTTTTGAGAGAAATATTTTTTGAAGTACTTACCGAGAAGTTCCTTATAGCGAGGATCCTGACGGAGGGACTTCAAATCACTATCTTCTTCAAGAAGTTCGAAATCATCGTACCCTAAAGTGATAGCCCGCTCGAGTGCCTCGAAGGCCTCTGTGGGCCGCATGAGAAGAGCATAACTGCAGGCAAGATTATAATGACAAATCGGGTCTTGTGGCAAAAGCTCGACTAAACGGAGATCGATTTGTAGACCTTTGTCATAGAGCCCTCGTCGCGTGTAAAGTTCCCCAAGCGTTACAAGCGCTTCGACGAAATTCGGATTTTTCGAAAGAAGCTTCTCACAAAAGTCAATTTGAAATAGAAAGTCTTCCACAGAAACTCCTCATTTTTCATAGTTTATCATATAACTTGCTTGTTGTCAATAAGTTCTGTTGGTCTCGGTCAATTTTCACTTGTCTATTTGTTCTGTTCGGATTATAATAATACTCGAATAAGGAGAAATAGACATGCTCGTTGAAAAAATTAATGAAGACCTAAAGGTCGCCATGAAGGCGCACGATGCGCTACGGGTTTCCACTCTCCGCTTCTTGAAAGCTTCTCTTCTCAATCTCGCCATTGCAAAACGGGTTGAAAAACTAGAAGATGTCGACGTCTTGGAAGTGATTTCAAAATTGGTCAAACAGCATCATGAAGCCATTGAGGGTTTCTCAAAAGGGAACCGCCAGGACCTCGTGACCCAAGAGACAAAAGAACTTGTAATTTTAAAAAGTTACTGCCCCCCAGAAGCGAGTCGTGAAGAGCTTCTAAAGTGGATTAAAGGGGCCGTTCAAGAAAGTGGTGCCCAGGGTCTTCAAGATCTAGGCAAAGTCATGAAGCTCGTCATGCCTAAAACAAAAGGAAAAGCAGATGGCAAGGCAGTCAATGACCTTGTCAAACAGGTCCTCGAGAGCCGAATAACATAGAAACGTAGCTCAAGAAATATTGGAGAGGAGAACGCGATGGACGAAAGGCGTCGATACGTGCGTCTGGACACACGGCTCAAAATCACGTATACCGTCATTAAAAAGGAAAAGGATGCTTCGTCGGAATCTGAGACAAGAGATATTAGCGGGGGCGGCATTCGTATTTTCCTCCAAGAACCCCTTCCTCTACAAACCCTCCTTAAATTGGACATCCATCTTCCTGAAGACCCCCAGCCGGTTCACTGTGTCGGGAAAATCGTGTGGGTCGAAGAATTTTCAGTCCTTCAGGATGAAAAGAAAGAAAAAGATAGATTTGAGGCAGGGATCTTATTCACGGAAATTAATCCGAAAGACCGCGACCGAATTATCAAGTATGTCATTCTTGGCTATGCCGCAGCGAAAAAATAAATTCAAAAATTTTATCAACGGAAAATGGGTAGAGGCTTTCAGCAGGAAAACCTTTGAGGATCGTAATCCCGCTGATACGGAAGACTTGGTCGGTATTTTCCCGCGCTCTCAAAAAGAAGATGCGGGTGAAGCGGTCAAAGCGGCACGGGAGGCTTTTGACAGTTGGAGAAAAACACCTCCTCCGAAACGTGGAGAATTCCTTTTTGAAGTAGGAAGAATTCTTCTTCAGAGAAAAGAAGACATCGCGCACCTCATGACGCGGGAAATGGGAAAACCGCTCAAGGAGAGCCGCGGAGATGTTCAAGAGGGAATCGACACCGCTTTCTATGCTGCGGGAGAAGGAAGACGGCTCCTGGGGGAAACAACACCCTCAGAACTGCCGAACAAATTTTGCCTTTCTATCAGAATTCCCGTGGGGGTCTGCGCCCTTATCAGCCCATGGAATTTTCCTATTGCCATCCCTTGCTGGAAACTCTTTCCCGCCCTTATGGCTGGAAACACGGTCATTCTGAAGCCTGCCGAAGACACCCCTGCTTGCGCCACAAAATTAGTTGAAATCCTTGTAGAGGTTGGGATCCCCAAAGGGGTTGTCAATCTGGTGCACGGGTTTGGAGAAGAAGTGGGGCGGGCATTGGTTTCTCATTCTGGAATTGATCTTGTCTCTTTTACAGGTTCCGCTCAAGTGGGAAAAGAGATCGCAACTGTCTGCGGAAAAAATCTCAGACGTCATTCCCTTGAAATGGGGGGAAAAAACGCCCAGATCGTCATGGAAGATGCTGATCTGAACCTTGCCGTCGAAGGGGCCTTATGGGGCGCCTTCAGCACCTCGGGACAGCGGTGTACAGCCACCAGCCGCCTTATCCTGCATCGGACAATTGCCAAGAAATTCACAGAAACTTTTTTAAAGCGGGCTACGCGCCTCCGGGTAGGAAACGGACTTCGTGAAGGAACAGACGTCGGACCTCTCATTAACGAACAACAGCTTCAAAGGGTGGATCGTTACGTGAAAATAGGACGACAAGAGGGGGCTCGGCTTCTGTTAGGAGGGAAGCCGTTAACAAAAGGAGATCATCGTAAAGGGTATTTCTATGCTCCAACCGTTTTTTCGGAAGTGAGGCCTTCCATGCGAATTGCTCAGGAAGAAATTTTCGGACCGGTAGTCGGCATTTTGACTGTAAAAAACCTGGAAGAAGCGATCGACGTGGTGAACGACTCTTATTACGGACTTTCTTCGTCTGTCTATACCCAGAATGTGAACCAAGCTTTCCAAGCAATCCAAGACATTCAGGCGGGAATCACTTATATCAATGGCCCCACCATCGGCGCCGAAGTCCATTTGCCTTTCGGTGGTGTTAAAAACAGCGGCAATGGTCACCGAGAAGCGGGGACAACGGTATACGATATCTTTACCGAATGGAAATCTGTTCTTGTAGATTACAGTAGCAAACTTCAAAAGGCTCAGATCGATACCCAATGACTCTTCAGGTCCCTTGCATCAAAACGCCCTTACCTGGGCCCAATGCACAAAAGATTATTCAGCAGGACGAACAGTACACGTCTCCCTCCTACACGCGCGTCTACCCCCTTGTGGTGGATCAAGCCTCGGGTACCCATATCCAAGATGTAGATGGGAATGTCTTCCTTGATTTCACGGCAGGCATTGCAGTCGTCGCTACGGGACACTGTCATCCGAATGTTGTCAGCGCCATCCACTATCAATCGTCAAAACTAATCCATATGTCAGGAACAGATTTTTATTACAAGGCGCAGAGTGATCTTGCCCAGAAACTTTCCGAGATCAGTCCCGGCTCTTCCAAAAAGAAAATCCTCTTTACAAATTCCGGCGCCGAAGCGGTAGAAGCGGCCTTTAAACTCGCCCGGTACCATACCAAACGTCAGCACATGATCGCCTTTATCGGAGCCTTTCACGGACGCACGCTAGGAGCTCTATCCCTGACAGGAAGCAAAATTGTTCAGGTTGAGAATTTTGCACCCCTTGTCCCAGAGGTGACTCATATCGGTTACGGATATTGTTATCGATGCCCTTACAACCTTGTCTATGACAGTTGTAAGATCGCCTGTGTGAGCTATCTCGAAGAGACGCTCTTCAAAACAATTGTTTCTCCGAAAGAGGTGGCCGCCATCATTGTAGAGCCGATTCAAGGGGAGGGGGGGTATATTGTCCCCCCACCAGAATATCACCCGATGCTCAAAAAAATATGCGAAAAATACGATATCCTCTTTATTGCGGATGAAGTCCAAACAGGAATGGGACGTACAGGGAAGATGTTTGCTATCGAACATTGGGGGGTGGAACCAGATATGATTTGTCTGGCAAAGGGAATCGCGTCAGGCATGCCTTTGGGGGCCCTTGTCGCACGGGAGGACATCATGACCTGGGCGGAAGGTTCTCATGCTTCCACTTTTGGGGGAAATCCTGTATCCTGTGCAGCCGCCCTAGAAACCATACGCCTCCTTGAGCAAGGACTGATTCAAAATGCAGAGAAGGTTGGAGCATTCCTTTACGAAACATTGACCCGTTTGAAAGAGAAACACCTTTGGATGGGGGATGTGCGCGGGAAGGGGTTAATGGTCGGGGTGGAAATCGTCAAAAATAAATCAGGGAAAGAAAAGGCTCCATCACAGCGGAACAGGATCATTCAAGAGTCCTTTCAGAAAGGCCTTCTTCTTTTAAGTTGTGGTGAATCCGCTATCCGTTTTTCGCCTCCTTTGGTAGTCACGAAAGAAGAAGTGGAGATCGCCTGTCAGATCTTCGACGAGGTGCTTTCTGTATTGGAAAAGGGCAAAATTTCATGAGAGGACTGATTATTGTGATTTCGTGTATTATTTTGGTGTTTGTTGTTCTTGACAAAAGCGGCGCTTTCCGGGTTACTTCCTACACGGTGACAGAAAGAACGCTCAAGGTCGAAAAAACACGGTTTGAATGGCATCCCGAAAAACTCACCTTTTACTTCAAAACATTTTCAAAAAAATGGCGAGAGCGCTTTTTCAAAAAGGGAAGTTCTTCTCCAGAAGTAAGAAAAGTGAAGAAAAAAGGAGAGAGAGCCGCCCCCTCTCGGCTGGTTCTTAAAAGCGGGGCCATTCTTAAAGGACGTGTGATTCAGAAAAATAAGGAGGGGGTTCTTTTTGAATCGGAGGGGGGAGAAGTTTTTTTTAGTCGCGATGAAATCGTTTTGCTTGAGACGGAATAAATTAGGCGGCAATTTTTTTCTGACGCAAAAAGACGGCTTTTCCCCGTGGGGAAGTCCGTTTTTTACCCTCTTGTCTCAGTTTAAGAAAAATCGAAACGAGCCGGTCGACGGCCTCTTCCTCAAGGTTTTCATACGCTCCTTTTAAAGCTTCCTGAGCCTTTTGTCCTTTGTACCCTTTTTCAATGAGATGGTCCACAAACTCCCACATCCGGTACAAAAAGACATGAGTGAGCTCATGAATAAGGAGTTTTTCGTTCCAGGTCTCCCGGTCCTTGCGGTTCAAGAATATCTCGAGTTTCTTCTCTCCTAAGGCGATATCGATCATTGCCGTATCCCCTTTTCTAAACCCTTTAACCTCTTTGGGGCTACGGACATGGCATTTGACCTGATAATTTTCTAACTCCAATAATTTCAGCCAATTACGTATAATTCGTTTGGGATTTCGCATCCAAAAGATCTCCTTTTCCATTACTTCAAGTATACCATATCTATCGTTTCGGTGGTGAGTTTAACCCCATGTCAATAAATAAGATACACGCTTTATTTTTTCTTGATGGTTTTGTCACTTTGGTGTATAATAGACAAAGGATGGTACCGTCGTGAAAGAAAAAAAGACCATTTTAGTCGTAGAAGACGAACCTCTCCTTTCAAAGACAATTCAGCATCTTCTCACGTTGTGGGGATACTCTCCCCTTGCCGCACAAACAGGTTCGGCAGCCATTGACGCCTCTCGGCACTCTACTCTGGATCTCATCCTTCTTGATTACAGCCTTCCGGACATGTCCGGTTTTCAGGTGCTCAGCCGTTTGAAAAAGGAATTGTTTACAGCATACATTCCCGTGATTCTCCTGATCGAAAAGAAAACCATGAGGCGTGAATTGATGCAAAAAGAAATTGTTCCTGACGATTACTTGATGAAGCCGGTTGATCCCCTAGATCTTCGGTTGCGAACGGACATGGTCCTTCACCGCACGGAACATCAATTCCACGCAAATTCTCTCACCAAGCTTCCTGGAAGTCTTTCAATTGAAAAAGAAATTGAAAAGCGGCTCTCCAATCAGGCCCCTCTTTCTGTGTGTCATTACGACATCGACCATTTTAAGGCCTTCAATGACGCCTACGGCTATCACCGCGGCAATGCGGTCCTCTGTCAAACCGCACACCTCATCGTCCACATGTGTCAGTCTTACGGAAATGACTCTGATTTTGTGGGACATATCGGCGGAGATGATTTTATTGTCCTGACCACACCGGACCGAGAAGAGGAGATCTGCCTTCGTTCGATTCAGGAATTCGACCGGTTAATTCCTTTTCATTATGAGGAAATGGATCGTAAAAAGGGGTTTCTCACAGTTAAAAATCGAATGGGGAAAATACAACGTTTTCCCCTCATGTCTCTTTCCATCGCCGTGGTCAATAATAAAAAGAGATCTTTGGAAAATGTTGTCCATATTTCCGAGGTCGCCTCAGAAATCAAAAAGTTTTTGAAGGGAAGGGGAGAAGGCCGAAGCGCCTACCTCATAGACCGTCGGACAGGAGATTCAAAGGGGAGGAAAGCCCGCGAAACCGATTCTCTTCCAACTCCTCCCGTCTCTTCGCTTCAAAAACGTTACAAGCCTTTGGGACAACTCCTTCTCGAATCACAACTCATCAAACCCGAACAGCTTGAAGAAGCCCTCACGAAACATTGGCGTTCGGGATGCCGGCTCGGGCAGGTTCTTTTGGAATTAAAACTCGTGGAACCTGAAAGGCTCAGCCAGCTCCTTTCTGAACAACTGGGGATCCCCTATGTCAAGATTGACCAATCTTCTCTTCCAGAAGAGGTCAAAGAAAATTTATCCGAGGAATGGCTCAAAGAACACAGCGTCTTTCCGATTGAAAAGAAGGGAAGTTCTCTTTCTTTGGCAATGGTCAATCCCCTTGATCGAAAAATTATTCAGTGGGTTGAAAAGAAAACCGGATGCCAGGTTCGTCCCTATCTTGCCATGGAAAGGGAATTGGAAGAACGTTTAGGGAAATTAGGAAGCTGAATCCAATATGGGTGAAGAAAACGAGAAAAAACCAAATCCCTCCCTTGAGCTTAAGCTACGCGAAGTGAAAGAGGTAATGATCATCGATATTGAAGGGCGCATCGATCTCAGCGCCTCTGAATTGATCGAACTGATTGGGTGGCTGATTAAGCGGGGGAAAAAAAGAATTCTTCTTAATTTTGAACAGGTTGAAGTGCTGGACTATAGCGGCCTCTCAGTCCTGGCTATCGCCTATAAAAATGTGAGAAACCATGAGGGTCTATTGAAATTCGTTGCTGTACCACTTCATATCGAGAAGCTCCTTCGGATTGCGCAGCTCTTGGATGTTTTCGAACTGCACCAACAAGAGGAATTAGCTCTGGCAAGTTTTGAAGATACGGTTTCTCAACCCTCTCTTCCACCCCTCCGCCGACGATTCAAGCGTTTGGAAGTGTCTAATATTACGGTACGATTTATTCCTGTCTACAGAAAAGAAGACCCTCTCTTTGAGGGAAAAGCGTTCAATCTGGGTGGGGAAGGTCTTTTTCTTTATGCGCAGAAAACTTTTCCCTTGAATACAGAACTGATTCTTGAGCTCCATTTTGCCAAGGAGAACTCTCCTCTTGTAGTTCAGGGGACTGTTATCTGGCATGCGGACAAAGAACTGCAACCTCATGCTTTTCCAGGAATGGGCATCCGGTTTAAACAGTTGGATTCCAAACAGCAAAAACTTCTGATCGACTTCATTGACAGAAATGTGACCCAAAGGAGCGGATAAGGAGACAAAGAGGTTTTTACAAAGGAGGAATTTCTTGCTAAAATGGGAAAAGCCAAGATAAAGTCATCCTGGCTCAACAGGGAAGAACAATCATGATCGGCGAACTCCTTCTTCTTGGAGGGTTGTGGATATTCTTCTTAGCCGGTTTTTTCCTCTTTGTGCGGGGGTATGCCCTCGAACAAAAAAAGGCTGATTCCCTCTGGCCCGAAAGGGCCACTGAAGCGTTACCCTCTGACGAGCGTCGTCGTTACGAGCGGCGTTACATTCCATTACCTGTGAATTACGCGAGTCTTGAACAGGCTGAATTCCAGGAACTCAGCCTCACGGAGGATGTAGGAAAGGGAGGGATTCGATTCCCGGCAAGCCATCCGCTCCGTCAAGGTTCCCGCCTTTATCTCTCCATTCGACTCCCAAAAGAGTCTCCTCTTTCTCTTTTTGGTGAGGTGGTTTGGCAGAGCCCGCGAGCGGCTGCGCCACCACGCTTTGACACGGGTCTTAAGTTTGTTCATGTGTCGACCTCCAACATCATAAGGATTGCGCGCCATTTATAAGTCGACGTTTCTAGTCTGTCTCTTATGCTTTGCCCTCTGTCTTGAACCAGGATGTGCTGGCCCCGGTGCGACAAGAGGTGGCGCGATGGGTGAAACAGTCGGAAGTACCTTGGGTACCGGAATCGGAACAGGCCTTGGCGCTATGGTGGATGCGACCGGCAAAACGCTGAAATTTCTGGCCCGCCCTTTCCACCCAAAAGAAGCGTCCTAATCTCCCCAATATGCCGCAAGACCTTATCCTCTCCATTGATCAAGGGACCACAGGAAATCATGTCCATCTGTTCAACCATCGGGGAGAAGTGGTATCCGACGGTTATGCAGAGTTTCGCCAGTATTATCCAAAACCGGGATGGGTGGAGCATGATGCAGAGGAAATCTATCAGAATCTCCTAAAAGTCATTCGACACACCCTCACCAAGAAAGGAATCCGAACCTCTCGCATCGCAGCCATCGGTATCACCAACCAGCGGGAAACGCTTCTCCTGTGGGACCGGAAAACCGGAAAACCGATTTCAAAGGCCATTGTCTGGCAGTGCCGGCGGACTGCCGATCTTTGCGAACGTTTAAAAAGGAACGGCCTTGAAAAACTTTTTTCTCAGAAAACGGGTCTTCGACTGGATCCTTATTTTTCAGGAACAAAACTCAAATGGCTTCTTGATCATTTACCGGCATCAAGACAAAAAGCACTTCAAGGAAAGCTTCTTTTCGGAACCATTGATAGTTGGCTCATATGGAAATTAACGGGGGGAGCCGTTCACGCCACAGATTTCACTAACGCTTCAAGGACTCTCCTTTTCAACATCCAAAAAAAAGTTTGGGATCCTGAACTTCTTCAGCTTCTCGGCATTCCGAAACCTCTTTTGCCGGTTGTTTACTCCTCAACAAAAGTGTACGGAAAGAGTGCCAAACAAGGTCCTATTCCGACAGGAATCCCCATTACAGGGGTCGCAGGAGACCAGCAGGCGGCCCTTTTTGGGCAGGGAGGATGGGAAAAGGGAAGTGCTAAGAATACCTATGGAACAGGCTGTTTTCTCCTTTTAAACACCGGTAAAAGGAGAGTTTTTTCACGAAATGGGCTCCTGACTACCTTGGCCTGCGGTCGGCAGGGAGAAAGTGTTTATGCATTAGAGGGATCTGTGTTTATCGCAGGGGCTGCCATTCAGTGGCTTCGAGATGGCCTCAAAATCCTCTCAAAGGCCTCTGATTCCGAAAAAATTGCGAAAAGGGTCGATGATACTGCCGGCCTTTACGTCGTGCCCGCTTTTGTAGGCCTAGGAGCCCCTTATTGGAATTCTTCAGCGAGAGGCAGCATCTTCGGCCTGACGCGCGGCACCAGGCGGACTCATCTGGTCCGCGCTACACTAGAATCTATCGCGTATCAGACAAGAGATCTTGTGACCGCCATGGAAAAAGATGCCAAGACGCCGATCCGCCAACTCCTCGTAGATGGAGGGGCCACACAAAACAGATTTCTCATGCAATTTCAGGCGGATCTTCTTCAAAGGAAAATCTATCGGTCCCGGATGGCTCATTTGACCGCTCAAGGAGCTGCCTTTTTGGCGGGTCTTACAATAGGATTTTGGAAAGATGAAAAAGAAATCGAAAAAGTTTTGGGAGAGAAAGAAATTTTTGAGCCTAAAATAAAAAAAGAAAAATCAGAAAAGCTTTATGCCGGATGGCTGCATGCTGTCCAAACCCTCCTTGCATACGCCCAACATACCGGAAAAAACGCCTAAAAAGGTAATGGGATGTCCTTTTAACAACTTTCTGTTTTTTTGTTCTCGTGTAGTTTACATAATATACATTATAGGACGTTCCCCCTTCAGCTGAAAGGCGGGGTTGCGGCTAATAAAGGGTTGATTTATTCGGGGTTTTGGACAGGGGCTTCCTGCTCGTATTCCTCGAGCTTTTTCTGGGCAGTCCTGAGGGCTCTTTTCATGACAAAGCGGGCCATTGTATCACGCTCGGCCTCAATAGCATTTTGAAGGTCAGGAATGATTTTTTTAGTCGGTTCTTCGGCAAGTTTCAGAAAAGAGTCAATCCGGAAGTGCCTATCCTCTCCTTTCAACATTTCAAGAAGGACAGGTTCACCAGAGCGATCTCCATGGCTCATTAAGACTGAGGCGGCTGCCAGACGGATCTCCACATGGGGATCTCTTAGAAGATTTCGATAATATTCGGCTTCCTTCTCTGTAATGGGTGCATGGATTTCGTGAGTTTCTTCTTGAAATTGAGCGGCTTGGTGGGATTCTTCCTGAACAGATTTCTCTTGTTGTGTCTCACCCATAATGTTCTTTCCTTGCTTCTGAATGGACGAAGCGCTGCGGCAAGAGGAAAAAAGAAAAGCGACTATAACAAAAAAGGTTAACTTCCCTGCTCGTCTCATCTAAAATCCTCAAATATTATACAGCGTTTTTGGGTTTGGAGAAAGTGCAGCGCAACTACTTTTCCTCAGGCGGCTTAATCTTACGGAAAGCGCGATAAAGAAGGCCATCGTAAGCGATTTTAAGACCGGGCCCGATCACGAGAGGTGCTGAAAGAGATAACGTCCGCATGAGCGACCCTGCAATCATCGGGGCAACAGCCCATGCGACACTACGCGTGAGGTTAGTAAATCCTGCAGCTTGGGTCCGCTCTTCTTCCTTCACGATCGCGACGATATACGACTGACGTGTAGGAACATCCATTTCGACGAGTGATTCGCGGAGAAGAAACAATACCACAGCGATAGAAAGGGTTGGCGCAAATGGAACGGTCATTAGCAAAAAACTCGAAGGAAGATGGGTAAAGACCATGGTATTGACAAGACCGATCCGCCTCGCAAGCCAAGCGGCCCCCAAATGTGAAACACCGTTCAGGATGCGCACGATAAAAAAGAGCGGGCCGAGTAACGCTTCGTCGACTCCGAAGCGCTTAAAAAACCAGTAGCCCAGAAGTGCCGTTGTCAGGAATCCTCCTCCGAAACTGTCCAGTCCCGAAAGGGTAGCGAACTGAAACACCACCTTACGGGAGGGTGCTGAAAGACGCTCTACCAGCGGCCGCTCGTTACGTTCAACTGATTTTGAGAGTTTTAATGCAAAAAACCCGGCAATGAGGCAAAGGATGCTGTAGAGCCCCCATGTCCATTGATAGGATACAAACGGCGGCATCTTGACCTGCATCCTAAGGAACGCGGGTAAACCCCCAAGAAGTGCCCCAAGGGCATGGCCGCTGTCGACAACGACATTGTACCACGCAAATATTGCAGTACGCCCCGCTTCGGTCGTTGTCTTTGGAAGCATCGCCTGCTCTATAGTCAAACCGGCTCCCCTATCACGGCCCATGCCATTGACCATGCCGAGCAATATACTCACCATGACAATCGGCGGATGTGTTGAAAAAGCGAGGGCTACTCCGCCGAGGAACATCAGTATCGCAAGAAACACCAGTGTCGCTCGCCTTCCCAAGCGGTCGGCCCCATAGGTCACCAACAACGTTCCCATTGCGCAACCGCCAAGCCCAAGAGACACGACAAGCCCGATGGTTGAGGCGCTCAGGCCAAGAGTAGCGAGGTAAATGGCAAGGATGACTCCGGAAAGCCCAACCGCTGTCGCGCGGAGCCCAGCCGAACCAAAAATAAGATAGCGGTCAGACATTAACACTTTCTCTAGTTGCTTTTTCCTTCTTCGTCTGTTACAGCTGGTTTTACCAAGCCATGGTGAAAGATGAAAAATCTCTACCAAGTTCTAATTCGAATTAGACTTTTTGAAGATCGGACCATCCTTTCTCTTGGGCAAAGGTCTGTTCTTTCTGGAGCGCCTCTTCCTCAGAAAAGAAAGGTCCGCGGACTTCTCCCCCTTCCCAGAATTCGACGATAAGCCACTTGTTAGTACCTCCGATTTTTTTGATTTCAAAAAATTTCATTTTCATGCTCCTCTCATGCGTAAAATGTTGTAGAACTTTTTCAATTTCGTGGAGAAGGGCATTTATTCTTTCATCTTGAGGGAAACACTGTTCTACAAAGAGTGTTTCAAAGAGAGGGCCGTGGTAACTTACCTTGGGGATTTTCCCGGTTTTTTAAATACTGCACTGTGGTTTTTTGGGTAAGGAAGTAGATGAAAATGAGAGGGATCGCAACACCTATGCAGAAAAAGAAAAAGGTATTTACTACAGTCGGCGCCTGGGAGGAAGGATCCGGCACTAAAAAGCGTACCAAGCAGAAGCTCACTTCAGTGATAAGTCCGATGAGAGAAGCAAAAAGTCCCAGCTCCCTCCCGAACTCAACAAAGCAGAGAATCAATATTCCTCCTATGACATAGTAGAAATTTTTGAAAAGAATTGAGGAGATATAAAGAAACATAAGGATGTCCAAAAAAAGACAGCGGCCCAATAGGCCTTTATTGAATAAATGACCATAGCGGTTCAGATAGACTTTGAAAAAACCTTGCAGATAGAAGACAAAATGGAGGGTAGAGAGAACCCCTGCCAAAACCATCAGGAGACCTAGCGCATAAACAGTTTCCTTTTTCATGGCAATAGTATAACAAAGAAGCGATTTTTTTTCAATCAAAAAATAGTTCGTTTGTGACGAGGATTTTTATTTCAAAAAGAGTCTTTTTATGTTAAAATAAATTTATGAAGAATCGATTGCCCTTTCTCTCGCTCTTAATCTTTGCAAGCATCGGAATCGTTATTGCGCTATTTCTCTCCCAACTTCATTATTCTCTTTCATTCGGAAAAACCCTTTCTTTTCAGTTTTGTCAAAAAGGGTGCGACACCGTTAACACGAGCAGTTATTCGGAACTTTTTGGAATCCCCCTCTCCTCTTATGGGGCTGTCTTATATTCCACTATTTTCCTATTAGCCCTTTTGGGTCTTCTCACCACCGGAACACTTTTAGACGAACTCCTTCTTTCCTTGGTCTTTCTACTCTCTTTTTTCTGCCTAGGCACCTCTTTTGTTCTCGCCGGAATCTCTATTTTCAAACTTTCTTCCTTCTGTAATCTTTGCGGCGTCACTTATCTTATCAATCTCGCTCTCGTCCTCGTGAGCGGAAGGAGTTTAAAATCTCCATCCCAGACCCCTTTCAAGGCTGTCATAACAACTCTGGGCAGTGTGTTAAAAACGTACGATCTCAAACGAAACCCCGAAGCCTATTACCAAAAAACAATTGCTATGCTCATTTTCCTTATTTTTTTTCTCAGTCTTTCTTCAGGAATTGCCATCTCTTTCTTCCACAGTGAAAAATACACCGTCATAGACAAGGGAAAAATACAGAAATTTCTGGAAAACTATGACTCCCTTCCCCGTCTAGGAGTGAAAACAGAAGGATCTCCTTTCAAGGGGAGCGAAAAACCGAGAGTAACTCTCGTCGTCTTTAGCGACTTTACATGCGGTTACTGTCGCACGGCTTCCAAAATTCTTGACCGACTTTTACCCGAATACCGAAAAGAGCTGCAGATCGTTTATAAGCATGAACCCCATGACAAAACATGCAACCTTCATGAAGAATTCGTTTCTCCTAAAAAATCGTGTGAACTTTCAAAAGCTTCACTGTGCGCTCATACGTATGGGAAATTTTGGGAATACCACAATCTTCTCTTTGAACCTCAACAAGGCGCCCGGCCCGAAGAACTCAGCGACTTGGCCCAAAAGGCAGGCATTCGCCGTGAGGATTTCGAAAAATGCATGCAGGACCCGTCAACAGACGGGATTCTTCTTCGTGATATTGAAGAGGCTTATCGGCTTGGAGTCAAAAGCACTCCTACCTTTTTCCTGAATGGAAAAATGATCCAAGGGCTTCCTCCCACTCCCCTTCTCCATACCCTCATCCAGCGCGAATTGCGTAAAAACTCAGGCCGTTAAAAAAGATTTAGGGCGCGAAACTCGGCCTCTAACTGGTTTTCATCTTTGAAATGGATCCCATGAAGACCCAGCGTGCGGGCGGTGTTCACAAATGGCTCGAGATCATCGACATACACGGTCCTTTGGGATGTCACATGAAACCGCTCAAGGGCAATCTGATAGATCTTGGGATCCGGCTTCCTGACACCGACCTGGTAGGAAAGGATAAAATGGCCTACTTCCTGAACAATAGGAAATTCCCGGTAGGCAAAATCAAAGTGCAACCTATTGGTGTTTGAGATGATGGCAACAAGATATTTCTCTTTGAGCCGCCGGACGACCTCACTGACTTTCTGATTTTCAGAAAAGATGTCGTTCCAGAGTTCCACGAAATGATCATACGCGACGTTCAATCCTGTTCTCCGCTTCACTTCCTCATAAAATTCCTCCGGAGAAATTTTTCCTGTTTCAAAGTCCCAGTCTAGAGAATTGCCCATTATCCTCCGAACAATTTCCTCCGAAGGGAGAGAACATTCTTTTTCAAACGCTTTGGTTGCAATGCGGATATTGAAAGGGAGAATGACTTTTCCCAAGTCAAAAAGAATCAGCAAAAAACGATCAGTGGCGGGCATAAAAAGGGAGAGGGGTTAGAACAGCCTGCTGAAATCCGCGCTCGGTCTTTACCGTTAGAACGGTATCTTTTTTTGCAATGTCACGCCGTATCATTGCGAGTGCAATGTAAGTTTGCCGTGCTGGGGAATAACAGGAGCTTGTGATTGAACCGACCTCTCTTCCGTCGTGAACCACTTGATCCCCCTTGGAAACAGCCCCTGAGAGTTTTAATCCTGCCAGCGTCCTATTCGTATGACCGATATATTTAATGCGTGCGATGACCTCTTGACCAATGTAGCATCCTTTTGTAAAGCTAACAGCCGTTTCAAGCCCCGCTTCAAGAGGAATTGTCGATTCATCCATATCTATCCCGTAAAGCGGAAGGGACGCCTCAATCCGTAAAACCTCTAGAACTTCCGCATTGATCTCCAAAATGCCATAGGACCTTCCCTTCTCCTGAATGAGCTCGGAAAGGCGGAGAGACTCCTTCTTCGAGACCAAAATATCAAAACCTTCCTCCCCTGTGTGTGTCGCGCCGAAAATCCTAAAGGAAATCCCTTCTCGTTTGAAAACGCGATGCTGATATAGACCCCATGCAAGGGGCTCTTCCACAAAATCTCTTAATAACTTTTGTGACAGTGGACCTTGGAAGGAAAAGAGTTCCATCTCACTTTCGAGATCCTTGAACAAAACTTCCTCCGTAAAAATAAATTTGTCCAAATGCTCCAAAATTTTCCCCTTCTCTTTCCTGGAAAGGATTACCAAAAGCCGGTCCGCCAATACATAAATTCTGAGATCTGACAGCATCTTCCCCGTCGGCGTCAGACAAGCCGCATAACACCCTGTTCCTTCCTTGAGCGACTTAATATCATTTGAAACCATTCCCTGCAAAAATGAAACAGCATCCTTCCCTGACATCTCAAAAGCAGACTCAGACGTCATACGATACCATCCCACACCTTCCCTGACCGCCTTGTAAGCCAAATAATCTTCTCCGGTTAACATCTGAATGTTCTTATTTTCATTTCTTTGGGAGTGGATGAGGAAACGATCCTTTCTTTAAAAACATAAGGACCGCTTCGCTGCTTCTCTTCGCCTTCCGTTCCAACGCCTCCTCTGTGTTAAATGCATTATGAGGCGTAAAAAGTACACGATCATCCTCTTTTAACGACAGGATTTTTTCACCGCTCTCCGTCAAAACGCCCCGTTCTGTACGTAGAGATTCCGCCAAGCCACTCTCATCTTCATAAACATCGAGTCCGATGCCGCCGAGAATATGCTCGTCCAGTAGCTTTTTCAAATCTCGTATCGGTGATATCTCCCCGCGCGAAATATTGACGAAGAGAGCACCTGTCTTTGCGGTTCGTAAAACTTTATAATGCAGCATCCCTTCTGTGAGTTTGGTGAGTGGCAGCGCACAGACAATAATATCCGCAGAAGGAATCCCTTGTTCCAGTGCTACATATTCCAAAGTACGGACCCTTTTGATAAGATCGACTCCCTTGACGTGCATCCCAAGTCCTTTAGACAAACGTGCGACTTCTTCTCCGATACGTCCTACCCCTACAATCAATACGTTTCGTCCAAAACATTCGACACCTGTAAGACTATCCCTATTAAAAGTCTCCAGATGTTTTAATTGTTTTTTAAATTTCCTTGCGAGAGCCAACATCATCAATAGGGTGTGCTCTGCAACAGAACGTTCACAATAAGACGGTAAATAACCGTAAGCAATATCGCTTCCGGTCTGATGCTGGAACGTAAGCAAGTGATCAAATCCAGAGCTCCGTGTCAGGATGCCAGAAAGCTTCTCTGCCCATACAAAAGGCACGATCGATTGTGTCCGTATAGAAATAAACCTTGAAGGAGGATCTTTCCGTTTATCCGATTGAATGGTATTTGTTGACAGGCCGATGATAAGGTCCTTAGGCAAATACCGCTTGAGTGCCTTTCTCTCTTCTGCAAAAACCTCATAAAACATAGCATCCATCACGGATTTCCTATTTTTTAAAACGGAGACTTTTCCCAGTGTCACGAAGGGTTTTATCGACGGATTGCTGATTAAACCCTTTGAACCCGTTTCCCCGTTGAATATCCTCCAGATGCGTATAAACAGCCCCCTTTGTCACATATTCCCGAAACTGAGGCTCTGTGATAACCCTTTCGGCAAGGAGGCGCCTGGCATGCGCTTCAGGAATGACGGACCTCTCTCCTTCCGTAAAAACCTGCTTTAAATCGTCAAAGTAGGAAAAAGGGGGGCGAAAGGATACCCCGTGCTTTTTCAACACGCCTTGAACCTTCACGAAATCGTAGCGAGCGGCCATGTGATGGAGTCCCGCTGAAAGGAGCGACTCCCCATGAATTTTGACCCAGAGCCCAACTGTTCCAAGTTCCTTCTTACCGGCAGGGTCCACATCCACGAAAGCGGCCACCCCTAACACAGGATTCTCTAAAATCTGTGCAGTGAATTCTTCCGCGTGGAGTCTTTCTCGTTTTTCAAATCCCAAAAGAGACAGAACCTTGATCGTCTTAGGAAAGTTCTTCTTCGAATTTCGGTAGGTGATGTGGTCTTTATTCAACCATCCCAGCCCTAACTCACGCTGCAATTTTCCCTGTACCGTCGCAGCCTTATTCCTTTGCTCCCAGTAACGAACCTCTGCTTGCACCCATTCATAGGCCGCCCTTTCCTTCCCTACAAGGATGATGGCTTTTTCCACAATTTCAAATGTTTTCTTGAAAGCTTCCTCCGGATCTTCCAAACAGCGTATCTTTGTGTCGCGGAATTTTCCGAAAAGAAATTCAACCTCTTCAACCTTCTTAGAACTCTCTTTCTCTCCGTCTCTTTTTTCAAAACCAGAATTCCCCCTCCGTTCCACAAAAGTGAGGGCATATCCTCTTTGATCAGAGAGGGAAATGCTTCTAAGAGACGGTTCTCTCCCCTCCCTAAGCGACGCGGGATATCCCTTTCTCTTTTGGAGAAGTTCGAGGTCTTCGACTTTTATGGCGAGCTCTAAAACGGCCGAGGCTTTTTCAGTTTGAACTTCCTCGAGAATGAGGAAAGGGAAAAGAGCTCCTTCATGTCGATAGAGCCTCCCCATTCCGTGAATTTTTTCTCGGGGAGTAAATCCTTGCTTTTCTAGGAGAGCTTTTGCGTCTGCCGGAACTGCTAGTCGGAGATAGTCAAGGAGGTCAAAAAAGCGTAAGCCGCAAGCATCAGCCGTATCACGCAAAACGACTGTTTCCCAAAGGGGATCGCTTGAGAGTTGCCTTCTTTGGACAGGGGCCAGAAAATCGGAAAGGCGCTGTTCAAGAAAGGTCTGAACGTGTGGATAGCTGCGCCACCGAAAGCGTTTTTCGTCCGCTTTGTCAATTTCATAGGTGCCTGATGTCGACATCTTCTAAGGTCCTTCAAGAGCCGATGTCAAAGAAGGCTTCCGGAAGGAATCACCGCGTTCTTCTCAACAACCGTAATGCCGTCTACGATCATGTAATTCTGCCCTTCGAAATGAGATCTCTTTTGAGGGTTCACGATTTTGACCCCGTCCCCGATACGCGCATCTTTATCGATGATCGCTTTCTGAATCACGCAGTTTTTCCCAATCCCGAGGGCCGGCGCTTTCCCCCCCGAATCTTTTTTTCGTAGAGATTCCTCCTCAAAGTAGTCATTTCCCATGATAATGGAAGACTCAATTTCTGTACCGGACAAAATCACACTGCGAAGACCTATGATCGAGCGGCGGATGATTGCATTTTCAAGAAGGCATCCATCGGCAATGAGGGAACGATCAATTCGGCTTCCGTCGATACGCGAAACAGGCAGGTGTCTAGAACGGGTAAAAAAAGGCCACTCTTCATCATAAAAATTGATAGGAGGATCCGTCGAAACGAGACTGAGACTCGCTTCATAATAGGCCTTAACGGTTCCGATATCCACCCAATACCCTTCATAAAGATGGGCGAATACCTTTTTCTCATGGATCGCATCAGGGATAATCCCCTTACCAAAATCTGTCTTGTTGCTGGACATTAAAAGCCCATTCAAAATCTCTTTGTTAAAAACGTATATCCCCATCGAAGCCAAGGTGTACCGCTGACCTCTCTTCTCAAAAGACATTTCCAAAAGCTCTTTTTCCTCCGGCTTCTCGACAAAATGGTTGATACGTCCTTCCTGGTTTATTTTCATCACCCCCAGTTGCGGCGCTTCTTCGACTGGAATGGCTTTACAACAGACGGTAACCTCCGCCTTCTCTTCAAGGTGGGTTTTGAGGACCTCACGAAGATCTATGGCGTACAGTTGGTCCCCTGAAAGAATGAGAAAATATTCAATGCGAGGATCTGTGAAGTGCCGCAGATTTTGACGGACCGCGTCTGCCGTACCCTGAAACCAATCGGTGTTATCCATGGACTGTTCTGCAGCGACAATTTCCACAAAGCCACGAGAAAAGCGATCCAGATGATAGGCGCGGGAAATATGCTTGTTCAGGGATTCGGAGAGAAATTGGGTAAGGACATAGATTTTATTAAAACCGGAATTCAGACAGTTACTCAGCGGGATATCAATCAAGCGGTATTTTCCAGCGATGGGAACGGCAGGTTTAGAACGGTATTTCGTGAGGGGCAAAAGCCTCCCCCCTCGTCCTCCCCCTAAGATGATTGCGACAACGTTTTTCATTTCGACTCGGATGGCCTATTTTAGCAAATATCCCCTCCCCGGTAAAGACTTTCTTTCTCCTTACCGTAAGTCCTATGGGAGGGTAAAAGAAAACACCCCAGTCTTACAGACCGGGGTGTTGAGTTAAATTACGAGCGAAGCTTATAATTTAACTACGTTTGAGGCTTGCTGGCCTTTGGGACCTTGGACAATTTCAAACTCAACTGCCTGTCCCTCGCGCAACGTCTTGAATCCTTCGCCCTGAATGGCAGAATGATGAACAAACACATCTTTCCCATTTTCCGGCGTGATGAATCCATAGCCTTTTTGGTCGCTGAACCACTTGACTACACCTTTAACCATCAGACGTACGTCCTCCTTTCAAAACCATTGGAGCCGAAGAGTAAAAAAAAGACCGCACCCGGAGCTAGACTCAGCACCGTGCGGCCCTGTTTATCTCTTCATTCTCTAATTCTTGTTCGTCTTCTTGAAACAAAAACTACTCCAATTCATTAATATCATAAAAGATTTATTTCTTTTTGTCAAGAATTATTTTTAAAATTTTGTATCCCTTTTATTTAAAATAGGTTATAAAAAATATTTTTCGATTAAAATAGCGTCGATGGAAAGGGCTTTTCGGAAGCAATGATAGGTGCCTTTTCTCCCCATTTTACAGGAACTTCATGCGTCTGCCAGTCCCGATTAGAGAGAAAAAAGACCTTTCCGGTATTTTGTCCGTATTCATAGAGCTCTTTGGTAATCCGCACGTCGTCCAAACAATACTTCTTCAGTTCAACGATCCGCCCTTCTTTAAAGAGCTGCACGGCCTCCAGTCCAGATCCGCTTTTCCCTTCTTTCAGGGTCGCCTGAGCAACGCTCTGAAGGCTGACTTTATGTTTCCGCACCTGTTCGATTTCTTCTAGAAGATCGAGCACAGGAAGATGCTCTAGAGAAGAGATAAGGTAAGGTTTCAAAACTTCCAGATCGAACTCCCGGATATTGAATCCAATGAGGAATGACGCGTTTCGAAGAAAGAGTTCGAGCTTTGATATTTCCTTTTCTTCAAAGATGAAATAATTTTTCTGTCCATAGTCGTAGATGCCTACCACAGACACCCTTAAAAGGTGTTTTTTGCTACGATCAATCTCGCTGAAGAGTTTCTGTGTTTCAAGGTCTAAAACAATAGGGTGTTTGATCATATCCGTTTATTTTGATTTCGGAAGCAAGAGCTCCTTTGGAAGGGATTTTAAGAAAACAGCACGAATGACTTCTGTTATACTATGAAGGTTCTCAAAATGTTGGTGCTGGGCTACTGGCCCTCGTTCAGAAACAGTTATAGCGGTGGCCTCTTTGCCATTTTTCGAGACAACCCTTAGGAGTGTCAAGTCAAGTGCGTCAACCTGTAAAGGGGATGTCTTTTTTTGAGAGGAACCAATCTGTTCCAGCATTTCGAGATTCGTCAGACCTTCCCTGTTCTTAACGATAAAAAGCTCCTCAAGCACAAGATGAACTTCACGAAAGTGATATTTTCCTCTAAGGAGAGCGAGTGGGTCGAACTCGAGAAAAAAATCTGAAATTCGCGCAAAATTTCGCTCTTCAAAGCCAGCAGGATTGTAAAAAAGGATTTCTTTTCCCTGAAGCGTCAAGGAGAAGAGCGACACATGAAGTGAAGCGATTGTAGTGGTGAAACCTGTAGCCCGGGCGAGGCTTTTTTGGAGAAGCGACTGGAGCAGGAGATCTTTTCCCACATCCAGAATAAAAAAGAAAACAAAAAGGAACGCTATGAGTTTTATTTTTTTCAAGGGACTAACCAAAAGCCGAACCTATCATACCCTAATTTTTTTTAAAATCAAAGAGAAATTATAGGTTGGAAGAGTTCAAATAGAAAACAGGAACAGGGAAACAACGAGCATTAAAGAAACGGACAAAAGAATTCCTCCCAAGATTCTCGTGTTTCGAACTTCTTTGGCCATCGAAATAGGAATAATTTGCCAGTTGATGAGTTCATAAAATCTTTTTTGAATTTTAATCGCAAGGTCAGGGGTTTTTAAACAGGTGACTCCCCCGGCAAAGCCGAAGAACGCGACGAGACTCTCAAAAACGTAAAAAAGAACTTCGCTGAGGAGTGCAAAGAAATCAAAAGGGACCTTCGAAAGCTCTGTGTATGTCTTCGCCTTGACCAGAATGAACCGCTTAAGAGGAAACACCCGTTCCCGGAAGCCAAAACGCTTTGCCTCCCTGTAGGCATCTTCCACTGGACATCTTTGCCGGGCGATTCGGTAAAGTGCCACCATGGCGCCGGTTCGGTCTCGGCCCTCCCGGCAGTGAATAAAAAGAGGGCGTCGATCCGGTTGTGACACCACGTTTAGAAAATAATGAACTTGCTCATCTGTAGGGCTCCTTCGCCAGGTCAACGGAATGCTGATAAAAGACATGCCATTTTTTTCTACAAGTGCCCTTTCCCACTCAATGACCTTTTTTTCGTTCCGGAAAGAAATAACGGTTCGTATCCCAAGGGTCTTCAGGGCCTCGACTCCCTTTTCATCCGGCTGACCACCCCGGAAAAAGCCTTCTTCCACCTCGTGAAAATTTGCAATAGCCCCATGCACAAAAGAAGGTACACAGAGGATAAATCCAAATACCATTCCTGATACAAAGCGGCGCAAACTCTTACTTTTCATGAGAAGTTCCCGGTTTCCATACAAACATTCAACCCCGTATGGCAGAAGGACAAATTTCGCGATAGGCGCAATACCGGCATACCTGGTAAGCAGGTTTAGGGGTAAAGTCACGCGCCCGGATACCCCGTGAGGCTTCTTTGATTTTCTCCAACGTTTTCTCAAGATCTCTTTCGGTCCGGATGCTTTCCCCCCGCAGGCCTGACTCCAGAAATCTCAATTCCACTCCGTGAGGGAGCTTTCCAAATATTTCTTTGTACGCAAGAGCATAGATCGAAAGCTGGAGACTTTCCTTAGCCCTTTCGTCTGCCTTTTCTTGCAGGCGAACCTCACTTGTTTTGATATCTGAAATACATACACCTTCTTTTGATTCATAAAGAAGATCCCATCGCCCGATAATTCTTTCTTTTCCGATGACACACGTAAATTCTTTTTCAACAGCGCTTGGAAGAAGTTTTACCTTGTTTTCCTCAAGGTAGAAACGGCGAAGCGCATCGCGCCCAGCCAAAAGCCGTCTCTCCTCATGCTCACGGGACAAAAACCCTTCACTGCTCCAAAACGTTTCAAAAACTTCCAAGAGATCTTTTTCGCTAAAAGGTCTTTTCTCAAGACGCGCCCGGTAGTAAGCTTCAACAGCCGCATGAACAGCCCGTCCATAAATGACGGTGTGATGCTGCGTGACCGGTATCCGTAGGAGATGGACATATTTATATTTTAAAGGACAGGTCAGATAATCATCAACTTGGTAGTGACTCAGCGTTAGAAGTTCGTCCTCACCCATTTTGCGGAGTCCTCCTTTGGAAGGAGGTGATGTGGACGCAGAACGATGGAGCATTTCCAAAGGAGAACTTTTGCGGGGCGCTACCTTTTCTTTTGACAAATCAAG
>Ga0105164_10000502_pt1 | contig 27531 bp, 24 predicted proteins | sample VDWuncwatermetaG_FD_89674 | JGI IMG/M metagenome (GOLD analysis project Ga0105164, IMG submission 89674) | Wastewater microbial communities from Netherlands to study Microbial Dark Matter (Phase II) - VDW unchlorinated drinking water | ecosystem: Environmental > Aquatic > Freshwater > Drinking...
CTCGCAATGACAGTCCTGTCTATTCTAATACTGTATACGCCCTTTCATGGTTCTGCGTAAGGTCAAGGCCCATGAGTTCTTCTTTTTCATTTACGCGCATACCTAAAGAAGCATCAACTAACTTATAAATAATAAACGTAACTATAAGGCTATAAGCTAAGGTAGCTAAAACAGCGGTTGCCTGGATTAAAAACTGTTTTGGGTTACCAAAGAATAGGCCGTCTGCTCCAGCGGGATTTACTGCCTTGGAAGCAAACAGGCCAGTTGCCAATGCGCCCCAAATACCGCCTATGCAATGTACTCCAAATGCATCCAAGGAATCATCATATTTGAACTTTGGCTTAATCACGCTTACCGCGATAAAACAAAATACGCTGACCAAAAGCCCTATGATTATCGCCGGTATCACGCTGACAAAACCGGCTGCAGGAGTAATTGCAACTAAACCCGCAACAGCCCCGGAAGCAGTCCCGAACATTGTGGGCTTGCCGTGTTTCATCCACTCAATTAACGCCCAGCTTAAACCGGCTGCAGCGGCAGCGGTGTTGGTCACGACAAAGGCATTCACGGCTAATCCGTTAGCAGCCAAAGCGCTTCCGGCATTAAATCCAAACCAGCCAAACCAAAGCAGCGCCGTGCCTAACACGATAAAGGGGAGATTATGCGGAGCCGGTGCATTACCGTCCAGGTTCTTCCTTCTTCCGATTATTAACGCAGTAACCAAAGCAGCAATGCCTGCGTTGATATGCACGACCGTGCCTCCGGCAAAATCCAGCGCCCCTAAATTTCTTAACCATCCGCCTACTCCCCAAACCCAGTGGCAGATTGGGTCATATACAAATGTCGCCCAGAGCAGCGTAAAAACAATAAACGCGGAGAATTTCATCCTCTCCGCAAAAGCGCCGATGATCAAAGCCGGTGTAATAATGGCAAACATCCCCTGAAAAATCATAAACGCCTGATGCGGAATAGTCCCCGCGTAATCCGCGTACGGCTCTAAGCCAACGCCGTTTAAACCAAACCAACCTAATCCTCCCCAGAAGCCTTTTCCCGGATGAAATGAAAGGCTGTATCCAAAAAGCACCCACTGGATGCTTAATACGCACAGGATGATGAAACACTGCATCAGCACACCTAAGATATTCTTTCTCCTCACCATGCCTCCGTAGAAAAAAGCAAGCCCCGGAGTCATCAGCATCACCAGCGCCGATGAGATTAAAACCCACGCCGTATCACCTGCATTAATCATTTCTTTCCTCCATTTTAACTTATTTGTTTATTCAATTGTTTAACCAAATGAGAAAAACTAAGTTATAAAAATATTTTCTTCCTGCCCTTTTATTAGTCATTGCGAGGAGTCCGCCAAAGTTCTGTAGCGGGCGACGAAGCAATCTCAATGACAGTATAAAGCACTATTTTATGCCTAATTTTTCCTTGACCACTCTTGCGTAAATTTTATTTATATGGCCTGTCTTAAACCATCTTTCTAACGTTGAAATCTGGATATCTATTAGTTTAGAAAGCTCATAGAGCGTATATCCTTTTTCTAACTTGAAGTCTTTTATTTTTTCAATTAATTCCCTGTCTATCATTTAAACCGCGCTCTCACCTTTTTCTCCTGTGCGTATCCTGAATACATCCTCTACCGGGTAAACAAAAATCTTTCCGTCGCCTATTTTGTCCGTTCGCGCTTTATCCATAATCACCTTTACGATACGCTCTGCATCCGCATCCTTTACTATCGTCTCTATTTTAACCTTTTGCAGAAGTTCTACTTTATATTTCTTGCCTCGCCATTGCTGCACCAGTCCCTTTTGTTTCCCGTGGCCTTCGACCTCAGTCACCGTTATACCGGGGCAGTCGATTTCTCCGAGGGCAGCCCGCACTATGTTGAGTTTTTCAGGCCGGATTATCGCTTCTATCTTTTTCATTTTGTGGTTCCTCCCTTTAATAAAAATAGTTCTAAGAAAATAACTCCTTGGAAATAGGCGTTTCTGAATGTTTATCTAACTTTACTCCGCTGTAACCTGCGACCCCCATTTCAGGGATGTCCAAACCGCCTATCTCAGCTTCCGGTTCTGTGCGGTTACCTACAGTAACCTCAAGTAATTTAAAGATTATAAACGTAATCGACCCGACGTAGATAATATTTGAAAGCACCCCGGTACACTGCGCGAATAATTGCGAAGGGTCTCCATAGAATAACCCCTTAACAGTCCCAGCTACTCCATTCCATCCGTCACCGTATGTCCCGTCGGCAAAAAGCCCTAACGCCAGGCAGCCCCATGCTCCGTTTACTCCATGCACTGAAATAGCGCCAACAGGATCATCTATTTTTAGTTTACCTTCTATAAAATAAACCGACTCAACTACAAGCACTCCGGCTATAAGTCCTATTATACAAGCGCTGATAGAATTTACAAACGCGCAAGGCGCGGTAATTGCCACAAGCCCGGCCAACATTCCATTACACATCATGCTCGGGTCAGGTTTTTTAGTGCGCACCATCCACATCCATAAAGTTGCTGCCATTGCCCCTGTGGCTGAAGCTAACATTGTGTTAACAGCCACAACCCCTATGCGTAAATCCGTGCCGGCTAAAGTTGAGCCGGCATTAAAACCAAACCATCCGAAAGCCAGGATAAATGTGCCGATAACTGCCATCGGAATACTATGCCCCGGAATAGGATTTGCTGTTCCGTCATGGTTGAATTTTCCCAGGCGGGGACCCACAATCCAGGCAGCTACCAAAGCAATCACTCCTCCGGTCATATGCACAACTGAAGAGCCGGCAAAATCAACATGGCCGTGCCCTAAACCGAAATTCTGGCCCAACATTGCCAGCCACCCTCCGCCCCACACCCAGTTTCCGAAGATAGGATAAATTATTGTCCCCACAAAAACTCCGTAAATACAGAAGGAGAGGAATTTCCAGCGCTCTGCCAGAGCTCCAGTGGGGATAGTAGCGGTGGTATCCATGAAGACCATTTGAAAAAGAAAAAGCGTAAATACAGCAACGTCATAACTTGAACCGGAAAGAAAAAATCCTTTTGTCCCGAATAATCCAAAAGTTTTACCAAAAAGGCTAATAGTAAATTCATGATTTAAGCCCGCATATCCGCCCAAAGTGCCAAGGGCGCCAATACCTCCAAACATCAAGGCAAAACCGCAAACATAAAAACCAAGCATGCCTAAAGGATAAATCAAAAAATTCATCCCCATAGTATGCGCAACATTCTTAGCGCGGGTCAGGCCTGTCTCTACCATAGCAAAGCCCGGCTGCATGAACATAACCAAAAATCCGGCGACAAGCGTCCAGACAAAGTTAATTGCAACTCTGTTATGCCCTGCAACCTGTGCCACTTCTTCAAGAGTAGGCTTTCCGGCTGTAGCTGCGGCAACATCGTTTATCGTACCGGTGCTTGCTCCGCTTGGGTCAGGCCCAGCGGCAAAAAGAGAAACAACTGATAAAACAGAAAACACAATCGCCATGCTTAAAACAACCGGCCCGTATTTTTTTAACCATCTTTCGCGAATTTTTCTCATTCTTCCTCCTGTTGTCCTAAAAATTCCAATCCAGCTGGAATGTAACCGTATCAGCCAATTTTGCTATTTTACCCATTAGAGAACGCAGTTCTCTCTAACGGGGTTTACTTTAAAACGAATAAATTGCCTCTAATCCTATGGTATCCTGCTGGCCAACCGGTTTCTGATTATTAACAAATATGTTCGAGCTTGACTGATCATGCCTGTATTCAAGACGGGTGATCAAATCTTTGAAGGGCCGCAGCTCCAAAGTCAAAGTCTGTTCCCAGAGCTCCTCCATTGTCCCGCTGACTACCCTTACCCCTTGACGGTCATTAAAATATTCTGTCCTGCTGGCCAGGCTTAACCAATTATTGAAATCGTATTTTGCGTAACCTGCCACCCCAGACCAGGCAGCATCTTTCTTAGGAGCTAACAGGTCCTCTTCATGGCCATAATCGGCATTTAACATAAAGGTCCATTTTTCGAATGGCTTGTAGGTAGCAAGAAAATCAACTAAGCCTCGCTGTGAATGGTCATTTGAGGCCTGCTCAGGCCCGTACATCCCTGCAAGATTAAATGACAGCTTATCATTTAGCGCCCAGGCAAGAGCGCCTTCTACTGACTTGGTTTTATTATTATCCTTGACATTATCCCAGCCGTTATTTATCCCCACATAACCTTTTACCCCATCAAAAAATTTATAACCAGCGCGGATACCGGTATGGGTAAAGGGTATAGCATAGACAAAAAGAAGCGAACGGGTAAAATTCCAGTTATCCTTGGACTCAATTACCTCTGCGCCATGCATGGTCACAAATTTTCCTATTTTAATCCACTCCCAGTTTCCAATAGGGAGATTAAAGTTAAGGGGCGGCTTAAGGCTGATATATGCCTGTTCTAAATCAAACTGGTCCCTGGTTGAGCCTGTAGGCGTAATCACCTCTGCGTCTTGGCCAAAATAAAGGTCGGTGCGAAAACCCACTCCACCTGAATCAGGTGTCAGCCTCTCAAAAACAACTTCTGCTGCCTGTAAATTAAAATTATTCGGCTCGGTATCAAATACGCGCGCTGTATTTGTCCGCGGGTTATCAAGGCCCCTAAAATTATAGGTATAGCTTGTGTCCACAAAACCGCTTAAGGAGATATCTTTTAACGCCTTAACCAACCCGCCTTCAATTGATTCTCTTTTGGCTAATAAATCATCCACCTTCTTCTGGATGACCTCATCAGGAACACTTGTAGCAGGAGCTTTCTCATAAATACTTAACTTGTTATTTAAGGCTTCGACTTTCTTCTCTAAGTCTTCGACCCTTTTTAATAATTTCTGCGTTATTTCATCCTGGCCCTGATCAGCAAAAACAGAATAGGGAAGAATCAAAAATGTTACCCCGATTAATAAAACCAAAGATTTCTTAAGCACTTTAGCCCCCTTCCTTAATAATAATAAAAAAAGCGCTCCTTTTCTTAACAAGGAACGCCTTTGTTTTACGCTTTCATGCTCCTTCGGTGGAGCTCTATAACTCTACAAGTAAAAAAACACCTGCGCTGGTAACCTTTTTTTATCCCCGCACCAATTTCTTATGTTACACGTACTAACGTGAAATTGGTGCGGGGAGATCCAAATATTTCTTACACTTACCCCTGATCCTTGACATTAGTTTTACTACCATTACGTGGGAAACTCCGAGCCTCCCGCCTATTTGCCTTGTGGTCAGGCCCTGCGCATAAAACATAAGAATCTTTTTTTCTCTTCCGGTAAATCCGTTATTATATATGGCGTCAGCAAGTAATTTATCATTTAAATAATCAAAATAATATTTTGAACGCTCATCCTGCAACCATAGGGTATCCTTCAGGCTCATCCCTTCTTCATTCCCGGCTGCAACCTCAAGGCTGACTAACGGCGTTCTTAACTTTTGCATACGGATGTAATTCTTCAGGTGAAAATAGCGCCCCTGCAGGATATAACTATCAGTCTTGTCATCCAGGTCTCCGTCACGGAAATCCTGCCATAAATTAATCAAGGCCTCCTGAAAAAGGTCTTCGTCATTAAAAAACGTGAAGCGCCCGTTAAGTTTGTGGGTTATCCCTTTTAATCTTGGCGTTAATTTTTTTACCAGCTCTTCAAATTTCATTTTTAGCCTCAATAAAAAAGGCGGCCTGATCCTTTGTAAATCGGATCTGGACGCCTTAGTCCTATTAAAATAAAATGCCTTCTTCAGCTATCCAGCGCTAAAGAAGACATCTTTGTCTTACTATTTAAATTCCTGTTTGAGTATAACACAAAACCGCAGCTTGTCAAGTATTATTTTACAACAATTTTACAACCTAGCATTGCGAGGGAAAAACGCTTATCCTCTATACCGGTTGGTTATCGGCATTCTGCGGTCGCGGCCGAAAGCCTTTGGCGTAATTTTGATCCCCGGAGGAGACTGCCTGCGCTTATATTCGCTTCTGTCTACCATCCTTAAGACGCGCAAAACAGTCTCCTTATCAAAGCCTAATGAGATTATTTTAGTTAAATCCTTATCCGCCTCTACATATGCCTTTAAAATCCGGTCCAGTGTTTCATAGGGAGGAAGGGTATCAGTGTCTTTCTGATTGGGCTTAAGCTCGGCAGTGGGCTCTTTAGTAATAACCCTCTGCGGAATTAAAAAACTTAAAGCTCCCGACAACACATTGTGGCGGGCGTTCCTGTACTTTGCTAATTTGTAAACCAAAATTTTCGGCACATCCTTTATTACGGCAAAGCCCCCTGCCATATCTCCGTAAAGGGTTGCGTATCCGGTGCTCATTTCGGATTTATTTCCGGTGGCTAAAACAAGCCATCCGAATTTATTTGAAAGGGCCATCAGGATATTCCCGCGTATGCGCGCCTGCAGGTTTTCTTCTGCGATATTCTTCTTAAGCCTAAGAAAATGCGGTTTCAATACCATAAGGTAGGCCTTATAAAGGCGCTCGATAGGAATATTGAGCAATTTTATCCCCAGATTCCGGGCGAGTCCAGCTGCGTCTGCTTCTGATTCATGCGAAGAGTAACGCGAAGGCATAAATACCCCGATAACATTCTCCGCTTCAAGCGCATCTACGGCTAAAACTCCCACCAACGCAGAATCAATGCCTCCGCTTAAGCCTATCACTACTTTCTTAAAACCGTTTTTAGTAACGTAATCGCGCAGACCTAATACCAATGCCTGATAATCTAAAGCAATCGGGCTTAATGGTTTTCTATCTTTTTTAGGGAGGCGCGGCTTATGTTTTATAACTACCCGCTCCGTAATTGTTATTACTTTTTTACTGCGGCTAAGTTTTCCTTCCGGGATTGCCAAATCCGCAATAAGCAAGTCTTCCTGAAATGCCTCTGCTTTTGCGACTACGCGGCCTGCGTTATCCGCAATCAAACTCTGGCCGTCAAAAACCAATTCATCCTGCCCGCCTACAAGGTTAGTATAGCAGATAAAAAGGCGGTTCTGTTTTGCCTGGCCGCGCACAAGCTTCTCCCTCTCGCTTGTTTTACCTGCGTAAAAGGGTGAGGCGTTGATGTTAAGGATTAATTTTGCGCCGCATAAGGCCTGTTTATTTATCGGGCCGCACTCCTGCCAAATATCTTCGCAGATATTTACCCCCACACCAATACATTGGTGTGGGGGTGAACCCCATCGGAAGACCATTGGATTCTCACCCGGGGTAAAATAGCGCTTTTCATCAAAAACACCATAGTTAGGTAAGTGCATCTTATGGTATATGCCGCAAACCTTACCTTTATAAATGACTGCGGCAGCGTTAAAAATATCCCTGCTTTTTCTGTCTACAAAACCGACGATTGCAACGGTATCAGCCACAGCCCTGCTTAATTCTTTTAGTTTCTTTAGATTGTCGTCCACAAATTTTGGCTTAAGTAAAAGGTCTTCCGGAGGATAACCTGTAAGCGCAAGCTCCGGAAAACAGATTATATCAACGCAAAAACCCTCTGCCCTGCGGATGTATTGGATTATCTTGGCGGCATTACCGTCTAAGTCCCCCACAATGCAATTGATCTGTGCCAAAGCTATGCGTAAGTTTTTTTTCAAGCTTTTTTGCCCTTTATGTCGCAGGCTAAAATTATGGCTTCTGCAATCTCGCGCATGGACTTTCTTGAATCCATGCTCTGTTTTTGAATAAGGCGGTATGCCTGCGAAGGAAGGATATTTGCTTCTTGAGATAGAATATCTTTTGCGCGCTCAATGAGTTTACGGGTGGTCAGGGCCTCTTCGGCGCTGCGCGCCCTTAAATCCAGCTCTGCATTTTCAATGGCTATTGCTGCCTGGTTTGCTAAAGCAGTAAGCAGGCCTAACTCCTGCGTTGAGAATTTATGTTTTTTTGAGGTATAGCAATTTAAGACGCCTATAACTTTTCCTTTAACAGCCAAAGGCACGCTTGCCAAAGAACACAAGCCTTCTTTCCTGGCGATATCCTGATTAAGATAACGGCTATCCTCTTTAACATCCAAGACCGCTATGGGTTTGTTGTCGGCCGCCACAATTCCGGCAATCCCCTCCCCTAATTTGATATTAGGCTTTTTATTATACGCCTCTGAAATTGACTGCGTGGCGCGCACCGTTAGTTCGTTATTCTCCGGGCCAAGCAGCATCAAAGAAGATACCTTTGAATTCATCACTTCAGCGGTAACATGCACGATTAACCGAAGCAGCTCTTCTAAGTATAGCCCCGAGGTAATAAGGTTAGCCACTTTAGAGAGCGCTTCAATCTGCTTTATGTAAACCTGATAATGCCCTTTCTTTTTAATCATTTCCTTTTCAAGAATGCGCCTATTCTCTTTAACGCCTCTTTTAGATTATCCATGCTTGAGGCATAGGATATGCGGATATAATCATCAAAACCTCTGCCAAATGCCCTTCCGGGAACTACGGCAACTTTCTGCTTGCGCAGTAATTTTTGCGCAAAATCCAGAGAGTTTAATCCGGTTTTCTTTATACTGGGAAAAACATAAAAAGCCCCCTGCGGCTTAATGCAGCTAAGCCCTAAACTGTTTAAGCCTTCAACCATAAGTTCCCTGCGCCTTCTATACTCTCGCTTCATCTCTTCAACTGATTTTCTTCCGCTTACCAGCGCCTCGCACGCAGCCATCTGGCTAGTTATGGGAACACACATGATAGTATATTGATGGATTTTGGTCATCCCTGCGATTAAGTCCTTTGGGCCGCAGGCAAAACCAACACGCCAACCGGTCATGGCATAACTTTTAGAGAAGCCATCTAAGTATAAAGTATTATCCTTTGCCCCTGTAAGCGCAGCAAAAGGAGTATGTTCAAAATCATAGGTAAGGTCTGCGTAAATCTCATCGGAAATACATAGTATTTTATGCTTCAAAAGAACCTTATTAATCCGGCTTAATTCTTCTTTCGTATAAGAAATACCCGTGGGGTTAATAGGATAATTTAAAATAATGGCTTTGGTTTTTTTATCAATATGTTTTTCTAACGTCCCTGGTGTAAGTTTAAAACCTTGCCTTTCGGTATCTATATATATAGGTAAGCCGCCTGCAAGCTCGGTAACAGGGCCGTAAGAGACATAACTTGGCTGCGGGATAAGGATTTTATCCCCCGGATTAATGATGGAGCGTAACACCAGATCCACCCCTTCACTTACGCCTACGGTAATCAGTATTTCATCCTCGGGAGAATACTCCAAGCCATGCTTATTTTTTAAATAGCGGCTTATGCTTAACCTGAGCTTATAAAGCCCTTTATTGGAGGTATAAGAAGTAAAGCCCTGCTCTAAGGAATATATTCCTGCCTCGCGTATCTGCCAGGGGGTAACAAAATCCGGCTCTCCCACGCCAAGCGAGATTACCTCCTTCATCCCAAGCACCAGATCAAAAAATGCCCGGATTCCGGACGGCTGCATTTGTTCTACCTTTTTAGAAACGATATTCTTCATGGTTCTTAGGTTCTATGATTCTAATGTTCTAAGATTCTTTGTTTTTTCATTTAACTTGCGAACTTGCGAACAAAAGAACTTGCAGGCTTCTAATAAGAAATAGCTATCCTCTTATTTTCTTCCTTATGTTTTAAAATTACCCCGTCTTCTTTGTATTTTTTCAGCAGAAAATGCGTTGCCGTGCCTTTTACATTCTCAAGGCATGAGAGTTTTTCCGAAACAAAACTTGCTACTGTATGAATATTTTTTCCTTCAACCACAAGCAGGAGATCATAGGTCCCTGAGATAAGATAACAGCTGGTAACCTCGGGGAATGAATATATGCGCTCTGCTATCTTGTCAAAACCTACATCCTTTTGCGGAGCGATATTGACCTCTATCAGCGCGCGCACAGCCGAATCCTCATCCTTAATCAGGTCTTTATTCAGCACTGTCTTGTATTTTAAAATTACCCCGCCTTTTTCGTATTTTTTAATCGCGCTCCTTACTGCGGCAGGTTTTTTCTTTAGCATCCTGGCTATTTCTTCCGGTGTTGCGCGTGCGTCTTTTTCAAGTATCTCTAATATCTCATCCATTCCTTATCTCCTTTCGCCGCTTGAGCTTAGTTAAGCGCTCACAAATTAACAAAACTCTGTAATTTCTTACAGCTGTTTGAATTATATCATTTAAAAAAAGGAGGGTCAAGGAGAGATTGCGGCTATATCGTGGGTATTTGTATTGTAGCAGTCTATATAAGCTCTTCCGGGTGGTGCTTTACAACCCTGCCTTCCACCATATAAATGATATCTTCAGCAATATTTGTCGCATGGTCGCAAATACGCTCCAGGTGGCGCGAAATTAGCAAAAGGGAAACTGCGCGGCTGGCCATACTTGGGTCTTTTGCCAAGTAATCATTTACCAACTCATCTTGAATCAGATTACGTAATGCGTCCGCCTGCTTATCTGACAAAACCACATTTTTTGCAAGCGTTACATCCCTGTTAACAAAAGCATCTATGCTTAAGCCTACCATGCCCTGCGCTAAAGCTGCCAGTTTAGGGATATCAATCAACGGTTTAAGCAAAGGTTTGTCGGATAACTCCAGTGAGCGCTGGCAAATATCCACAGCCAAATCTGCAATGCGCTCCAGTTCCGCATTTATCTTCATACCGGTTGTGATAAACCTCAAATCACCTGCCATCGGCTGGTGCCTGGCAATCAAATCAATGCAACGCTCATCTATTTCCAGCTCCAGCTCATCTATTTTATTATCGGCGCCTATTAAATCTTCGGCCTGTTTTTTGTCGCGGTTTTTCAGAGCCTCTATAGATTTATATATAGCTTCCTGGGTGATAACCCCCATTTTCAGGATTTCTTTATGCAACTCCTTTAATTCTTCATCAAAATGCCTTTCCATAAAATTCCCCCTTTTTTAGTATCTGGAATTTTATCCCGAGCCACCTGCTATTGCAAACTGTGGCGAGGGACTATCCGTACCTTCCGGTAATGTAATCTTCTGTTCGTTTATCTTTCGGCCTGGTAAATATGTCTTCGGTCCTGCCAAATTCAATTAATTCTCCTAAAAGCATAAAACCGGCCTCATCAGATACGCGCGCTGCCTGCTGCATATTATGCGTAACTATTATTATAGTATAATTATTCTTTAGTTCACGCATTAATTCCTCGATACGCGCCGTTGCCTGCGGGTCTAACGCAGAGCATGGTTCATCCATTAAAACAATTTCCGGCTTTACCGCGATTAAGCGCGCAATACAAAGGCGCTGTTTCTGCTCAAGCGAAAGGCCCAGAGCTGGCTTGTGCAATTTATCCTTCAAGTCATCCCAGAGTAATACTGCCTTTAAACTCTCCTCAATAATCTGTCCGAGCCTATCCTTTTTTACTCTTTCGGCGTGTATTTTTTCTCCAAAAACTATATTCTCGTATATTGAAAGCGGAAAAGGATTAGGCCTTTGAAATACCATGCCGACCTTTTTACGTAACTTTTCCAAACCGACTCCGTTATTAAGGATATTTTCTCCATCAATAAAAATCTCACCCCCAGTGCGCACCCCCTCTATTAAATCATTCATGCGGTTAAAGACGCGGAGCATCGTTGATTTTCCGCAGCCAGAAGGGCCGATTATAGCGGTAATTTTTCTATCCTCAAATGCGGCATTTATATTTATAAGGGCCTGAAAGCCGCCATACCAGAGATTTAAATTTTCTACCTTAATTTTAGCCATTATCCAAATTTTCCCCTGATATAATCATCGGTACGTTGATCGGCCGGAGCGGTAAACATTTTATCTGTCTTATCCAATTCAATCAATTCTCCGTTTAAGAAAAAAACTGTCCTGTCTCCTACGCGCGCTGCCTGCTTTACGTTATTAGTTACAAGGATAATTGTGTAGCTTTCTTTAAGCTTTACCATCGCATCCTCTACCTTGGCAGTGGAAATGGGATCAAGCCCGGAACATGGCTCATCAAAAAGAATCACTTCCGGCTCAACCGCAAGGGTACGCGCAATGCAAAGGCGCTGCTGCTGTCCGCCGGATAATGTAAAGGCAGATGTATTCAGCCTGTCCTTTACTTCCTCCCAAAGGTATGCCTGTTTAAGCGAACGCTCAACTATCTGTGTGAGTTTCTCTTTATTTCTTTCTCCATGCATACGCACGCCGTAGGTGATATTATCATAAATGGATAGCGGCAAGGGTAATGGCAGGGCAAAAACTGTGCCTACGTTTCTACGTAAAGTTTCAGCATCAATTTTCATTATATCTTTGCCGTCTAATTCTATTTTCCCCTGTATCCTGAAATTCGGCTGCAGCTCATTTAATCTGTTTAACATGCGAAGAAATGTGGTCTTGCCGCTATTTGCCGGGCCGATTACGCTCAGGATTTCGTTGGCAGATATCTGCATAGAAATATTCTTTAGCGCTTGAACCGGCCCGAACCAGATATTGAGATTATTTATGTTGAACTTTACCCCCGCACCAATTGTCATAGCAATATACTCTCTCTTATTCGTCTTCTTAATTGAGCGAATGCCCTAGATCTTATTTTCAGGTTCTTTTCTCTCATTCTTGCATCTTTGTCGGACTTATATGCTTCATAGTAAACTAACTCGAATGGAATCCTAGATTTCGTTGAGAAAACTAATCCTTTATTATGCTCTTCTATTCTCCGCTCTAAATTATTTGTAGACCCCATATAAAAATTATTATCTTTTTTACTCTTAAGGATATATACATAAAATAAACTTTTTCCGCAATTGGTGCGGGGGTTTACCATTTCTTTCTCTTCCTAAACTTATACCTGATAATAATCGCAACCAGGTTCATAAATAAAACCATGGTCAGCAAAACTAGCGCCGTGCCGTAGCGTATCTTCTCATCGACGTTAGGCACCTGCGTAGAAATAACATACAAGTGATACGGCAGGGCCATTGCCTGGTCGAATATAGATTTGGGCAGCTGCGGAAGATAAAAAGCTGCGACCGTAAAAAGAATAGGCGCTGTTTCACCGGCGGCGCGTCCAAGGCCTAAAATAGTGCCTGTCAATATCCCCGGAATCGCATTGGGCAATACTATATACCTGATTGTCTGCCATTTGCTTGCACCCAAAGACAGGCTCACCTCGCGAAAAGAATGAGGAACGCTCTCCAGGGCTTCGCGCGAAGTAGTAATGATTATCGGCAGAATCATTATCCCCAGGGTGAGCGAACCCGATAATATCGAAGCGCCGAATTTAAAAAACACCACGAATAACGCAAGCCCGAAGAGGCCGTAAACCACCGAAGGCACACCGGCAAGATTTACAATCGCCAGTTTAATCATGCGCGAAAGGAAGTTTTCTTTCGAATACTCGCTTAAGTATATTGCTGCTAATAGGCCTATCGGCAGCGCGAAGACGATTGCGCCGATAACAAGATATAACGTTCCGATAATCGCGGGGAATATCCCTCCCGCGCGCATCCCCTGCCGCGGAATATCAGAAAGAAACTGCCAATTTATTGCCGGCAGGCCCTTAATGACAATAATTACAACAATAAACCCGACCGGAATGACAATTAAAAGCGTGGCCAAAAATAAAAGTGCGAAGGCAATTTTCTGGCTGCGGGCCGAATTTCTCATAACCTTGTCTTCTCCCGATGCAAAAATAAATCCGCTGTCACATTAATCGCAAAACTTATTACAAACAAAACAATCCCTATAGCAAAAAGGGCAAAATAATGCTCGCTTCCTACCACTGCCTCGCCCATTTCGGCTGCAATAGTCGCTGTGAGCGTGCGCACTGATTGTACAAACCCAAAAGGAATCATCTTTGGTATTACCGCGGAATTACCCGTAATCATCATTACTGCCATGGTTTCGCCGATTACCCTTCCGATACCCAGCATAACTGCAGCCAAAATCCCGCTTGATGCGGCAGGAAGCATAACTCTCCAGATGGTCTGCCAATGCGTAGCTCCCATTGCCAATGCACCTTCTTTATACGACTTCGGCACAGAATAAAGCGCATCCTCAGCAACGGAAACTATTGTCGGCATAGCCATAAACGCCAGCATGATTGAACCGGTAAGCGCAGTCAGTCCTGTTGGAAGGTAAAATATATTTTTCACCCAGGGCACAAGCGTAATCATACCGATGAACCCTAAGACCACGCTTGGAATGGCGGCAAGAAGTTCAATACCTGCCTTAAGAACTTCTTTTAATTTTCCCGGAGCAATTTCAGATATATAAAGCGCGCAGGCAACTCCTATCGGAACGGAAATTACCGCTGCGCCAAGAGTAACTAAAAGAGAACCCAGTATCAAAGGAAGAATTCCCAGTTGCGCAGGCTCTGAAATAGGATACCAGTTTCTGTCTAGAAGAAATGCTACTGGCTTTATAAACTTAAAAAGCGCGAGCCCCTCTTTTAACAGAAAGAAGAATATAACCCCTACAAAAAATATAGAAGCTAACCCGCATACAAGGATTAGCTTCTCGATAAAAAACTCCTTTAATTTACGCATAAGCACCTAATATTTTATTGGGACAAAATCAGTCTTAAGTACTATCTCCTGGCCTTCCCCGGATAAACAAAAGCCTATGAATTTCTTTACCAGCGCTTTTGGTTCTCCATTGGTATATAAAAATAACGGCCGAGAGATAGGATACCTTCCTTTCACGACATTGTCAACTGTAGGCTCGATATACTCCGACTTTTCATCTTTAGCAACCGCAACCGGCTTTTGCTTAGGCGAAATGTAACCCATACCGTAATAACCTATCGCCGCAGTATTTCCTGCGACTTCATCAGCAATTGCCTGCGAAGAAGGAAGCATGAGCGCTTCAGGGACAAACTCTTCCTTGCCTCCGGGATCATTCTTGCGCAGTATGTGCTCCTTAAAATATACGTGCGTTCCGGAATTGACCTCGCGCGAAAGCAGAATTATTTTTGCGTCAGTCCCGCCTAATTCTTTCCAGTTCTTAATTTTACCGGTGAAAATATCCGCAAGCTGATCCATAGTAAGTTTTCCCACCGGATTCTTCGGATTCACCACCACCGCAAGGCCGTCCAACGCCGCCTCGTATTCTTTTGGCTCTATGCCTTTTTGCTTAGCGAGAGCGATCTCCTTTTCCTTGATATTTCTTGAACTCATGGCGATATCGCATGTGCCGCTTATAAGGCTTGAAATTCCCGTTCCCGAGCCTCCTCCCGTAACTGCGACGAATTCACCTCTATTCTGCCCCATGTATTCTTCAGCCCATGCCTGGCCGAGATTAACCATTGTATCCGAACCTTTAATCTGTATTGAATCTTTTGCTGAAGCCGCAAAAACGGCATTAACAAAGAACGCGATAATAAAAGTTCCGATTATCTTTTTGAACATCTTTCCCTCCTCAATGAGCACATAACTTACGGAGCGTAAGCGAACGTAAGTTATACGTGCGAATTGATCCCGCTTCTTACTTTCCGAGAAACAGCGGGATAGACTTGTAATAATTATATTACCTTAGCTATATTATATCCGTATTAAGCCAATGTAAAATCTGTGTAAAATTTAAAACGCTATCGGGAGATTTTGAGTATTTTGTACCTGAGTGTTCCGGCGGGTATTTTTATTTCTACTGTTTCGTTTTCCTTACGGTTAAGGAGCCCGGCGCCTACGGGTGAAGTTATTGATATCTTATTTTGAGAATAGTCAGCTTCCACTTCCGAAACAAGGGTGTATTCTAATTCTTCCTGAGTATCCAGGTCCTTTAATAAAACCGTTGCTCCTATCAGGACTTCATCGTTTGACAATCCTTCGTCATCTATAATCCTTGCGCCTGCAATTTTTGCTTCCAACTCTGCTATCCTTTTTTCATTCATCCCCTGGGCATCTTTGGCAGCATCGTAATCTGCGTTTTCCGAGATATCCCCGTGCTCGCGCGCCTTTCCTATCGCCCTGGATATCTCCCTGCGCTTTGTCGTCTTTAAATATTCCAGTTCTTCTGCTAACTTTTGATATCCTTTCCTGGTAAGATAAATTTCGTTCATATCAGTCCTTTGGCAATAAAAAGAAAATTTTTGAGCCCAAGCCTTCCGTGCTTTCTACCCCTACGCTGCCTTCGTGCAGCTCGATGATATTTTTAACTATTGAAAGCCCGAGTCCCGTACCTCCGAGTTCACGGGAACGGGCTTTATCCACGCGGTAAAAACGCTCAAAGATCCTCGACAGGTCCTTTTCAGGGATCCCCTGACCGGAATCTTCGACCGCTACCTTTATTCTTCCGTCTGAATCCTGGGCATAAATTTTTACAAAACCATTTTCTTTATTAAACTTTACAGCGTTATCTATAAGATTAACCAAAACCTGCTGAATCCTTTCCCTATCTGCCTTAAGCATAAGCGCGGGTGAAATCTCGCAGGAAATACTTATGCCTTTCTTCTTTAACTGCGACCTAAAACCGGTTAATACTTCCTCAATCAACTCCTTCAAGCCAAAATCTGATAAATTCAAGTTTACAGCCCTTGATTCTATCTGTGAAAGGTCCAGGAGGTCATTAATCAGGTTATTAAGCCGTTCAGTGTGGTTATTTATTATCTTAAGAAACTCTCTGCTATTTTCCTTATCCTCAAGCGCTCCTTCTATGAGGGTCTCCACAAACCCTTTAATAGAGGTGATCGGGGTCTTTAATTCGTGGGACACATTCGCTACAAAATCCGTGCGCATTTTTTCCAGTTTTCTTAATTGCGTAATATCGTGAATAACAAGGAGGCACCCGCTTACATTTCCGGCATCAAAAATCGGGGAGGCATTTACCTGAAATGTTTTTTGCACCGGCCAAGAAAGATTAAGCTCCTGCGAAAAGAATTCTCCTGATTTTAATACCTTGTTTATTACCTCTGCGAGGTCGTTGTTACGAATGGCCTCAAGAAAAAATTTACCAATCGATTCTTGAGTTTTAACCGTAAAGATCTTTTCGATTGTGGGGTTTAAAGAAAGTATCCTCGTATCCTTACTAACGGCGATTACTCCTTCCACCATACTAGAGAGTATCGCCTGCATTGCGGCATTCTGCCTTTCAAGGCTGGAAATCTTCAGGCTAAGCTCTTCTACTTCTTTACTTAATTCTTTAATGAGTTTATTTGGCCAAAACAATCAGTCCTCCGCTTCAAAACGGTAGCCGTAATTCGTTACGGTTATAATCCGCTTCGCTTCACTCTTTAATTTCTTGCGCAGGGTACGGATATGCACATCCACGGTGCGCGTCTGTATCTCAAGGGCGTGGTCAAAACCCCACACAGTATCCAGAAGGTAATCGCGCGAAAGGACCCTTCCCTTTGCCTGAAGGAGGATTTTAAGTAATTCGAATTCTTTGGAAGTCAGTTCCACGGGCTTACCTTTAACGCTTAGTCCGATTTTAGAAAAATCCACAGTGAGTTCTCCGATTTTAACTAACTCCAGAAGTTTATCCTTGTCTTTTATCCTACGCAGGACTACCTTAATGCGTGCCAATAACTCCCTCGGACTAAAGGGCTTGGTAACATAATCATCTGCCCCTAATTCAAGGCCAAGGACTTTATCTGCTTCTTGAGATTTAGCGGTAAGCATGATTATCGGGATATCCTTGCTCTTTTTTTCTGCTTTAAGGGACTTGCATACCTCTAAGCCATCGATACCCGGGAGCATAAGGTCAAGCAAGACTATGTCAGGATGCTCCCGCGTTGCCAAGTCAATGGCATCCTCTCCGTCATAAGCGCTAAGAATCCTAAAGCCTTCTTTCTTAAGATTGTACTCCAGCATCTTCACGATATCTTTTTCATCTTCCACAATCAAAATTTTTTCTTTCACCGCTTCTTTCCCTGCCCCCACACCAATTGGCAGAATAATTTTATTCTTTATCTCAATTGGTGTGGGGGCGTGCAGGCATTAACGCAAACCCCGCAGATATACTGGTCAACTAATTTTTGCCTCTGGAACTCTTTTAATTTTTCAAAGCACTTAATATGCTGAAAATCCTGTGCATCATACTCTATTGCCTGCGCCGGGCATATTGTAACGCAAAGCTTACAGGTGCCGCAATTATCCTTTGAAGCCTTATCCGCTTTAAGCGGCATATCAGTAAGAATTGTGACAATCCTGAACTGGCTTCCCAGTAGTTTATTAACCAGCAAATTATTCCTGCCAATCCAGCCAAGGCCGGCCATGACCCCTAATTTTTTATGCGAAAGGTGGCCTTTCTGGTTTTCCCAGTCCAGTATTTGCGAAGCCGGTACGGGAAGCGCATTAAAACCTTTATTCTGGATGAAGTTTGCGCTTTTTAACGCGGCCTGATCGAGAAGCGCGTTTACAGTACGGTAATGATGGAAATAAATCTTTGTCGGCGCCTCTTTTATATCCTTGATTATTGCGGATGAAATGCGTATACCCAGACAGACCGCACGGTCAAGTCCATTGTAGAGTTCTGGGGAAAGCGCAAAATCCCTCTTTATCAAGGAAATATCCGCCACACCGAACAAATCCGCCCCCTGCTGTTGGCAGAATTTTTTAAGCTTTGCATAGTGACTATTTTTTCTCATTAAACTTCCTCAAATACACCATCAAAATTGAAATCGCCACAGGCGTAACACCTGAAATGCGCGAGGCCTGGCCCAAATTAAGCGGCTTAAAACTAGACAGCTTTTCGCGGATCTCCCGAGATAAACCGTTTATATTTGCATAATCCAGATTTTCCGGGAGTTTGATTTTTTCCAGATGCTTGAAGCTTTCCACGTCTTTTAACTGCCGCTGAATAAACCCCGAATATTTTACCTCTATTTCAATCTGCGATAAAGCAGATTCCGTAAAATTTAATTTAATATGGCCGAAATTTTGCAGGCTGCGGATATCGACTTCCGGCCGCTTTAGAATCTCTTCTAAGGTCTGCGGATTCTTTAGATTATTTTCCGGAGTAGGCATAACCCGTTTCTTTCTTAAGAATTCGATTCCCTCTTTTACGGCTTTTATCTTCTCTTCCATTTTCCCGTATTGTTCTGCGCTCACTAACCCAAACCTATGGCCGATCTTGCTAAGGCGTATATCGGCATTATCCTCCCTTAATATAAGGCGGTATTCAACGCGCGAAGTAAACATACGATACGGTTCATTCGTGCCTTTGGTAGTTAAATCGTCAATAAGCACACCCGTATAACTTGTGGAGCGGTCAAGAATTAAAGGCTCTTTGCTTTGCACGCACAAAGCAGCGTTAATACCGGCGATTAAACCCTGAGCTGCCGCCTCTTCATAACCGGTTGTGCCGTTAATCTGACCGGCAAAAAAGAGGTTTTTAATTTTTTTTGTCTCTAAGGTAGGATAAAGCTGAGTAGGTTCGACTACAGTATGTTCTATTCCATATCCAAAACGGATTACTTCAGCATTCTCTAATCCTTCAATAGAGTGGATTAATTCCGACTGCACATCTTCGGGTAAACTCGTTGATATTCCGTTAGGATAAATTTCATTAGTGTCAAGGCCCTGCGGCTCCAAAAATACCTGGTGGCGTTCTTTATCCGCAAATTTTACGATTTTATCTTCAATTGACGGACAATAGCGCACTCCTGTGGATTTTATTATTCCGGCATAAAGCGGTGAACGGCCCAGATTTTTACGGATAATCTCATGCGTCTTATTATTTGTATATGTAATATAACAGGGGGCCTGTTTTTGGGTGAGTCTTTGGGTAGAAAAAGAAAAGGGCTTTGGCGATTTATCCCCGTTTTGAATGATCAATTTTGAAAAATCTATTGTGTTTTTATCAAGGCGCGGGCAGGTGCCTGTTTTAAACCTTAATGTATTAAACCCGAGCTCCCTTAGATTGTTTCCTAATCCCTGCGCTGCCGGCTCACTCAGCCTGCCGCCGCTAAAATTTTTTAAGCCAATATGGATTAGCCCCTCAAGAAATGTACCAGTAGCAACTACTACGGCTTTTGCGCTAAATACCTCATCCTTATCGGTAACAACCCCCGTTACTTTATCCGCCTCGACTCTTAATCTCTTTACCTGCGCTTCCTTAATTTCAAGATTCGCGGTATTCCTAAGTAGCTCTATCATAAAGCGGTTATATCTATACATATCTATCTGGGCGCGCGAAGACTGAACTGCCGCTCCTTTTGAAGCATTCAGAATCCTGAATTGAATGCCACAGGCATCAGCCGCAAGGCCCATCTGTCCGCCTAAGGCATCTATTTCTTTAACCAGCTGCCCCTTGCCTACCCCTCCGATAGCCGGATTACAACTCATCAGGCCAACTGTTTCGGCATTCAACGTGAGCAAAAGCGTAGAGCAACCCATACGGCTGCAAGCAACGCCTACCTCTATTCCCGCATGCCCCGCGCCTATAACAATTACATCGTAATTAACCATGAGAGATTTACAATTAAACAAATCAATACCTTTTTATTCATCCTTGCTCCTTTCTTCCCAATTATACCATTTCCCTTTCAAGATAGTAAAGAATTTAGCTGGGTTAGCTGGGTTAGCTTTAATAAATTAATCTGGCGGTTTTCGAGCGAATGTCGATTTTAGCCAATGGAGCTTGAGTATTGAGGGAATCTCGGTGGAGCGCTAGCGACAACACCGGGATGGCGAAGCTGTTTGAGTACCATTTGCTAGAGCAAATGGTACGAGTTCTGCAGCCACCGAAATACGAAAGATCATTGGCGTGCCCATATATAAATACATTAGGTTGGGCAAAATCGACCTTGAGCGAGAAAGGCGACAGATTCATTTATTGAGTTATTCTTTGGCGAGTTTTACAAGGAGGGGCATGATGTCGCGGCCGAGGATTTCGCCGAGCGAGCCGAACTTTGCTGCTTCTTCAGAAAAACTCATTGAGCCGTCCGGTTTAATATTCCCGCCTGATACAAGCAGCGGCACGGGGTCGGCAGAATGCGCCTTTATTTCGCAGACGGTAGAGTGGTCCGCGGTCACTGCGATTATCATCTCCGCAATATCTATCGCAGGCAAAAGGTTCGCAAAAAAATATTTATCTATCGCCTCAATAATATCTTTCTTCAGCTTAAAATTTCCATCGTGCGCCGGCTCATCAGGGCCTTTGATATGTATATAAATCCCGTCGTATTTCTTTACTGACTCAAGCGCAACTTTTGCCCAGACAGGATAATCCACGTCCAAATGCCCTGTTGACTGCGGGATATCAATAATCTCAAGTCCCGTTAAGAGCGCAATCCCCTTTTCAACCGGCATCTGCACGAATGAGCCGAATTTAAGGTTAAATTCGCCTGTTATAGGCGGAAACTTCGGAAGACGGTCTCCTGCGTCGCGCGAAAGGATTATGTTTGCAGGAAGTTTTCCCTCTGAGATCCTTTTTTTGTTAAGCAGGGACTCGTTTAAAACCTTGTGCGATTTCTGGGTGAACTCATTTAAAAGCAGCGCCGCTTCTTTCGCCTCCTCTGAATTCTCATACCCGGGCATAGGCGCTGACTGCGCAACAAGATTTTCAAATTTTTCTTTAGCAACTCCGAATGCGCCTTCCCGTCCATAGGCCGGATCGGTATTGGTTATCCAGCCGGATAATTTAGAACGCATCCCCCTTATTACTAAAACACCGCGGTGGCCGATGGTATTTTTAAACTCAAAGGTGGCGCTGGAAAGAGTAACTTTAGAATTTATCTCTTTGCTAACGGCTGTGGCTTCTTCAGTGGTAAGGTTCCTTCCCACGCGGCGGTCTTTGATAGTCCTTCCGTCATCCGCTACAGTGGCAAAATTTACTCTTAACGCTACATCGCCGTCATTAACCGCTAACCCTTCGGCAAAAGATTCAAGGGGCCCGCGCCCGGTATAATATTTATGCGCGTCGTATCCTAATAAACTTATTACCGCAATATCCGATTCAGGCGCAATACCTTTTGCAACCGGATACACAAGCCCGGTCTTTCCTTTCTGCGCAAGCCTGTCCATATTAACGGTTACAGCTGCCTCAAGCGGAGTCTTGTTATCTAATTCCTTAATGGGTAGGTCGCCTAAGCCATCCAGAACTATATAAAGTATCTTCTTCATATTTTTTAGCGTTTAGCGTAGAGCGTTTAGTTTTTTCACTATTACGCTATCCACTATACGCTAGCACTTAGAAAAACCGCAGGCATGGCATTTAACGCAGCCTTCCTCATGGCGCAGAGCGCCGCCGCAATCAGGGCAAACCCCTACGATATCCCCTTTATCAGTGAAATCTATAGCAACATGTTCATCCTCGTTAGAATGTTTCATTGCAACGCTTGCCGCTGTTTCAACAGCGATTTTTACGGCCTGTCTATTGACTAATCTTTTCTCCACTACGCGCGCAATGGCATCAGCGCAGGAAAATATGCGCTGCCCCTTTTCCCATGAAGGAGACGGGCAACGAATATTACGCAGCTGTTCAATAATGGATTTTACTTCTATTCCTGAGCGAAACCCTAAAGAAACCAGCCTGCCTATTGCCTCAAGTTGTGATGCGGCGCACCCGCCTGCCTTACCCATCTGGGTAAAAAGTTCAAAAGGCATACCTTCTTCATCCACATTAATAGTGATATAAAGGTTCCCGCAGCCGGTAGCGACCTTTGTGGTTGTGCCTATAATTACCTCTGGGCGAGGCCGCGGGGCAATCTCTTTTTTAAAATCTAACGTAGTTATCTGGCCTGGCTTCTCCTTTGTAGTCCCGATATTTAAAACCTGCTCTTCGCGGCTTTTATCGCGGTAGATTGTAATGCCTTTGCAATTCAGCTTGAAAGCCAACAGGTATGCTTTTCTAACTTCTTCAATGGTCGCTTCATGCGGAAAATTTATAGTCTTGGAGGTCGCATTATGCACGAACTTCTGGAATGCCGCCTGCATGCGCACATGCCATTCTGGCGAGATATCATGCGAAGTGACAAATATTCTTTTAACATCCTCCGGTATTCCCTCGAGATCCTGTATTGAAGCATTCTCTGCGAGCTTCTCCATAAGCTCGCGGCTGTAAAATCCGCGCTCCTTCGCTACCTCTTCAAATAACGGCTCTACTTCAACTAACTTATCATTATCCATTACATTCCTGTAATAGGAAAGGGCGAATAATGGCTCAATACCCGATGAGGAAGGCCCTGCGATTATGCTTATTGTTCCGGTAGGCGCGATAGTCGTAAGAGTAGCATTGCGCATTTTTGCAGAACCGTCTTTTTTGTCATAGATACTGCCTTTGAATGCCGGAAATGAGCCTTTTGTTTTGCCTAACTCAAGCGATTTTTTAGTAGCCTCATCCAGGATAAATGACATTATCTTTTCAGCCAAGGCCACTGCCTCGTCGCTATTATAAGGTATGTTTAAACGTATGAGTAAACTTGCCCATCCCATCACTCCGAGTCCGACCTTGCGCGTTGCCTTGGTAGCTTTTTCAATCTGCGGAAGGGGGAATTTATTTACATCGATTAAGTTATCTAAGAAATGCACCGCCAGGCGCGTTACCTCCCTTAATTTATCCCAGTCAATCTCATTTCTGTTTCCCGTTTTTTTACACATGCGGTCAAGGTTTATAGAGCCCAAGTCGCAGCTTTCATAGGGCAAAAGAATTTGCTCGCCGCAATTATGCACTATAAAACCATTGGCGTCGAAATAATTCAGGCAGGGAATCTGGGTATCATAAACTTCCTCTATTCCCTCAAACACTAAATCTTCTATCGTTACAGCAAAGAAATCTTTATTAACCGCCCTTCTATAATTTTTTATAATTTTCTCTAACTTGCTTTGTTTACCCGTATCCTCAAAACCAATCTTCTGGCTAAATTTCAAAATACTCTCATTGGAAATAGCTAGCTCGTGCTGGGCGCGGATATTATACTGCGCATAGCCGCCTTTGCCGTCAGGAAGATTCTTAACTCCCTCGCTTCTTCTAAAGGCGTAAATCTTAGAATATATCCCGAACCTAAGAAGAATTCTCTGGGCTGACTGAAGCAGAGAAAGATTACTCTGTGCCAGCCTCACAGAAGATCCTTTCTTTTGATTCACCAAAACTGTACCATCAGTATCGAATAATCCCCTTAATAATCCCCTGCAAAAATCTGCGGAGCAACCTTCTATCTCTTCCGTAATCTCTTTTCTCCCCTGTTTTAAACCTAGGCTAAAGGCGAAGTCGCTTAAAGATGCCAAACAGAATCTAAATTCATTCCTTTCCTTGATTTCTACCCAACCAGAGAAATCGCTACGATGTCTAAAACCATCCAGAGAATCCATAGCTGCTGCTCTCACCTGCTCTGGCCCCTGCGACCTACCCCAGGAAGACAAAACCGCATTGTCTTTTTTGATAGTACCATCACCTATTAACAAACCTATTAAATACCCATACTTGAGACTATACCTGCCTTTCCAGTCTGCAGAAAGATGGTTATTGATAACTACCTGATCTCCAGCTTCCAATTTTCCTGCTTCTGTCCATTCAGTTTCAACGCGATATCTTGTTCTTTTTTTAATCCTCATTAAAGGGTGGTTTAAAGTAAGGCGAATCTCTAAGCCTTCTTTAGTCCTCAATTTATAAACGGGTTTAACTCCGGTGGCAAAAAACCCTGCCTCGCCACTCTTCCAACGCTCTCCATTAACCAAAGCAGTAAACTCTTTACCTATAAGATTCTCAACTTTACAAGGCCCCTCTTCGGTCATAATCCAGTTGTCACCGGTAATACATGGGTTTGTTGACTCATACCTTCCCAGTTTTGGCGTAGGATTAAAATCATTCATGCGGTCAATAAAAATTACTCCCGGCTCGCCGTTTTTGTGCGCCTGTTTGACAATCAAGTCAAATACCTCGCCTGTATTAATCCGCTTTACAACCTGATGCGTGCGCGGGTCAACTAAATCATAATCCTCATTCTTTTCTAATTTCTGCATAAACTCATCGGTGATGGCGACAGAAATATTAAAATTGGTAATGTGTTTATCATTTTCTTTGCAGGTGATAAATTCAAGGATATCCGGATGGTCGCACCTTAAAATCCCCATATTTGCTCCGCGTCTTGATCCGCCTTGTTTTACCGCCTCGGTCGCCGCATCATAAACCTTCATAAAAGAGACCGGGCCGGAGGCAATGCCGCCGGTGGTTCTTACCACGGAATTTTTTGGCCGCAGGCGCGAGAAGTTGAAACCAGTACCTCCACCTGAATTATGCGATATAAAGCCATTTGCAATATATGCGTGTTTAATAGGAATGTTTAAATCATAGACTTCTCTCATTCCAATTCTTTTTATATTATTAACTTTTACAAAGAAATAATCCAATTTTAAAAGTTCCTCAAAAAATAACGGCCTTTCTTCTCCGCTTTTCATTACAGCGGCAATTGTCTGTTTAGAGAGTTGGCGCCCTTCGTCCTTCTTATAAATGATGTCTTCGTATCTTGAGATAACTGAACGCCTGATACTCACCGGCAGGTTAAAGAGCCACTCTCGTAATGCGGCATTTTGACTCGGGATAAGCTCTCCCTTTAAAAAAATCATGGCGGGAGTAATTTTATCTAACCTCTCTTGTTTTCTCTTATTTATAAAACCGATCTTTTCTTTAAAATTTATAAAACCCATCTTTGCGCAGATAGAAACCTGATAACTATCGGTAGAGGCATAATACCTCCTGTGTGTAGGTATACCTAAATATAAAAGCACTAATTGCACTTGCTCACCCAAAGCCTTAGAGGCAGTAGTTAAGGTGATATGCCCGGATTTTCTTACGCATCCATCTGTAGAAAATAGCCCTCTTAAAAAAGCGCAGATAATCTCTTCTGTTGAAGATAGGATAATCTTTGGAATTTCTGCTTTTCTAGAAGAGGCCTTTCTAATTTTAAGTTCCTCAAACCACTGTTTCACTATTACGCTTAATATTGCTATTTCTACAGAACCAATTCTTCTACCCTTTGCTATGGAAACTTTCTTATTAAAGACTTTTAAAGAGATTTCCTCTATTCTTTTTATTAGATCTGGGTCTTCCCTTTCACTAATAGCAAACCTGATTCCATCTCGGTGATTTGCGCCATCTCCTATATACATACCGATTAATTCCGCTAATTCCGAAGTAAGATGTGAAGGCAGGCTTATTTTTTGTGGCCTGAAGCAACCTGAATTCACATAACTTTTTTCCTGAAAAGAAAACCCTGGTAATTCTAAAGTTCCTCCGAGCCAGTGGCCGGGCTTAAGAATAACCCAATCCCATTTTCTTAAATTTTTAATTTCTCGCCACACAAATTCTCCCAGTTCATTTACTACTAAAAGTTTGTGTTCTGCCGTGCCTTTTAAAGAATATCCGCGATGAGTAGATACTTCATACACTGCCTGCTCTCCATTATTATGCAGCTTTTCCACATTAAAAAACCCTGCATCAGTAAGAATCTCATCTCCATGGCGCACATTATTTAACTCTAACAGGCCTCTTTTGGTCATTACCTGAGTTTCTGGAACAAGGCATTTATGTATCATCGCCGTCGCCTTGAGGCTTTCAAATATGGATTCCATCGAATCCTCAATGGGAAGCACAAAGCAGGCGCTGAGCTGCCCGAGTTCTTTTCCGGCATTCATTAATGCCGGCGAATTCGGCATAAATTCCAAGGAACTCATAATACGGTTAAAGGCCTCTTCTAAATTTGAGATCTCTTTATCTGTTTTTCCATACAATTTATCTGCCTGCGCAATAGCGCAAGCCACGCGGCGGAATAATTCCTCAGGCGTTTCAATGACTTTACCCAGCTCGTCCTTAAGAAGATACCTGCGTTCTAATACCTTTAATGCATTAGCTGAAAGTTTTAATTCCATATGCGCGCGCTCCTATTAAGGTTTAAATGTTTTTAGTTGAACAGCGTTTGGCAGTATAACAAAAGATATATTGTTTGTCAAGCGAGAAAATACTATATATGGTATATTTATTCAATCGATATACTATAAATTGTGGCAAGAGCTGTTTTGAACCGACGGAAGATTATACTGGCCTACAAGATTCTCTAATTACTAATTCTGTTGGCAGGAGAACTTTTTTAAATTTTACATCCTTATCCTTAATCATAAGGCGGTTTAATTCCTTAACGCTCTCCTCAGCCATTTTTATCAAGGGCTGCCTTACGGTAGTCAGCGCCACCGGCGCATCTAAGCCGGAGGGGTTATCGTCAAAACCTATTACGGATAAATCCTTGGGGATTTCCTTACCCAATTCCCTTGCTACGGCCATTACTTCGAGCGCCATCGAATCAGAAGCCACAAACACAGCGGTTGCAGGCTCAGGGGCCTTTATCATATTTTCCGTAGCAATGCGCGCCTGGCCCCGCGAATAATCTGTTTTCAATACGTATTCCTCGCGTAAAGGTATATTATTTTTTCCCAAGGCGCGCTTATAACCTTCCAGCCGTTTTGCCGCTGCCTGAGTGGCCAAATCCCCGGTGATATGCGCTATTTTTTTATGGCCTAAACCAACCAGATAATCAACCGCGCACTTAGCGCCACCGGCATTATCAATAGCGATACAAGATACGTCCAGATCCTCCACATAATTATTTATCACAACGCAAGGTATCATCTGCGCTAATGCGTCTTCAAGCTGTTGCTTGTTTCCGATTATATCCGCAAAGATTACC
>Ga0105164_10000503_pt1 | contig 27500 bp, 25 predicted proteins | sample VDWuncwatermetaG_FD_89674 | JGI IMG/M metagenome (GOLD analysis project Ga0105164, IMG submission 89674) | Wastewater microbial communities from Netherlands to study Microbial Dark Matter (Phase II) - VDW unchlorinated drinking water | ecosystem: Environmental > Aquatic > Freshwater > Drinking...
CAAAAGAACCGGCCCCATCCCCCATGCCCAAGATTTTCTTTGAAGGAGAGCATAAACGCCGAGTGTCACGAGCGCCAGACTCACGTCTTCCTGGCACAGACATGCAAGACTGAGAAACAGAAAAAAACGGAAAAGACACGCCTCCTCAAAAGCATCCAGCGCCCCGAGGAGAAAGAAAACGGCCAGCGCAACCGGATGGAATTCGAAAAGATTCGTATAGCCCAGTGCCGGATAAAAAAGATACGAAAAGGCGAAACCGAACGCAAGAGGATCCGGCAATTTCCTTTGGGCAATCCGATAGACAAAAAAAGCCCCTCCTCCCAGGAAGAGGGTCTGAAGGATGAGAAGGGTCAGTGGAGATGGAAAAAGGGCATAGAGCGGAGTGAACAAAAAGAGAATCGGGACAAAATGGTTTCCCAAAAGGGGAATTCCTAAGATGGAACTTTCGAGAGAACCGTGGAGGAAATTCCAGAGACCCTGTGCGTAGACGGCAAGATCAAAGTCTTGGAAGGAATAAGAAAAATATTTCAAAACGGAGATGAGGGAAAAAAGAATGACATAGAAGCCGATCAATCCCCACAGAAGAATTTTTGATTTCCTCACGAATCTCCAAAAGAAAAATTCCGTAGAGTAGATCCCTAAGCCGAGTTCTGTTCCCCCGATGCTTCGTTTTGCGAAGCAAAACGTCGGGGGTGGTGATCATCTCTCTTGTCCCGATGTCGCCATCGGGATCCAGCGACCAGTACCCGCCCCGCCCCCGTTTCCGGTATTCGGACGGGCCGTCCTTGATTCTTTGTAAGAATAGGCGGGGTCTATTGGGTCTTGCTCCGCGTAGAGATTGCCCGTTTCACTTCCGGGTAGGAAGTCGAATCCCTCATCCCGTAAGGATCTGGGATTCCATGTTTACTCCGAAAACCCGGAACTCGTCTCTGTTGCTCTAATCCTCCCCCACCGCTTTGCTTCGCAAAGCGAAGCAGTGGGGGGGCGGGTGTTACCCGCTACGCTGCCCTCTGGAGCTCGGACTTTCCTCCCCCGCTGCTTGGCTTTGCGCCAAGCAAAGCCGCGGGGGCGATCACCGGATCTACTCTACAGTTTCATCGTATCAATCGCCTGATTGGCCAGTTTATCCGCCCGGCGGTTTTCCCGACGGGGAAGATGATGAATGCCAAACCAACCAAAACCCTGAATTAAAGAGCGAGCCTGCTGGTGAAGGGTCTTGAGGTGTGGTTCCTTCACCTTATATTTTCCTTGAAGTTGTCTTGCTAAGAGTTCACTGTCGGTGTAAACAGAGATTCGTTTGATTTTATAAATTAACGCTTCTTGAAGGCCATAAATCAATGCGGTGTATTCGGCAACATTATTGGTGGTCTCACCGATGAATTTCCCGAATTCCCAGAGTGTACGCTTCCCACCGTCATAGAGGACGACACCGATCCCCGCCGGCCCCGGGTTTCCTCGTGAAGCACCATCGATATAAAGACAGGGGGCTTCCTCCTTCTCTGTAAAAAGATCCCGGTTTTCCATTAGGACGCGCCCCGTTCATAGAGAATCCTGGAACAATTTTCACAGATCACAACCCTCTCTTGGAGTTGGACCTCATTAATCACCTGCGGAGGAAGATGGATATGGCATCCACCGCACGAGTCTCCTTCGATCGGAACAAGGGCAAGGCCTTCTTTCCCGACCAAGATTCTGTCGTATTTCTCAAAAAGTTTTCGGTCCAGTTCCGGAACAATGCCCTGCCGCCTCTCCTTCAAGGCCGAAAGTTCTTTCTCAATCTCCCCGATTTCGCCTGTAGTCCTTGCCTGTTCCTTGGTGAGCTCGGCTTCCGCCAGTGAAAGCATTTCTTTCTGCTTGGCAAGATCCTTTTTTTTCTGATCAAACTCTTCCATAATCTGCAAGATTTCTTCCTCCAAAACAGAATTATCCGCCTTGAGGGTCTCGATCTCTTTCTGGAGGGACTGGTATTCTTTGTTGGTTTTCACCTGATAGAGTTGGATTTGATACTTTTTAATGACCCCCTCCTTGGCTTCAAGGTCACCCTCTTTATTTTTTCTTTTGACCTGCAATTCCGTCAGCAGTTTCTCTTCGCCGGAAACCCCTTGTTTTTGGAAATCCCGCTTTTTCCGGAACGCCTCAAGCTCCAAAGGTTTTTCGCTTTTACTTCGCAAAAGCTGATAAATTCTTGCATCGAGCTCCTGAAGTTTCAGGAGACTCGACAGCTGTTCACCCACTGTTTTCGTTGAAGACATAGATTCCTTTCTCTAATGGTGGGCGCAATAGGACTCGAACCTATGACCTCTGCGATGTGAACGCAGCGCTCTAACCAACTGAGCTATGCGCCCGAAAAATTAGTTCATAGTTCGGTGTTCATAGTTCGTAGAAGGATGGCCATTTTTCTCTGATTTATCTATGAACTACGAACTTTGAACTCAACATGGGCCCACTAGGATTCGGCGCCTCAATCTGGGACCCGAAACCCAGATTTCGGTCGGCCACCCGCCCCCGCACGTTCGGCTTCGCCAAACGAAGCCGCGGGGGCTCCTCTTCGAGCCCAAAGGCTCACTCGAAAATAATAACTGGGCCCACTAGGGCTCGAACCTAGGACCAAGAGATTATGAGTCTCCTGCTCTACCGCTGAGCTATGGGCCCCCGAATCAGTGCCAATAAAAAAGGCCGCCTGCATATTATAGCATACCGGCGGCCTTGAGAAAGACCCCTTTTCAAAAGGGGGATTAATATCCTTTCTCCTCACTGAACCGGAGATCCAGAAAATTCTTGAGTCGGCGGCTCCGCGTCGGGTGGCGTAGCTTCCGGAGGGCCTTCGCTTCAATCTGCCTCACCCGCTCACGGGTCACATTGAAAAGTGTTCCCACTTCCTCCAGGGTCCGGGGGTACCCATCCGCGATGCCAAACCGGAGCAAAAGCACTTTCTTTTCCCGCTCTGTCAGCGTCTCGAGGACAGAGCCCATCTGTTCCCTCAGCATCGAATAGGTTGTAGCGCTTGAGGGCGAAACGGCCCGTTTGTCTTCGATGAAATCGCCAAAATGCGTGTCCCCTTCATCCCCAATAGGGGTCTGAAGCGAGATGGGTTCCTGGGCAATTTTCAAAATACCCCTGATCTTTTCGACCGGTATCTCCATTTCTCTGGCGATCTCTTCCGGCGTCGGTTCTTTCCCATTCTCCTGCACAAGAGCCCTCGAAACCCGCAACAACTTATTGATGGCCTCTGTCATGTGCACAGGAATTCGGATAGTTCTTGCCTGATCCGCGATGGACCGCGTAATAGCCTGCCGGATCCACCACGTCGCATAGGTCGAGAACTTATATCCCCGCCGCCACTCGAATTTCTCCACCGCCTTCATGAGACCAATGTTCCCTTCCTGGATCAGATCGAGAAAAGAAAGGCCCCGATTGGTATATTTTTTTGCGATACTCACTACCAGCCGGAGGTTCGCTTCCACCAGCGCTTTCTTCTCGCGGTTGAAGCGGGTTTCGCGCCGTCTTAAAACGGCGACTTCTTCCTTCAAGGCCTCGTGAGACGCGCCATGTTCGAGGATAAACCGTTTCTTCTTCCGTTCCAGTCTCTGAATCTGGCCCCGGATTTTGCGGCGGCGTAGTCTTTCAATCTCCTGGTCAAAACGGTCTATCTGCCGGAGGTTGCCCTTGATTTTGGAGGCCAGCTCTTCCACAAAAGAAATGGTCAGTCGAAAATTAAAGAGAAGTGGAACAAGCGTTTCTATCTTACGGGTAGTCTTTAATTTCTCATAGAGCACACGCAGCTGCCGCAAGGTTCTCATCCGGTCTTCCTTGAGCTCCTCATTGATGACATCTTCAAGGTTCATTTCCTCTTTGAGAATCTTGGACACGTTTTCCAGTACGAATTTCCGGACGAACCTGGATGAGAAAACCGCCTCCCGGTATTTGTTCTCCGCCTGTTCAATCCGCTTGGCAAGCTCTATCTCTTCTTCTCGGGTGAGAAGCGAAATCTGCCCCATCTGGCGCAGATACATGCGGACAGGGTCGTCCATCTGGGTCGCATGCACCACGACCTCTTCTTCCACTTCAACGGGAACCGGCTCCGTCTCTTTGGGAAATTTCTCTTCGGTTTCGGGTTCTTCCTTTTCAACTTCTTCCTCGACCGCCTTCTCCTCCTTTTCCACCTTTGGCACTTCCGCATCGACCAGCTGGATATTTTCATCTTCCAAGATGGAGAGGACTTGATCGATCTGACCGGAAGAGACTACCTCTTCAGGAAGGATATGGTTCACCTCATCGTAGGTCAGTTGCCCCTTTTCCTTTCCCATCGCAATGAGTTTGTCCAGATTCAAATTGGTAATTTTATGGGTGTCCACGTTCGCCTTTCCCCTGTCTTGTCTTTTCCAGTAACGAAACGCCCTTCCTGACCGCCAAAAATTCTTCCATCAAACCCTTGAGCCGCCCCTCTTCTCTAAGTTTTTCCGCTTCCTTGATCTGTTCCTCAAGAGACGCCAAATGCCGAATGCTGTTTCCCGTTTTAATCTTCTGAATGCAATCTGTGAGCGCCTTCTCCTTATCTAAAAGGTCGAGGGACTCCATGACCAATGAGCCGAAAAATCCTTTTCCCATCATGTCCTTGAGTTCTGTCATGAACCGCGCCGCGTGCATCGTCGGTTCCTTTTCAGACCGTTCATAAAACGTCGTGAGAACCTTCTGAGCGCGACCGTCCGAAAGTTCCTCAGGCGTAAGTCTTTCTTTGGAAAAAGAAATCCACTTTCCATCGTCCAGAAGCAGCCTGAGAAGCATCGCCTCTGCGGGAGGGAGGGGTGCATTTTCTTTTCGTAAGGGAAGTTGTTCCCTTTCCCACCCCGGGCTCTTTATTTTTTTAAGTTCAGATAAGAGATCTTCCTCCTTGACCGAGAGTCTTTCTCCGAGTTCCCGGATATATTCAGAGCGTAACACCGCATTCCCGATTTTCAAAAGGCTTGGCAGAATTTCCTGACACGCCCGCACTTTTCCTTCGGGGGACTTCAGGGAAACCTTTGCGGCGAGACGATCCAACCGATAAGGGATCAGCGGCTTTGCGGCTTCGATTTCCTTCCAGAAGGCCTCACGTCCCTTTTTTCGTATGAAATCATCCGGATCCACTCCAGGAAGCGTCACCACCCTTACCGAAAAATCCTCTTCAAGGAAAATGTCCAGTCCCCGAAGGCTCGCCGCTTCCCCTGCCCAATCGGGATCAAACACCACCACAATGTCGTGGGTATACCGTTTCAAAAGCCTCGCCTGATCCCGCGTAAGACTTGTTCCGAGCGTCGCGACAACCGGTTCGACGCCGGCCTGAAAAAGAGTGATCAGGTCGAAATATCCCTCGACCACAATCACCGCCTCCTTTTCCCGAACCGCCTTTCCGGAATGAACGAGTCCATACAGCTCTCGCCCTTTGGTGTAAATTTCCGTCTCCGGGGAATTGAGATATTTGGGATTCCCCTGATCCAGTATCCTTCCTCCGAAGCCGAGGACGCGTCCTTTCGTGTTTGCGATCGGGAAAATCACGCGGTGACGGAAACGATCCCGTAGCCGTCCCTCTTCCCCTTTAAGAATCAGTCCCGCGCGGAGAAGCGTCTCCTCCGAAAATCCCTTGGCGTGGGCATAACTCAAAAACCCGTTGAAAGAAGAAGGGGCATACCCTATCTGAAAAATTTCTAAAGTCTTTTCTTCAAGACCCCGTTTCACAAGATACCGGCGCGCTGCATCCCCCTCTTTTCCCGACAGGCACTGGCGATAGTAGGACTGTGCTAGCGTATTCGCTTCATAAAGCCGACTGGTCTCGGAGCTTGGCTCACTCTCGAGGTTTTTTTTTGGAAGAGCGATTCCGGTCTTCTCTGCCAAAGAACGAACGGCGTCCAGAAAATCGATCCGTTCCGTTTTCATCACAAATCGGAAAACACCCCCCCCTTCCCCGCATCCGAAACAATGGAAAATCTGCTTGTCCGGGCTCACCATGAAAGAGGGGGTCTTTTCATGATGAAACGGACAAAGGGCGCGGAAGTTTCGGCCGGCCCGCTTGAGCGGAAGGTGGGAACCAATCAGCTCAACAATATCCACCCGTTCCTGAATCTGATCTAAAGTTTCCTGAGGAATACTCACATGATCCTCGTCCATCGAACATTTTTAAATTCATTCGGAATCACTGTAACTTCTTTTGATGCTTTTGGGGAGAGGGTGGGAATTCTTCTTGAAGTATTTTTTCGAATTTTTCAATCGCAAAAGAAGACGACGCGTGATTGGCAATCTGATAGGTCATCTCCCCTCCCTTTAAAAGGGAAGGCCCGAAAAAAGACCTTTCTCGAATGCTCTGGGTCAGATATCCTGTCGTCTGGCTGAGGCACAGTGCCGTCACTTCCAAAAAGATCATCCACAAGCATCCTCTGCAGAAACCGAGAACTCCTCCTCCGATCCGATCCCATGCCCCGCGGATCTGAACGGTCGCCACTTTTACAAAAAGAAGACGAAGGAGGAAAGAGGCCCCGTACACCCCTGTGAAGATCGCAACGCCCGCAAAAATTTCGGCCTCTCGCAGAGGGAAAACGTTCCTTTCCGAAAGCACTGCGCCCCATGTGCGATACTGCGTGACTGCAAAAAAAATTCCGACGGCAAAGCCGGAAAACTTAAAAATTTCAATGAGCAGACCCCTTCGAATTCCGCTATAGAAGGTTCTTATAACTACAATGATACCAAGTAGATCCACCCAATTCAGGTGTGTTAAAATCTCTTTTGCTCTCCCCCACAAAACACTAGAAAATCCTTGCAAGTATATCATATACCCCCTCCTTTGTCAAGGGATCGGAAAATTATTTAAAACTGACTTTAAAATCTTTTAACAGTCATATCTTACTTTAATGAAAGAAGTTAGTATCTGACAAAACTAGTTCGAATCAACCCTTATCCAAAATCATTTATTTCATTCTGAAACTATTCAAAAGAAACCACCAATTTGAAACGACGTTCGGTTCCTGTGATCCCTTCCGGAAAAGGAGGAAAAGGGCTCGCCTCTTTGACGCTCCGCATGACCGCTTTTTTTAGATCTTCATCGATCGTATTCAGAATTTCCGGTTCCGTGACCAGTTCCCCATTCGAAAGAAGGGTAAACAAAAGATGCACCTCCCCGACCTTGGCCTGTTTGGTATAATTCATCTTCAATTTCTGTCCGATCCGCTCACTCAATGTCCTCGAATAGCTGAGAAGCGTCCTTTCAGGCCCGGAAGGAAAGAAGGTTTTTTCCTTTTCCTTCAACTCTTTTTTGTCTGCCTCGCTTCCTTTTTGATCCCGAAAGGCGAAAGAGGCCTCTTTTCTCCTTTCAGCAAGTTGTTCAGAAAAATCTTTCCACTCCTTGGCCTCATGAGCTCCGGAAATAATGGTGGGGGTGAGGAAAATCACCAACTCCTTTTTCTCCGGAAGACTGGTGGAACCGACGGTGTGGCTTCCGAAAAGATTTCCGATGAGAGGAATTTTACTCGCAAAAGGAATCCGTTTGTCCGTTTTCGAGTCGCGATTCTCGATCAGTCCCGCCAGGACGATGGTGTTCCCATTTTTCACCATGACGCTTGTTTCCGCCTGAGAGGTCGACACCACCGGGATTTCGTTTCCTTTACTCGTCTTGATGGGGGTCCCGAGGCTTGAGACTTCAGGCTTGATCTTCATCATCACGAAACCATCCTTGGTGATGGTGGGGGTAACAGTGAGATTCACGCCGACATCCACAAAGGTCACCGCCTCCGCAGTCACAGACGCCCCTGCGCCCGGCGTGGTGGTTGTCTCTGTCACAAAAGGTTGGCGTGTTCCCACAAGGACTTTTGCTTCTTGATTGTTCATCGCGGCAATCCGCGGACTTGAAACAACCTCCGTGTGACCAATGGTTTCAAGGGCTTCAAAGAGAAGTTTATACCCCTGAGAATCGAGGGTCCCCATCGTCAAGGCTGCCCCTGTCGACGGTGCAGAAGCGCCGATGATATCTCCGAGCGTGCGAAAGTGTCCGCTCGACTGAGAGTCAATCCCCGCAAAAATGGCATCCCACTTCACCCCAAGAGAATATTCATTATTCAGTTCAATCTGAATAATCTTGGCATCAATCAGCACCTCCTGGGTCCGTTCGTCAAAGGCTTCGATGATTTTTGCAATCTCCGCCAGTTTCCGAGGCGTGTCTGTCACCACGATTTTGTTGGTCCGTTTATCGAGGCGGATCTGGCCGACCCCTTTGGTGATAATCTCCTCCAGTTTTGTCTTTGTTTCCTCGGCGCTCGCGTAATCCAATTCAAAAATTCGGGTTTCCGAAGGAACGTCGATCTCCCCAACAATCTTGACCATCTGGTCTATCCGTTCCGGAATGTCGATGAGGACGAGAGTATTGGCCCGTTCGTCAACGACGATCCGGCCGATCCGGGTTTTCACCTGATTCAGGGACTGGCTCACGCTTAGGGCGTTGGAATAGTGAATGGGAAGGACGCGGATGGCGGTCTTCTCTCGAAATTGCTCGCCGTAAAACCTTTCGTAATCTTGGTCCGTCATGACCTTGACCAAATTCCCCTCTCGTTCGTAGGCGAGGCCGTTCGTCTCAAGGACAATGCGGAGGGCATCCCAAATGTCCACATCTTTCAAAAAGATGGTGACGGTTCCCCTGACGTTCTGGCCAGCGGCGATATTGAGGCCGCTTTCCTTTGAAATGAGTTTTAGGACATCAAGGATGTTCACCCCTTTTAAATCGAGGGAAATAGTTCCAGCCGGACCTTTCACAACCTCTTTTTCATCAGGAGGAGGGGCGGTTTCGGCGAAAGAAGAGACAAAACTTCCCAGAAACAGAGAGACAGAGAGACAGAGAGGCAGAGAAAAAAAGTAAAATTTTCGCTTCTCTAGTTCTTTGCTTCTCTGTTTCTTTACTTCTCTATTTCTCACTCTTTTCCTCCTCTCCATTACAGCACTAAGTCAAGCCGCTCTCCGCGGTAATTGAGAATGACCCTGTCTTCCGTAATTTCCTCCACCCGGAGAGGACCGATACTGTCTCCTTTGTTCACAAAATGGGTTTTTCCTTCTTTTTTGTCTTCAATGATGGCCTGCGGATTTTTGCCCGACACGATGCCGAGGAGATTTAAATCTTTAATAGACTCCTTGAGTGCCGGTTCGCCGGGGGAGGCGGGGTTTTCCGCATAGAGGGAAGGTCCAAAGATATTCCGCTTCTCGAGTTCTGCGGCATAATACATGTAGGGTTTTTTAGAGTCTTCTGCAGAAAGGGAACCTTCTCCCTTTTTTTCTTTTTGTGAAAGTGCCTGAACGTTCTCCTCTTTGGGTAAAGGAGTGCTTCCCTGCCGTACATTCCCCCAGAAAAGAGTAACGAGATAAAGAAAAAGAAGTGCCCCCAATCCGATGGCCATCGCGAAGTTGGCCCTTTTGAAAACCGAAATGGCTTTTCCTTCGTCACTCCAACGAGAAGGGCGCAAAGGACTTGTTTTCTTTCCAAAGAGACGGGCCGGAGAAAGATGTATCTCCGGGCTCTTCTCCTTGGGGAGGCCCTGATTTTCTTCTTTTTTCGACCGTCCCTTCCTCCGAATCAGCTGGAGGAGTCTTTCTTCAGGAGAGATACTTTCCAAGCTCATCTCACCTCGCTTTGAACAATGGTTTCGATCATCTGCCGGTCCACAATCGGTTGATTGTCCATCACAAGGAGCTCAAGGGCCTGATGGCAAAGGATGGAAATCCGTCGCGGATATCCTTGCGTCACGTCAAAAATGAGCCGTACGGCGTCATTCGTGAAAAGGGTCCCGTTCGAGTTCCCGCCGGAGGCGGGTCCCTGCCCGTCCGGCAGGCGGGCGCCTTTGGCGGAGAAACCGGCCTGCGCGAGCCGGAATTCGATCATCTGCTTGGTTTCTCCTTCATCAAGGGGATTGATGATATATTTCATGCTGATGCGATCCATGAAATTTTTAATCTTCCGGAGCCGCGGCAAAAGCTCCATCTGTGCCAGAATCACGAGCTGCAGCAGCTTGTATTCATTCGTTTCGTAGTTCAAGAGCGTCCTCAGAATCTCAAGAAAAGGGGCCGAAAGTTTCTGTCCCTCGTCGATCAGAAGCACTATTGTCTTGTTTTCATTCACCCCTTTCTGGAAGAGGTATTTTTCAATCGCATCCTTGTAATCGAGCGTGGAACGGCTGAGGGGCCGAACGGAAAACATCTTCACGAGTTGGGAGAGAAATTGAAACTCCGATTTGTAAGTGGGATCCAAGATCATGTGGAAGCAGAACCCTTCCTCTTCGGTGAGGGTCTGAAGGAGGGTGCGGCTCAGTGTCGTTTTCCCTGTCCCTACATCTCCCAGAACGAGACTTAAGCCGCGGCGGAGCCGAATGGCGATTTCGAGGCGGTGAAGCGCTGTCTTATGGGCGGAAGAGAGAAAGAAGAATTCAGGATCAGGACTTGTTGAAAAGGGTTCTTTATGGAGATTGAGGGTCGCGTAATAACTCATGGATTCTTTTTTACGAAAGACTCAATTTCACGAATCGTCCTTCCTTCCCGTCGAAACGAACAGATTTGGGCGAGACGTTTGAGTGTTGAGTCATCGAAATAGCGAAAATTGGTTTCAGGACTTCTTCCCACTTCACGGATCAGACCGATTTTCAAATAATACTTCACCGTATGAATCGAAAGGCCGCTCGAGCGGGCGATATCTTTGACAAGGTAGATTCTTTTCTCCACCACTCTCCATCCAGTGAGTTACTCTCTGAGTAGAGAGTATACCAAAAAATTACAAAATTGTCAACTTTTTTCCTTAACTCATTTATATTTAATGGGTTAGAGCATGTTTATGGAGAGGAGATTTTAGGAAGGGCTCCTTTGTTAAAGTGGTGACAATCACCAATGCTCTCAGAAGCTGGTCTTGTCCCGATTTTGAATTGAGTTCCAGTTTTTCAATTTTTAAAGAATTCGGAGAGTCGAGCAGACTGTAAATAAACTGGGCAAACTGAGATGCAGTTCCTTCGGCACTGACTTCCAAACCCTGTTCCAAAAAAAATTCCTTCCGTTTTTGAGGAAGCGGCCGCAACTCCAAAATTTTTAGACTACTCTTTTGCGCCAGGGTCTCAATTTCCTGAAGAACCCCCGTCATCTTTTCTTCGGAACCTTCCTCCTTTTTCGAGGAGAGTCCCGTGTATTTTTTAAAGGCACTTTCAATGTCTGTTTTTTTCCTTAAAAGAAGGCGGATCTTGCGAAGACGGGTTTCCGTGAGTCGTATCTCCGCAGAAAGGTCCCTCCATTCCTTGAAAAAAGGGTCCAGTAAAAAGTGGTGGAGAAGTGCAAAACCCGCGACCAAAGCTGTAAAAAGCAAGACTTTCTTTTCACGGGGGAAGAGCGTCGCCATTAGCGCTTTTTCTCCTTCTTCGGCACGACAGAAGCGTCAATCTGAAAAAGAGTCATTTCCCCTTCCGAAAGGGTGCGTCGGGTTGCATTCTTGACACGGACCGATTTAAAAAGCGGCGAAGATTCAAGCGCCTTCGCAAAAGTAAAAACGGTTGAAAGGTTTCTGGATCCTCCCCGCAGGGAAATATGATCCGGCTCAATGACGAGATACGTCAAAGCGGCTTCTTGAGGAACCGTCCGGTAAAGTTCCCGGAGAAGCTCAAGAGGAAGTTCAGATTCCTCTTCCCGGATTTTGAGAAACTCGAGCTCCTTCTGCATCGACTCGATCTCTATTGCGGTCGGTTCCAACTGATGCAATTCCGTCCGTAGAGAAAGGAGGGCCGTCCGGCGGTGATGAAGGGTGCTCCCAAAAATAAAGCCGAGAAGGAAGAGAGAGCTCGCACACAAAATGATAAATTGGGCGAGGGCGCGGCGAAACAGGCGATCCCTCCGTGCCCTTTTCTCGGCAGGAGGAATCAGATTGACTCTTTTTTCATCTCTTAAAAGAAATCCTGCCCCCGAAGAAAATGAAATTTCCTCTCCGATGCCTTCTTTGACAAAACGAGCGTCGAGTGGACAATGGCTTTTGAAGTCGATTATTTCAAGGGGAGAGGTAACTTGTGAGCGGATAAGATCCTGAACCAACGGCAAGATTTTTGAAGCACCGCTTAAAAAAACCTTGTCGATTCTCCCCGGAGGAAGTTCTTTCTTGAACGCGGCGAAGGTGCGAGTGAGCTCCTGCAGGAAAGTTTCCTGGACAGAGGATCCTTTTTCGTCGATCTGCCGTGCTCCTATCGGCAAGCTTCGAGTAAAATGGAGTTCTCCGCGATGAAGAATTTCCACATGGGTGAGGAAAAGGTCTACATCGATCAGTGCCGCAAAACTCTCCTTTTCCTTCTCTCCTTGGGTCATCGTGAACCAGGAAGCAAGTCCCTGCGAAGAAAAGAAGAGCGCCGAAGGCCCGACTCCTCCCTTTTTGAGGAGGGTGAGATACCGTCGGACCACCTCCTCTCCTGCAATCACCAAGAGGACTTTGGTGTATCCCTCGGGGGTTGTCTCGATGGGGTGAAAATCAAAAATAATTTTTTCCTTTGGAAAGGGGATTTCTTTCTCAATCTGAAACTCAACCATTTTCGCAAGCTCTAAAGGCTGCGTGGAGGGAAGCTGAAATACGCGTGTCGTAATTTGTGAGCGAGGGAGAGATGCAAAAATTTCCCCGACCCGACGAGGGAGGCGCTTCAAAAGGACAGAAAGTTGTTTTGAGAATTTTTCTTCCTCGTGGGAATCGATCTCCAGCGCATCGAGAGAAACGATCTTGCGTGCGCTACCCTCTCCCGCGACCTGAATCACCTTCAAAAGACGGTCAGACAGTTCGACCAGAACCGTTCCTTTTTTCTCTTTTTTCCAGAGGATCGGAAACCGTTTAGTCTTCATGCCAGTATTTTATCACTGTTTTCTTTTGTGAACGGTCCACGATGGCCACAATCCGTTTCTTGACGCCTCCCTGACGGAGGAGACCCTCCGATTGAATCCTGAAAGCGGTCGATTGCACCGCAAGGATCCCCTGCCGTGCCGACAAAAAATTCGTGAGGCCGAGCTGTTGATCCTGGTCCAGCCGAAGGGACTTGATGATTTCGGGAGAAATAAGATCCGGAACTTTTTTGAAAACAGTATCGTCGGGGGTGCCCAAAGCACCGTCTTCGCCTTTGCGAAGTTCCACAATGCGCTGGACAATTTCTTTAGGGAGACCCAAATATTCGAGCGTCTCGGCACTTGCAGTGTTGAGATTCACCTTTCCGGAGCCATAAACGGTTAGAAAACGATTTAATGCATTATAAAGCGAAAGGGTGACGCCTCTCACAAGGAGAAGTTCCTCAACCGTCTCAAGCGGTTTCCCTTTCCTTGAATAGGGTTTTTCAAGAGAGGCATAGTAGTTGTCTTCACGGGTGGTCTCTTCCGGAGTAAGGTCCTTGTCCCCGCGCCAAGCCCGGATGCTTTTGACCACTTCTTCCTCGAGACCGGGAATCTTTTGAAGGATGTCCGACCCTGCACTGTTCAAAGGAATCCGAGATTCCTCATCTTCCATGCCGTACCGAATTCTTTTTTCATCCCCCGACTGCGGGGAGGAATAGCTGACAGAAAAAAATCCCCCTCCCACTTCTTTTTCTTTGAAAAGGGTTTCATCCTTGCTCCACTTTTCTTGAAAAGAGTCTACCAACTCCTCAGAAGAACCCTCCTCAAGAAGAAGGGCTTCGGCACGTTCCAGTCCCGCCTTTGCGACGTAAAAAGCTTTTAATCGATCCGCCGCATACCGCGTCAAATGAAGCTCCAGACCAACCCGATAAGCAAGCCCTACTGCAAGGAGCAGTAGAATCGCCAGGGCCCAGAGCGTGACGATCAGAATAGATCCCCTAAGGTTTTTCACCTTCCCCTTCCCCTTCGCCTTCACTGGGGGGAGAAACTTCTGCAGCTTCGCTTCCCGTTGGGATCGAAAAGAGTTTCTCCCACCGTTCGGCGCTACCCCGGGAAAGCTCTACTCTGAAAAAAGGAGGGACTCTTTTGGTCTGGCCAGGGTCCCACTCTTCCTTCCAACTCCACTTTTCTTTTCCTTCAAAAAAGGGGTAAGAAAAGTGGATGTCTGAAAGACCCGAAAGGAGCGCATTCTCTCGATCCTCCCCTTTTAAAAGAGGGGTGGTGCGACGGACCAGAGAAACCGATTCAGCGCTCCTTTTCACTTCATAAACCACCTGAACCCATTCGAGAGATGCGGGAGAACGGGTAGAACGGACTTGGGCAAATGAGATTTTCTCTTTCTTCCCTTCAAAAGGTGTAGCCTCATAAGGCAGTGCACTTCGAATTTCAACAGTCATGCGATCTAAAGTAAGACGGAGCTCCTGATAAAATCCGCTCTCCCCCTCCCCCCGTTTCCAAGCAAGGATCCCGGTACTGAAGACTGAGCTTATGACAATCATTACGACAGAAAAAAAGGTGAGTGCCAGCAAAAGCTCAAGAAGGGTGAATCCTCTTTTATTTCTCATGGGGCTTTGGAAGGTAGGTGGTCACTTGGAGCGTTTCTTCCCGGTTTCCCATGTTCCATCCCACCGTCACGAGAGCTTCATAAAGTGAGGCCTCCATCTCCTTTGTTTCTACAGTCCAGCGGAAAGCCCCGTCAAATCCCTCAAACGTTCCCTCTTCTTTTTCAGGGGAAACGCCCCTTTTCTGCTCAAGTTCCCATATCTTATTTTCCAGAAGAAGTCCCCCTTTGAAAAATTGAGCCGATGTCTTGAGGGCTGAAAGGGAATGAATAAACGAACGGGATATGATGGCAAGGGAGATGGCAAGCACGATCACGGCCACCATCAGCTCAAAAAGCAAAAATCCCCTGGGAAGTCGGCTGGGTTTCTTCAATACGGACATATCCAAAAGGACTCCCGTTCTTCAAAAGCAGTTCCCTCCCTTCTTGATTCCTTAAAGAGAGGGTGAAAGGATCAGAGCTTCCATCGGGATAAAAAAGGATTTCTTGTTTCTGGAATCCAACAGAGAGACCGGGCGGAAGTTGAACGATTCGTCCATACCGCCCCTCGATTCTTACAAACTGGGCTTCCTCTTCTCCTTCCTTCTCGATCTCGACGGTCAACCAGTAGCGTCTTCCGGTCGGATCGATTTCGAAACGGTAAACCTTTCTTTCAACCAAGGCTCTTTCTTGTGCGTAAGTCAAAAATTTCGCTAGACTCCTGGCCTGGCTTGAGAGTTCAAGATCAGAATAGGTGAGCCGAAAACGGGGTGTGGCGAGCGCGATAAAAATACCTAAAAGCACAACAACCATCAAGATCTCAATAAAAGTAAACCCACTTTCCTTTCTCACCCCTCGTGTAGTTCCCAATTCACAACGTCATCCCCGCCTCCCTCAACCCCATCCGCTCCGTAAGAATGGAGGTCATAATCTTCCTTGTTTCGTTCGCCGGGATAATGGTAAAGGTAAGTCCTCCCCCATGGATCTTTCGGAATTCCCTTTTTCAAATAGGGGCCTTTCCAGCTCTCAGGAATGGGAGCGATGTTTGGTTTGGTGACGAGGGCCCCCAACCCCTGTTCCGTCGTCGGGTAACTGCCGCAGTCTAGCGCATAAAGATCGAGGGCGAGTGCAATATTCGCTTCAATGTCTGCCTTTGCTGCCTGTCGTTTCGCCTCCTCCGTCCGACCGATGAGCCTTGGGGCGATCAACGCGACTAAAATACTGATAATGACAACAACAGCCATCATTTCTATGAACGTAAATCCATCCTTTTTTCTCATCTGACAATCCCCTGAAGTTGGAAAATAGGTAAAAGCATGCTGACAACGATAAAACCGACAAGCACCGCCACTGTCAAAATCATGATTGGCTCCAAAAGCGTTGTAATCTGTTTGGTGGTTTGATCGACCTCACGGTCAAAGGCATCCGCCACTTTGAAAAGGGCCCGTTCGAGCGAGCCTGATTCTTCCCCCACAGCGACCATGTTGGTCACAAAAGTGGGAAATTGTGTTCCATGAGCGAGGCTCTCGGCCAACGAAATCCCTTCCCGCACCTCCCGCCAGGTCCTGTCCATCTCCTGGCGAAGAACCTGATTGTCTACTGTCTTTGACACGATCTCAATGGCCTGTAGTACAGGGATTCCGTTCGCAACGAGTGTTCCCAAGGTTCTCCCCCATCGGGCAATTTCTGATTTCCGGAGAAGCTCTCCAAAAAGAGGAACTTTTAATTTAAACCGATCAAGGGCAAGCGCTCCTCCGGGGAGCTGGCCCATCCGTTTAAAAAGGATAAGGAGGACGAAAAGAGAAGCGAGGAAAACCCACCAAAAAGTTGAGATGAGATGAGAAAATAATATCAGAATGCGGGTTGGAAGAGGGAGAAGCGTTTGAAGATCCTGGAAAAGGGCTGCAATTTTCGGGATGACGAAAGTGAGTAAAAACGCGATCGTCAGGATGCCCACAACACAGATGAGAAAGGGATACGCGAGCGCCTGCATGATTTTTGACTTGGTTTCTTCTTCCTTTTCCCCGAAATCGGCGAGTCGTCCCAAAACTCCCTCCAGAGCCCCACCAATCTCCCCTGCTTCCACCAGACCTACATACAGGGACGTGAAAATTTTTGGATGACGTGCCAGCCCCTGAGAAAAGGTTCCTCCGTCTTTGACAAAAGCCAGGATATCTTCAATGATGAGTTGAAGAGAGCGATTTTCTGTCTGACGGGAAAGGAGATCAAGAGACCGCGCGAGAGTAACCCCCGAACCTAAAAGATCTGAGAGCTGTCGTGTAAAAAGAGTGACATCGCGAGGGAGTATTTTTGATCGCAGTGAGAAAGGAAGAGGCGAAGGAGAGGAACCCCCTGTTTCCTCAACCGATAAGGGGTAATACCCTAAACGGTCTAATTCCCGGAGCACCGCTTCTTGCGATTCTGCTTCGATCACGCCCTGAAGCACTTCTTTGGGCCCCCCTTTGGCGCGATAGGCAAATTTCGGCATGCGAAAATGTTACCTCCCCTCCTGCGCCGCGACACGAAGTACTTCCCCGACAGTCGTCATCCCCTGTAAAATTTTTTCCCATCCGTCCTGACGCAGGGTGTGCATCCCCTTTTGAAGGGCATACCGCTTAATCTCAGCGGCGCTCACGGATCGGGCGATCATTTCCCGAATCTCCTCGTCCACCACAATGATCTCGTAAATGGCGGTCCGCCCTCGAAACCCTGTAAATTTACAGGCCTCGCACCCCGTCCCCGCATACCCCTTCACTTCACCCTTTGAAGGAATCATTTCAAACTCTTCGAGAAGTTTTTTGTCCATGACAGACTCCTTACGGCATTCCGGGCAGATGCAGCGAACCAATCGTTGCGCGATGAGGCACTCGACAGAAGATGCGACGAGATACGGTTCAATTCCCATATCGAGAAGGCGCGTGACAGCCCCCGCCGCATCGTTGGTGTGGAGTGTGCTAAAGACAAGGTGACCGGTCAGGGCGATCCGGATGGCGATTTCCGCTGTCTCAAAATCCCTCACCTCCCCTACCATCATGACATCCGGGTCGTGGCGGAGCATGGTTCGAAGGCCGTTGGAAAAGGTCAGACCGATTTTTGGGAATATCTGCACCTGAGTAATTCCCCGAAGCTGGTATTCAATCGGATCTTCAATGGTGATGATCTTTTTATCAGGAGTGTTGATCTTGTTGAGACAGGTATAGAGGGTGGTTGTTTTCCCGCTTCCCGTCGGTCCCGTGATCAAGATGATGCCGTGTGGTTTGTGGATGACCGATTCGAGAATCTGCTGGTCAGCTCTAGACAGGCCCAAGTTTTCCAAACCGAACAGGATATTCGTGGATAAAAGTCTGACATCGACGCTCTCTCCAAAAGGGGTGGGGAGAATGGAGACGCGGAGATCAAGCTCTTTTTCCTCAAATTTCACCTTGATCCGTCCGTCCTGGGGCAAACGGCGTTCTGCAATATCGAGATTAGCCATAATTTTGATGCGGGAGATAATGGCGGACTGGAAATTTTTGATGGTAGGGGGAAAATGAATATCATGCAACACACCGTCGATCCGAAAACGGATCCGCAGGTCATTCTCATACGGTTCAATATGAATATCGGTGGCTCGGTCCTGAACCGCCTGAAAAACGATTTGGTTAACAAATTTTACAACCGAAGCGTCCTCTGCAAGGTCTGCGATATTCTCCGCGATCACCTTTTCTCCGGAAAGCTTCTTCTCTTTCCTTCCAAGATCCATCATCGCCTCGAGGGTCCCCGCACCGAGGCCATAATATTTCCGGATCGCCTCCAGAATATCCCTTTCGCCCCCCAGGATCGCCTTGACTTCACAGCCCAAAAGAATCCGGAGATCATCCAGCATCTGAACGTCCAGAGGATCTGTGACCACGAGGCTCAGGACGTTCCCCTCAAAAGTGACCGGAAGCAGTTTGTAATGGGAGACAAACTTTGCAGGAACTTTTTCGATCACAGAGGGTGGAATGTCGAGTTCTTTGACAACACGGTAAGGGATTCCGAGTTGCTGCGAAAGGATAGGGAGAATCTGTTCTTCTTTGGCCATCCCCAATTCAACCAAAATCTGTCCGATGAATCCCCCTCTCGCTTTCTGTTCCTGAAGGGCGCCTTCGAGATCTCCGCGACTAATGATCCCCTTCTGAAGGAGAAGTTCTCCCAGTTTTAGATTCTCTGTGTGTGTGGTCACCAAATGACGTATCTCCTTCGATGAGCCCCGCTCGCTTTGCTTCGCAAAGCGAAGCATGCGGGGTAAATTCAGCCAGAGACTTACGTTCACTCCGCTCCGTAAGTCTCGGCTTCATTTATAGTATAACATAAAATGCCCCTAGCGTATGACCGAACCTACGGTGTGATAGGGGGTTACTTCTTGAATATGAACGGGTAAGATTGCCCCGACATCCCTTCTTTCCCCTCTGAAAAGAACCCGTACATACTGTTCCGTGTACCCTGACACAAGACCTTCCTCTTCAGAAGTTTCAGCAAGTACCATCACCTCCTTCCCGCAAAGCGGCTGTCGATAGCGGAAAGAAGCCTCCCGCGTGACCTTCTCAAGCCGTTTCATCCGGCTCCGGATCACAGGAGATGGAACCAACTCTTTCAACGGATAGGCCACCGTCCCCTTTCGATGGCTATAGGGAAATAAATGCACCCGCGTGAAGTTCAATTCGTGAACAATCCGCAAGGTATTTTCGAACTGTTCTTCTGTTTCTCCCGGAAAGCCGACAATGATGTCGGTGGTGATTGAAAAATCAGGGAACTTTTTCCTCAACTGTTGAACAAGGGATCGGTAATAGGCAGAGGTATAATTACGCTGCATCCTTGAGAGTACTTCATCATCCCCGCTCTGAAGTGAGAGGTGGAGATGCTTGCAACATTTGCGTGTGAGGAGTAATTTCTCGATAAAGACCTCTCCGACGTCGATCGGATCGATGGAGCTTAAGCGGATCCTTGCCAGGCCCTCGATGTCTTCGAGCTTTGCGATAACATCCAGAATGTCCCCGCCTTCTTTGAAGTCCCTTCCATAAAGACCCAGAGAAACGCCGGTCAATACGATCTCCCGGAATCCCCGGCTGCAGAGTCTCTTCACCTCTTCTGCAATCTCTGAGGGACCTCGGCTGACCGATTTTCCGCGCACGATCCAGACTTTACAGAAAGCACACCGATAATCACACCCGTCCTGAACCTTCACAAACGCACGGGTATGATCCTTAAAATCACTGATCTGCAAAGGAAGGTAACGGGGCCTGCCTGGTTCAGAAACGGACCCCCCCTCAAGAATCTCACGGATCCTCGACTTGTCATGCTGCTTAACGACGTGAGTCACACCCCCCAGCGCAAAGATTTCTTTTTCGTCTTTCTGGGCGTAGCAACCGGTGACGACGATCCTGGCGTTCGGATTTTCTCTGCGGCAGGCACGGATGAGTGCACGGGCCTCCCGATCGGCATCCGCCGTGACCGTACAGGTGTTGATAATGTAGATATCCGCCTTCCTCTCAACTTCCTGATACCCCCCTTTCAACAAATCTTCCCGGATGCCTTGTGTTTCGTATTGGTTGACCTTACAGCCGAATGTCTTTAAACAGATTTGAGTCATTCTGAATGTCCTTAACGTACAAAAAGCGTTTTCTCCGGATCTTTTTCTACCATCACCGGATCTGCCCCGAGGGCGACGGAGTGACGCTTGGCCTCTTGGGCTTTCTCTACAAGCCCCTTCTTTCGGTAGATGGCGCTCAAAAGATAATACACATCTGGTTGGTCCGCTTTTAAAGCAATAGACTTCTCAAAAGACTCTTCCGCTTTATCCCACTCTCCTTCGTGAAAATGAATGAGACCGAGGTTGAAGTAAGCATCCGCATGATCGGGAGCGTGAAGAAGAACTTCTTCATACCTCCGGCGCGCGTTCACGAAATCGCCTTTCCGGAAAAAAGCATTTCCCAATGCAAAGAGAAAAGTGCTGTCTTCGGGATAAACCAAAAGGGCTTTGTCGAATTCCCTGATCGCCGCCTCATGCTCCCCGGCTTGATCCAGAGCAATCCCTACATTGTAGCTTTCCAGTTCTTGGTGGGTGGCACCGAGGTCCACCTGCGTCAGAAAGATGAAGTGAAGCAAAAGAAAGAAGGCGATGAGGAGAGTACGGTACCTTTTTTCAAGGAAAAGATGAAAGAGCCAGGAGATCGCCGAGGCCGCAAACAGAATCACTGAAAAAGCAAGGGGGGCACGGTAACGTGAATTGATAAAAACAAGGAGGAGGGCGATCATCTGGCTGAAAAGAAAACCATAAAGAAGCGAAAGTTTCTGAAAGTTCCGAAGGCCTACAAAAATTCCCAACAGACCCAACGGAATGATCCAAGAAAAAGGGATTCCCAAAACTCTCAAGACGGAAAACCGGGAGCGGAAGAAATAGTAATCCTCGACATCCGGTATCTCATAGCCATGCCAAAAAAGGAGGAGTTTTTTCGTAAGCAACCTGAAATATTGAACCGGCTCTCTCCGGATGAAGGTAAATCCTTTTCTGAACCAAAAACGGGAAATTTCACTCGCTGTGAGAGATCTCCCCGCCTCCTTTTCCGCGACCTCCTTGGACTCCTGAAGGAGCTGCTCAGAATTGGTATGTCTTGAAAAAAGCGACTGGAAGCGGCCTGTTGCGCCCGGATGATTCCCAATATAAAAATTGATCCCCCCATGAGCTGCAAGAAAAACAGGGTCGTGTGCCACCTGTAGGTTTCGGAAAAAAACAACTGAAATGGCGAGAAGGATGCAAAGAAGAAGCATCCCGAAGACAAAGCATTTTTTGAGGAATGGCCATGAAAAAGAGAGCACCATCCAGAGGAAAAGAAAAGGTAAAAAAAGAAGGATTCCGGCATTTGCAAGAGTCGTCAGACCCAGAAACAGACCGAGCCACAGCCAGTCCAAAAAATGTTTTCGCTGAATGGCTCGAAGGAGCAAAAGAAAGAGGGTCACGAAAAGGAAACTGACAAGGGAGGCGGGAACCAGAAGTTCTTCATAAAAGATAGAAATTCCTGAAAATGTTTGTCCCAGCGCCGCGATCCAACCGACCGTCGGGTTAAAGAGAGAGTTCCCGATCTCATAAACGAAAAGGACGCTCAAGGCTCCCAAAAGGAGCTGGATCAACTTCGCCCAAAAAATTCCTGGATAGGCCATTTTGTAAACGAGACCTAAAAAATAAGGATAAAGGGGCATGGCCTGAAAAACAGTTTGACCCATCCCTTTCCCCTTTGCAATCGACTCCGCCCAATGATGATAAAGGGAAGGATCAAGTCCCAGAGGAGGAAAAAAGAATGGACTCTTCGCCACCTGGTAGAGATAGAAAAGCCGCACCGATAGGGCAAGGAGAAAAAGATAAATAAAATGGTGTGCCTGAGTGGATTCGAACCACCGACACCCAGCTCCGGAGGCTGGTGCTCTATCCAACTGAGCTACAGGCACACGTTTTAAACGCGGGGATGGGTTGTGAGTTTTCAAGATTTTTCGTTACTTCTCCAAGGGATCCAATGCGTAATGCAAAATGGCTACCGCGGCGAGACAGGCGGTGTCGACTTTCAAAATATACTTTCCAAGGGATGCAGGCTCCCACCCCATCTTTCCAGCCTCTTCGAGTTCTCTCTCTGACCATCCTCCTTCGGGACCGACGGCGACAATCACCCGTTTCGCTATTTTCCCTTTCAGACATTCCTGAAGAGGACGGCCTTCGGGATCCAAGAAGAGTGCAAGATCATACGCCCGTGAAAGACCGAGAACTTCGGTAAAAGAAAAGATCTTGGAGATCTCCGGAAGACGCGAGACACCGCACTGCTTCGCTGTTTGAGCGGCAATTTTCCTAAAACGAAGGACTTTTTTCGCTTCCTCTTCCCCCTTCATCCTCGGGATGGTCCGCTCCGCAGAAAGAGGAAGAATGGCCTCCACCCCGATTTCCGTTAGTTTCTCGACCACCCTTTCCATCCGGGGTCTTTTAGGAACGGCGCAGGCGACAGTGACTGCTATATCCCTCCGACTTTCTTCAAGACGCTTCTCAAGCAAAATAGACACCTCTCCATTTAAAATTTTTCGGTCTCGGAAAAGACTTCCGCTGTAAAAGTATGGATCTCTGTTTTTTCTTCCTTCCAGGCTTCGCTCTCGAGTCCCGCTTTGATGCAGGTTTGCGTGAGAAATTCCTCTTTTGACCAATGAAATTCTCTCGCCACCTGGGGCAGAAGAAGTCCTGAAGCAAAATCTCTCTGGATCAAAAGGCCATCTCTTCCCACTTTGACTTCCCCAACATCATGAATTTTTTTAAGAAGAGAGAGTACAGAGACCTCCAATGCAACGGAAGATAATTCCTCTTTTCTGAGGGGCATAAAACGGGGGTCGTTGAATGCCGCCTCCATAGCCATCTGGGAAACAGTTTGAATCAGAGGGGTTGTGGGCTCTACCCGACCGATACATCCCCTCAAATGCCCTTTTGTATTCAGGGTGACAAAAGCCCCTCTTCTTTCCCAAAGAGCTGGATTCCTTACTTCTGGGAGAACAAAAGGATGTTGAGACAGATGAGCCTCAATGGCTGAGCGGGCAATCTTTAATAGCAGCATCCCCTCTTCTTGTGTCATTTGGATTTCAGAAAACTCCCCTTCATTATACCGTAAATTCAGCTTCTAGAGTACCCAGCGTATTTACTGAACCATCGGGACAAAAGAAACAGGAATCACTGTTTTCTTTTTGAGTCCTGCGGGAGTTTTACGGATCTGCCATAACATCTGCTGTTGCGGAGAACCTATGGGGATCACCAAAACTCCCCCCACTTTTAATTGTTCGATCAATGCATGAGGTAAGAATGGCGGCGCCGCAGTGACAATAATGGCATCAAAAGGAGCTTCCTCAGGCCAGCCGAGATAACCGTTGCCTGTCTTCACATGAACATTGTGATAATGAAGATTCTCCAGGGTGCGAAAGGCCCTTTCAGAAAGGGTTGGAAGGATTTCCATGGTATAAACCTCCGGTACCATTTCTGCCAGCACAGCCGCCTGATAACCGGATCCGGTCCCGATTTCTAGGACCTTTTCTGTCCCTTTCAGTTCCAAAAGTTCCGTCATCAGCGCGACGATGTAGGGCTGTGAAATCGTTTGGCCCTCTCCGATGGGAAGAGGGCCATCCTCATAGGCGGCTTGCCGCAGGGCTTCTGGTACAAACTGATGCCTCGGAATCCTTCCCATCACACCAAGAACTTTCTCATCCTGGATCCCCCGACGACGAAGCTGAAAAGCAACCATCTCCTCCCTTGCCTGAGTCATTTGTTTGGGTTCAATAGGATGTGTTAGATTGATAGAAGCCTCGACTTCTTTAAGAAAAAACTCTGTATCTTGACGACCGGGTGCCAATTGCATAGATGTCATAAGATAAGTTCGTGCTTCTGTCAAAAGGCCACGGCGAAAATACAGAGTCCCTAAGTTCCTGTAGACATGAGCATTTCTAGGATTCACCTCAAGGGCCTGATGGAACTTGCGGAGAGCCTCTTCCCAATTCCCCTGTCGCTCGGCGATAACTCCCAAGAGGTTATAGGCCTGATCTCGAAGAGAGAGATCTCTTAAGGAGAGTAGCAGATTTTTTTTTGCCTCCTTGAATTGCTTTACTTCAACAAGGACTTTAGCTTGCCATAAGTGAAAATAGGGGGGGCAATTTTTGCCATCGGCAAGAGCGTATCGAAATCGGGAGAGTGTTTCTTGATATTGACCTTGTAAATAATAAGTTATCCCGAGGGTAAAAAAAGCAATCCTATTCCTGGGATTCAACTTGATTGACTTGATGAGTTCCTTCTTCGCCTTTCGAACCAAGCCCTTCTTAAGATAGAGGCTTCCTAAATTCGTCCTGGCCATCCAACAATCCGGAGCGTGCTCAATTGTTTGCGAATAAAGTAAATAAGCCGAGCGATATTCTGCGTTACGCAGAAAGGTTAAGACTCCTAAAGAAAGGGCCAAAGTGACATAAAAGATCCTTAGACCTCTTTTGAGAACTTCTCGGGAAAGAACTTTTTGATACCCAGCATGGCCTAACGCCCCCGCAAGAACAAAAAGACCTATACTGGGAAGATAAAAATGATGCTCTGCCATGCCAGGAAGCACAAAAGGAACAAAGATCAATAAAGGAATACAACTGGCTAAAAGCCAAAGGATGACAAAAAAGACACTTCGATTTTTCCGGGAAACAAAGACCAATAAAAAAAGAATGATCCAGGAAAAAAGGGTTGCCAGGAAAGCCACTGGGGCCGAATGAGAATTCAATTGAAAAGCTGTGCGGCACATATAAAGAGGATGAGGCCAAAAAAATATTTTCAGATACGAAAAAAGAAGAGGCGCGGCGGAGATGATCCTCCAGCCCAGCGCTGAAACTTTAAGTGGTGGAACATGAACTACGAAAAGATGTAGAAAAAAATAACCCATTAAAAAGAGAAAGGCAACGGATTCTAATAGGATTTCTTTTCTGCGTAGTGGCGATTTAAAACATAGACTGCAACTTAACAATAAAAGTGGGAAAATGACTGCTGACTCCTTTGATAAAAGAGCCGCCAAAAAACAAAGGAAGATCCCGACTCCTAAAATCACTGTCGGTTTCTTTCGCCACACCATAAAAATATAAAATCCCAAAAGGATAAAGAAGCTGTAGAGGAGGTCTCCTCGGTTTGAAATATAAGTCACCGTTTCTGTATGAATCGGGTGAATTCCAAAGAAAAATGCAGCCAAAAATGCAGCACTGCGATTGACCCACAAAGAAGCGAGTGCATAAATCAAAAAGCAGTTGAGAATATGGATGGCAAAACTTACAAACCGATAGCTCGTGGGGGCATTTCCTAACAACGTGTGATTAATTAAATAAGTGAACATCGTGAGGGGCCGATAGTAGAACACAGATTCCATATCCCGCGAATAGTCTCCCCCAAAGGGGGAACGAAAGAGTTCCCCGACATAACTCCAACTTTTCGCAAATTTATTTTCTACAATCAAGCCGTAGTCATCCCAAAAAAACGGAAAAGCGAAGCTATGGACGTAAGGTAACAAACAGGCCAAGAAAATGAGAAAAATGTGGAGCTGACGTTGAGAAGAAAGGGTTGATAATTTCATGGAGCGAGGAGTCCCTGTTTTACGAAAGCCTCCCGGATGATTGCAGCCAAGAGAGCGTGTCCCTCTGCATTCAGATGGCTATTGGAAACAAAGAATAAGGAGCGGCCCTGATGGAATTCTCTGCGAAGTCTTGCGTAGGAATCGATCCAGTTAAAATGATGTGCTAAAAAAAATTGCTCATACTGCCTAGAAACGCGGGAACGAAATCCTCTCTCGACCTCCTGGACACTCGGAAGAAGAACAATCATGCAACGAGCACCGTTTGATTCAATGGTGTGGCGCATTTCAAGAAGAAGCGCCTCACTGGTTGCCAACCCTTCCTTCCAGACCGGGTCTTGCAGCTTCCCAGCCCACTGCTGGTAAAGTCTCGAATGTTTCATCAAAAATCTGGAGAGAGAATGAGAGGGTTGTTCCTTCGGGACGATACCTAGAACAAATTGCTGGGACGAAGGAAGTCCCAGCCGTTCTTCCCATTTCAGAGATTTCTTTGGCACAGGAACATTGGCGAGACGGAGAGATTTTCCCTCCAGGACAAAGAACGGCTTCGGGTAAGAATAGGCGACCTGTGAGATGTTTTCGATGGTATCGTATAGAGAGAAAACGACCAGGACGACATCCGGTGAATACTTCAACCCCTCCTGACGTAGATAGAGGAGTTCTTGATCCGTGCTATAACCGGTTGTCCCCGCATTAATCACCTCCCACGAGGGAGAAAGTGATTTTTCAAGTCTCTTTGGAAAAGACTCTTCCTGTTCAACGCCATATCCCCATACCGTATAATCTCCGAGGACCAGAATGCGCCTTTCGGCCCCCTTCTGATAGGGATAGTCTCTGTCACGCAATCCGTGACGGTTAATGCGGATTTCCGTTGTCGTTTCGAGGGTCTTCAATCGGCCCTCCACCCCCGGTCGATTGCGCCAGCCAAGGAGTGAATCGTACTGATAAAACACAAATTCATTTTGTAGGATTTGCTCTTTTCTCTGTTTGATCAGATCCCGCTGTACTAAAAAATCCCTTGTCCAAGAAAAGACCCGAAGCCCCGTTTCTCCCCCTAAGAGGAAAACAGAAAGACCCAGAATGATATAGAAGAACCTTCTCATTCGTCCTCATGGATTGTCAAAAACGTCACACACTCTTGGAGGCGAGAAGTGATTGAAAAGAGTAGGACAACAATGGTGGAGCTGGGGGGATTCGGACCCCCGACCTCTTGAGTGCGATTCATGATACGAGTTCATTTACCATTTGCAGATATCTTAACAATTTTTGTTGTTGATTGCTACTGCTTCGGTTGTGGAAAAATCCTGTCGGAGGGTACTTGTTGGTGGTTGCTGTTGTTTTAGGGTGTTGCGGCGTGTTTTGTTAGCATGGTGTTAGCATGGCAAAGGGCGCTTCGGTGCAAGAGATCAGATGAGATAGAAGTGAATTTGATCCAGGGTCAAAAGTGCCTGAAGTGCCCTTGCCCTTGAATATGCCCTGGCATCTGCAACGCCATGTCCTGCAGAGTGCCGTGACAAATCAACCTGTCCCGTTGAAAGATCGAAGCACTTGAAGATCACTTCTCTGAGGTATTTCGCAAATACTGATGGGAAGGCAAGAGAGTTGATGGACGTGAATTTATTCCCTGCCTTCTGCTCCAGGAAGGTTATTAAATCCAAAAACGTGGCCTTCTGACCGGTCTTTTGATGGTGGCTTATTCGGATTACTCCCTCGATTTCAGAGTATAGATTCTTGATGCAGTTGATAAAACCAGGATCGGTTAAAGATAGATAAGACTGAATTGCGGCTTCTATGATGGGCTTCTTAGTGGTTAATATCCCACAGTGCCACCAATTCTGAACAAATCGATTTATTCGCTCCTGGAGAAATCTATCTAGAAAATTTTCCATCGGTCTACCGGTCTTTCCTCCTGTCTGGTAAATGCGTCCAAGCTCTTGATACTC
>Ga0105164_10000504_pt1 | contig 27428 bp, 28 predicted proteins | sample VDWuncwatermetaG_FD_89674 | JGI IMG/M metagenome (GOLD analysis project Ga0105164, IMG submission 89674) | Wastewater microbial communities from Netherlands to study Microbial Dark Matter (Phase II) - VDW unchlorinated drinking water | ecosystem: Environmental > Aquatic > Freshwater > Drinking...
CAAAGCACCAATAGCCCTGCGCGCTCATGAGAGCATTTGCTTTATCGAAGGCAATCTGAATGTTAATTCTCCTGCCCATAACTGTTGCGTTGCCGTCAAACTACGTTCACCGAGAATTGCTGTGCCTTTTGGGAGAGTCTGGCCCTTTATGCGTCACCTATGGTATGACTGGGCAAAAGGAGATTAACGATGGTTACTGTTCGACTTGAGTTCACGCCAAACCCAAACACCCTAAAGTTTGTGATCGATGGGGAATTTCTCCCCCAGGGCGCTGTTAATTTCACCCAGAGCTCACAAGCCCTGATGTCGCCCCTTGGCCAACGACTTTTTCGAGTCCCCGGCGTCCAAGCCGTTATGGTGGGCAAAAACTTCATCACCATCACCAAAGCCGCTGATGGCAACTGGGATATTCTGGCGGACGAAGTTCCCATCGCTATCCAAGCGCACGTCGAATCTAAAGAAAAGGCGTTTGATGAAAAATGGCTTGAAGATTACATGGCCGTTGGAAAATCTTCTGGCTCTGATATCGAAAAACGGATTAAGGAAGTCCTGGATACGGAAATTCGACCAGCGGTCGCAATGGACGGTGGAGATATTGTTTTCAGCCGTTATGATAACGGCATCGTCTACCTAAATCTCCAGGGTGCTTGCAGTTCGTGTCCAAGCTCCATTGCCACTCTAAAGATGGGCGTCGAAAGTCGACTTAAGGAAGTGATCCCTGAAATTAAAGAAGTCGTTCAGGTTTGAAGACGAATCGCCCCAATCCTAACGTTCCCAATAGACTTGCCATCGCCATCACGAGCCACACCATCGGAACAGAATCATTTTGGCGATGAACGGCCGCACACCCGAACGCCTGAGAAGCCCCCTCGGATCTCGGATAAAGGTGTGTGATACCGTCCATATCGTCTTGAGCGATGACGGGAGTCGTTTTGCCGGCGACACTGTAGTACATAAGTGCTTTAAGATTTGAGCTGTGCCCAAGCCCTAAAACATGGCCAATCTCGTGGGCTAAAATGATTACCATCTGCGATCGTTGAATCCCAGATATCTCGGCTCCCGAACCCAGTTGCGCGTTGAGATAAACTCCGCCATAAACTAATTCCCCACTTGAATCGCTAAAAGCCTGCGCCGCTGCAGGAACGTAATCAGAATCCGCTCCCGTTGAGGTGGCAAAGGAAGGGTCGCAGAAAATAAGGGGTGAATCCGTCGCCGTAAGCGCTACAAACTCTGCCACGGTAGTCGTTGAAGCGACTTGGCTACGGCTCAAACTAAGATTCGCCGTAGGGACCCCGTTCCACGCGTTAATCGCTTCGTCGATAATACTAAATAATTCGGCATTGGCGATGGTGCAATTCGCCGTATTCACCGAAAAAACTAACTGACTGGTCGCCCACCCTCTAAGGTTTGACCCGGTATGAGTCCAAGCAATGGCAAGAGGGCTAAGGGTGACAAAACCAATCAAACTCAATAATTTCATAGTTGATACCCCAGAGTCATGGTGGCGTGGTAACGACGACGAAGATGATTGGCAAGATTTGCCACGAAAAGATCCGCATTCAGACTCCACCCACGCCCTAAAGAAACAGTAAAACCAGTATCGACGGTTAAGAGCCACGATAATGTCATGCGATTGGGGAGAAAGAACGTTGAAGTTGCCGTGCCATTATTTAAAAGCACGGTTTCAGCACTTGAAGTCATGAAAAGAGATTGGACTCCCGGGCCAACCCTCCAGCTGAGAAAAGACACCAGAGAAACTCCCATCTCAAGCCCCAAAACCGACGTAAAAGCCCGACTCGAACCATCCGCTCCTGAGCGCCACGGAAGTACCAGCGAAAAATTTGGTTCAAAATAAAACCGCTTCCCAAGATGCCAACCCCGCCGAATCCTAAGCACGCCTTTGATCTCACTCACTTCATTGGCAAACCCATCCGGTGCGGAGAATCTCTCTTTAAGATTGCTCGCCCAAACACCACCTTCGGCCATCCAAAAATTTCCCTGAGATCCTGCTGAACGCGCAGCGTTGAGTGTCGCCGAACAAAATAAGATACAGAGACCTACCCAATGGACCTTCAAAATCACCCCCGTCGAAGCTATATCTTATGTGTTAGACGACGATCTTAAAACAAAACCTTATGACTCATCTCGTCGAAAGCTATGTCCCATTTTTGAAATGAATTTGTTAAAATAGAGGGATCGCTTTCCCTCTTAAGGAGACACCATGAACACGCGCCCGAGTTTGCTTCTACTATTTACTTTTCTCATTGCCCTTCCTCTATCGAATACGACAATGGCTGAAGACTACGGCGATGATATCGTGGATCAGCGTCCCACGGAAAGCCCGCGCCCCATCGTGCCCCCCAAAAAAAACAGGGAACGCCGCAGATACGTCACTGACCACCCCGAACGTTCGGACGCCGGAATCTTCCATGTTGCCGCGGCCGTCGGCGGTAATTTCTACGTTGAACCGACAGTGACCTACCCGTCTCGAGTCCCCACTGGCAATTACGCGAAGGATTTTGGGTTTCAAGCGGGTGCCTATTTTGATTATGATTACTCCCAAATGGATGAGAACATCCCCTTAGCGTTAAGAGGATTTGTCGGTTACAAATACATCCTTCGATCCATTCACGTTTTCTCATTTGATGGCATGGTCCGACGCATGTTCCAGTTTTCGGAAAAAACATCCTTTGGGATTGGGATGGGCGCAAGCACCGCGCTATGGTTCCGAGCGGTCACCGACATCTCGCCCGAAGAAGAAATCGCGTTTCTCCCCTCACTGCTTATCGGCGCTGGCTTTGAATTCAATCCCTTCATGATCGACTTCAAATGGATGATCAACCGATTCGCAACGGATGCGACCATCACTGGCTTTGAGCTCTATTTTGGCGTGAGATTATAAATTGGCTAAACCGGGAGTAGAAGCTCCCTGAGACGAGCCAAATCCACGGGCTTATAAATAATATCCGCCGAGAGCTCGGATAAGATTTCACGATTCACCTCGCCGTCTCTTAACCCCGTCAGAAACACCACCCGAGGTCCCTTTTCGCCCTCCATGGCCATGATCTCCCGAGCGACTTCGACGCCACTTTTAAGGGGCATCACGATATCTAATAACAAGATTCCAGGGCGATACCTCTTATAGTCGCTCAGACATGAGGGACCATCGGCAGAAAGCGCAACAATATCAAAATCATCCTGCAAGCATCGGTGCAATTCGTCCCGCACCGAAAGAACATCATCCGCAATGAGTAAGGTTGGTTTCATCTCTTAGATTTGTTATACCTACGCGCCGTGTCCTATATCAGTTTCATCATTAGAGTCTGTCTCTGTCTATTGTTCGCGTTCCTCCCGCTCGAAAACATGGACCAGTGGTTCTACGACCACTTCTTTCGACTTCGGGGAACCCAACAATTCGACACTCCATTTATACTCGTTCGAGTCAACGAAGCCAAATTGTATCCTCTATTGCCGATGGCGCAGAAAGAACGACTTCATACCGACCAATACCCGATGGGAGTTTTCCACCAGCATTTCTATGAAAAGCTCGTCGAGATGATCGCAGCACAAGATCCGAAGCTCATTATTTTTACAGCGTACCATCATATCCCTCCCGAAATTACCCGTCTCACGGAAAAATTTCCAAACCTCATTGTTGCGGCAGGCCTGAATGAAGAAAACCAACTCACCATTCCAAGCGGGATTTCGCTGCCTCATCAGTATGGTTTCAGCCATGTTTTCGTCGACTCTGATAATATGGTTCGACGGAGTTACCCCGTCTATTCTTCCAGCACATCGCTTGCGTTAAGAACACGATACCATCTCAAAGTGCCACCCGTCCGAGGGGATCTCATCAAGCCATTTCTCATTAACTTCCGAGGTCCCGCATCGAGTTACCCCACCGTTGACGCGGTTGATCTTTATGAAGGGGACACTCCCTTAGCACCACTTAAAGACCGTATTGTTCTGATAGGCCTTGCCGAATCCCAGTCGGCTTATTTCAACACCCCCTTCGAACCGATGCCTCGTCTTGAAATACAGGCAAACGTCATTGATACGTTTGTGAATGACCGTCAAATCAACACCGCGGGAAAACTGACTGGCCTACTTGTTTCATTTGCGTTTGTTCTCGGGGCCACGGCCATCATCTTATCCTCGCCACTCACCATGTCTTGGCTTCTATTGCTTGCGCTTGCAACGTTGGTGCTATTGACGCAACTTCTCTCCTTTTCGCTCTTTACGTTTTGGATGGGTGTCGCCAACCCTCTAGTCTGCATTTTTGGGACACATCTTCTCATGCTCGGCTACAAACTTCATAAACAGGAGGAGATTCAGTGGAAAGCGGAACAGGAAACGGAGTACCTAAAGCATTTAGACCACTTTAAAAATAATTTTATTTCTCTCTTCAGCCATGACCTCAAAACTCCCATCGCAAAAATTAGCGCAATCACCGACCGTCTGATTACTCAGTACCCTGAACTCGAGCCCGAGATCATTGAATCGCTCAAAAATATTGGGAGGACCAACTTTGAACTCACTCGCCTCATCACCGATATTCTTAAAGTCACTAAAATGGAATCGATGCCCACCGAACCCCAGAAAGAAGTGATTGATCTTAATCGTCTAGTCCAAACAGCCTCCGAAAATCTCCGCTACCAAGCTGAGGAAAAGCAATTGCAGGTCGTCTTAGATTTAGAGCCTCTGTTTTCGTTGGAGGGCGACCCCCACCTCATCCTTGAAGTGATTCATAACCTGATTGAAAATGCGATTAAGTACAGTCCTAATAAGACATCGATTATTATCCGATCCGAAGAGACCAACCAATCAATCCAGATCAGTGTGATTGACCAAGGCCCCGGCATTCCGGCCGACGAACTCCCGCGAGTGACTAGCAAATTTTACCGAGCCAAGAACGTCGCTGAGACGACTAAGGGCTCGGGGCTTGGTCTGTACCTCTCAAAGTACTTTGTGGAACTTCATGGGGGCAAGCTGACGCTAGAAAGTGAAGAGGGCAAAGGAACGACGGTACGATTTTTCCTGCCTATCCCCGACTAAAACACCCATTATTTCAATAGTTTACGATCGTGGTATCAGGATAATTCCTTGATATCCTTAACTTTATTTGTTAAAAGCCAAAGACTTATCTAGAGTTTTAACCCCGGGGGCTAACCGTGTACCGAATCCTCGTTGTCGACGATGAAGCCGAATTAAGAAAACAACTCACCACCATCCTGCGCCATAAAGGTTATGAGACCGATGAAGCCGCCGATGGCCTCGAAGCCCTCGAAAAACTTCGTGGCGGTGAGTACCCCTTAGTCCTATGTGATGTTCGGATGCCTAATATGACGGGGCTTGAACTGCTGAAACAGATCCAACACGAACAAATCCCGAGTGCGCTCGCACTCATCACAGCCCATGGGTCCATCCACGATGCCATCGTTGCGATGCGAGAAGGCGCGTTTGATTATATCGAAAAGCCGATTGAGGAAAGTTCTGTAAGCCGTCTCATAGAAAAGGCTGAACGCGCCTACCATATGTTGCACTTGATGGCTGATTCCGCCCCCCAAATTTCTCCAGGCGACGGCAAAGAATGTGTCGGACAGAGCCGAGGCATGAAACGTGTTTTTCAGTTGATTGAAAAACTCACTCGCGTCAACACTTCGGTATTAATCCGCGGCGAAAACGGAACTGGCAAAGAATTAGTCGCCCGTGCCATTCACTATAATAGCCCGAGAAAAGACGCACCCTTTGTCGCCGTAAACTGCGCTGCCATCCCGGAATCCTTGGCCGAAAGTGAATTTTTTGGCCACGAAAAAGGGGCGTTTACTGGCGCCGAACAGCGTAAGATCGGAAAATTTCAATTCGCTGCCGGTGGCACTCTCTTTCTAGATGAAATCGGAGATATTAGTCCGCTACTCCAAGTGAAGCTACTTCGAGTGCTCCAGGAACATACCTTCACTCCTGTCGGTAGTAATCGAGAGGTCAAGGCGGATGTTCGAATTGTCGCAGCGACCAATCAGGACCTTGAAAAGCTCGTTAAGGAGGGGAAATTTCGCGAAGACCTTTATTACCGTCTCAATGTTCTGCCTATTTTCCTGCCGCCCTTAAGAGAGCGCTGCGATGATATCCCCGCTTTGGTCCACCACTTCATAGACAAATTTAACCTGCTACATGGCAGCCGGATTACCGGCATTTCGGAGGAGGCCCTCGACTGCTTTGAGCATTTCGCCTGGCCCGGCAATATCCGTGAACTTGAAAACGCAATTGAACATGCGTTTGTTGTCGAAACCTCGGATCGTATTACCTACTTTAGTTTGCCGGAATACTTAAGGCGCGCCAGTAAACATATGGGGCATTTCAAAGCGGCCACCCTGAATCCATCTACCGCCAACCCCATCACTTTGGACCTTGATTGGGAGAAACGTAAAGAGGACTTTGAAAAGGACTTTATTGTTAACGCTTTAAAAACCACCAAGGGCCGCATTAACCTCACGGCGGAACAAGCAAATATTCCGAAGAACACCCTTTTAAGAAAGATAAAAAAGTATAATATCAACCCCAGGGATTTCGAATCGAATGATATGTCTTTATAAGGGGGTGGGGATTGAAGATCTCGGATGTTCAACAGGGGCCAGGGCAACCGTTCAACCATAACCTCGTTACCTATTCCTCCTACCTGCACATTGATGGGCTTCTCAAACTGCAGAAGCCACTTTCCACGCCTCAGGCTCATGATGAGATGCTATTCATCATCATCCATCAGGTCTACGAACTTTGGTTTAAGCAAATCAATTACGAACTGAGAACGGTTGTGCAATGCCTTGATCAGAAAAAACTGGGGCCATGCTTCGCTCTCTTAGGACGAGTTTCGGAAATCATGCGGGTGTTAGTCGAGCAGATCTCGGTATTAGAAACCATGACGCCCATGAATTTTAATGCGTTTCGTTCAGTCCTCCGCCCGGCGAGTGGTTTTCAGAGCTTTCAGTTCCGGGAGTTTGAGTACCTTCTTGGGGTGGACGCCAAGGAATTTATTCCTCTGATTAAAACAAGCCCCGAATGGAAAGATAAAATCGAAGCCCTCATCGAGGAACGCTCGCTGAGAGTGGCCGTGCTCGACCTCTTTGCCGACTACGATATTCCCCAAAAGGATTTCTGCAATGCCGTCGTCAAAATCTACGAGGACCCGGCACTGATGGAACTGCAGAATCTGTGTGAGCATCTGATCCGCCTCGACGAACAGACACTACTCTGGCGTTTTAGGCACGTTCAGATGGTGGAGAGAATGATCGGCTTTAAACCAGGAACCGGCGGCTCTCTCGGCGCGGAATATCTCGAAAAGACGCTAAAGAAAAAAGCCTTCCCCGAAATCTGGGAAGCCAGAACGCATATGGGTGAGCCCAACTACTAACGGTCGGCTGAAGAAGAGGGCCGCTGTGATTGAGTCGATGAGGCGTCTAGGCGCGGGATATCCGTTAACATGGTTTTCATTTGGCTTCTGCCAACATAGGGTCCCTGTTTCACTTCGAAGAGTTCTGTGTCCTCAAGAAATTCAAAGCCGTGCCCGCCACGAAGCAGTAACAATGCGTCACCCTGCTGCATCACCACTTCGGCAATTTTATGATCAAGTGGGTAGTAGATATTCGCACGCATCTTGCCGCGTCTGACAAGAAGTAGCTCTTGGAATTCATTCACCTTGGTCTCGGGGCCCTTATGGCAATGCGGTTCGACTTGCTGCCCCGCCTTAAAGACGCCAATCCCCCACTGCATCGGCTCCGTCGAGGGCGTGAGAAATCTCGTTTCCGAGGCCCTATGCTCGTCGCCCACTATGATCGCGACCAACGTCTCGCCATGTCGTATGAAATTAAGCATTCATTTCTTCTATCAGATTCTTGGCGGCTTGCCTAATCCGAGATGAATGGGCTTTCTTTCTCGTAGGCCTTTAGGGTTTCTAGATTTCCAGCTCCACACATATCAAGGTGGAATCGATTCATACGCAGGTCAGCCGTCCAAAGGTCTTGCCCGCCGAGTTCATGGCCCCATTGAAATTTATTGCGCGGCCAGACGTAGTGAATCAAGATCTACTTTATGGCAACACGTAAGAAAACTGACACGGCGTCTCCCGTAGATAACTGGTTAAAAAGGGAAACACCTCACAAGCGGGAGGCTCTCGAAAATGCCTCGCGCCATTTTGATAATTCAGACCATTTGACGGTTAACACCCTAGAATCAATTTACTCTCAAGAAAGTAGTTTTGGGAGCAAGCGAGGCAAAAGGGGGACAAGCGGCCCAGCAGGAGACTTCCAGCTCAAAAAAATGACAGCTGCAAATCTAGGCCTGACCACATCGACTCTAAATGATGAAAGATTTGATATTGATAATGCGTCTGCAGCAGCAGGAAAGGAACTTAAAAGACTTCACGAGTTATTTACAAAGAAGGCTACCTTATCCAAATCTCTGAAAACCATTCCAGTTTCCGATACAGCTGAACGTAAAAAGTTTGCAATCGCCGCCTATAATGCGGGTGAAGGTAGAATAGCAAAAGCGCAACAAATAGCATCGAATAGCAGCAAAGACCCTGAAAAGTGGATCGATGTAAGTGAATTTCTTGAAGCTGCGGGCGCCTCTTCGACATCGAGCCATGAAACTCGGGAATATGTCGACAAAGTTAGCCCACCAACAAGGGGCCATTGGGTTACCGTAAAGGGGCAGCACATTTTTATTCGGGAGAACTAAATCATGTCTAAATACACACCCAGCCTCGAACAGCTGACCAGAATATTTCTCCTTTTAGTAATCCATTTCACTGATCCAAATGTAAAATGCAGCACGCGAATGGATCAGGACTCCAAGCCAGTTTCGCTTGATAGTCAAAATTTGACGCGCTTAAGAGATAGTTCCATGGCAGATGGAGTTCGGAAAGGCTTATGCTCGGCAATAAACGCCCCGAAAGCCTGCCCCGAATGTCTCGATAACTTCATGGGAGCTCATCTCTTTAGAAGCGTTCTTAAAAGACCTTTCCTATTAGTGGATAGTGAAGAAAACGGTTTCGGTGGCGTTTTTACGCTAGTGGTGTTTAAAGCTCACCCGAACGTCTACCGTCTCTGGGTCTATAGACTTTCTTCGGGGGAATTTCAGTTACGTGAAATGACCCAGTATATGGCGCTAAACAAAGCGCTCGTACAAGAACTCAGTCATCAAGATTACGCCCCTTATTGGTTGAATGCCTGCCGGAATTAATACTCTAAAGGGCCTAAAGTAAGGCCGTACGTTTAGGATCGAGTGCGATTGTAAGTTCCTTAACCACGTGCTGGACCTGCTCCTGAGTCAGTCCAGGAAAGCTTGGTAGGTAGAGGCCATATTCAAAAAGGGCGTCTGAGATCGGGAAAGATTCATCCGCCTGGCGATGGTAGTTTGATAAAGCCGGTTGGCGGTTAAGGGGGTAAAAAAGTCTGCGGGTTTCAATACCAACAGCGCTCAAATGATCGGCGACTTCGCCCGCCAACCGACCGCGGTCTGCTGACCACGACACCGCCATCATCCACAAGGATGGGGTGGCCATCAGATGAGGTTCGGGAATCCGGATTCCATCAACGGCACTTAAGGCCTCATGGTACTGAATCCGAAGAGTCTCTCGAGCCTTAATCAGCTCAGAGATTCCCGATAGCTGACCTAATCCAAACGCGGCCTGAAGCCCTGAAATGCGGTGGTTACCGCTTAACGTTTGATGGATGAACCGCTTGGCGGGGTGTGGGTCAAACGCCAGGTTACGAAGGCAGTTCAGAGATTCTTTAAGTTCTTTCCGTCGCGAATGGCCTTCGGGAATCACAACGGCGCCACCCTCACCCGTCGTCATCAGTTTATTGGCATAGAAACTATAGACCCCAAGGTCTCCAAACGTTCCGACCTTTTTACCTCGCCATAAGGTCGACATCGCCTGCGCGGCGTCCTCAATGAGCCAGAGGTTGTTTTTCTCAGATAACTCTTTGAGTGTGTCGATATCACAGCTCTGTCCAAAGAGATGAACGGCAATGATCCCCTTTGTCTTGGAAGTGATTTTTGCCTCAACCTCATGGACGTTAAGACACCAATCCGATTCATTCACATCCACAAACACAGGAGTCGCACCAGCCGCCGTGATAGCAAGGGCATCGCTGATAATCGTGCTATTGGGTAGGATAATTTCATCCCCGGGTCCGGCCCCTAAGGCCTGCACCGCAACGACCAAGGCGTCGGTTCCATTCGATACGGCAACGCAATCGCCGGCACCAATAAATTTCGCAAAAGCGTTTTCAAATTCCTGGACGATGGGGCTCGTCCCACTGAGAGAGAGTTCGGTTAGGGCTCGCTCTAGGTATTTTGATTCATGACCAGTCAGACTGGGGGCAAACACTGGGATACGTTCCATCTGCTTGAAATAACACGAGTGAACTCCTAAAGTAAGGCCGTACCTTTAGGAGGTGAAAAATAGCCGAGCGACGCCGATGGCGTAGCGAGTGGAGTTAAGAACAATGGCCTTGAGAGTGCCGAAGGTTTTCGAGATGCCATGTTGGCGAGTGCCTAGGCTATAAGGCACTTCAGCGAATCGAATCCCCTTTCGCTGCCACTGAGCTAAGAGGCTCATGAAATATTCGCCGTGCTTGCCATTGAAGGACACTCCGTCTAGAGCCTTTCGAGTTACCACCACAAATCCGCTGGTGAGATCAGAGACGGGCGCGCCCAGAAACTTTTTAACTCCCACATTAAGCATCGTCGACAACAGAATTTCAAGCCTTGAGTCCTTCCCAGAGTGGACCCAATCTCGTTGTTTGCCTCCTCTGACAAAACGAGACCCCACACAGACATCGATATTGCCACTTTCTAAAACTTCCGCCATTTGCCTGAGTACTTCAGTCGGCATGGAAAGATCACAGTCCATCCACGCGAGATAAGAACCTTTCGCGATCGCGACAGCGTCTCGAAGACTCGGTGTTAGCCCAAAATCCAATTGCCTTTTTAATACACGAATGCGACCGGTTTGGATTTGATTGGGAAAGTGGCTTTCAATTATTTCAATGGTGCCGTCAGTTGATGCGTCGTCGGCGACGATGATTTCCAGAAGTTCAGGGAGTTCTCGATACACTTCGCGAATCTGTTCGATGATATTTCCCGCTTCGTTCAAAGTCGGTAGAATCAGACTGAGATTTTTAATGACCTGACTCAATCAACGATCTCCTATTGCGCGAACAGAATCGGGGGTGATTTCAAGCGCCTGAAAAAGCGGCGTGCCATTCATCCCCCGAGACATCGCCGTATCGATTCGCCATAGAGCATTACCATCATCCAAGGTGATACCAGCACGCTGAGGCGTATGGCCCACAACCATGAGATCCACCTGAAGGAGCGCCAACACTGCGCGGAGTTCCTGACGAGTCCATGGGATTAAATCCCTACCCATGGTCTTAGTCCATAAAGGGTTTTCATCATCGTCGATCCATCCAGGCCGACGCCACTTGCCCATCAAGAACTGGCTTAGTTCATAGTTGATCCATTCGACTCCATAGTTAGCATACCTAAGATTCAATCCGGCGTGGACTGCCACGAATCGACTGCCAAACACTAGGATTGTCGGATGCGTCGCTAACCACTGGGCGACTGGCCCGGCCGGGCGAAAGGCATAGTGCCGACCCGCTTCATCATGACTGAACGCCAGAGATCCATTCACTAACTCAATGCCTGCCGCGCGGTACTGATCAAACTCTCGAAAGCCCTGCTCACTCACATGCCTGAAGTCGCCGTCCACATTCATCAGTTCATGATTGCCATTAAGCACATAGAATCTCCCGCCGGCGTCTCTTGCCTCAATTTCAAGCTGCTGCGCTCTGGCAATAACCTTGGCGTCCTCAACCCACCTATCGACTAAATCCCCCACTTGAACCACCACCAAGTTCTTGGCCACCCAGCGAAACTCTGCGTCGACAACGCCTGCCTTATGAAGGACCGTGTGGAGTGCTCGACAATCTCCGTGGATGTCCCCAACCGCGATCACTCGTTCAGGCATTGCAATATAAGTGGGCACAAGAGGGCCCACTGTCGTGGGTCCTGCAATCAGTTGAAACGAGAGTAATGTCGCCGACAGAAACCAAAGCCTCGCCATCATATTAAACACCCACCTTGCCAAGCACAGCCCGAACTGGACTTGCGTCACCATCTTGAATCCGAAGCGGCATGGCACTGAGCTCGAAGACTCCCGGCTTGATTCCGCTTAGATCAATGCCCTCTAAGATCGCTATCTCAGAACTCAGAGCGGCGTGGTGTGCGGGCAGATCTTTCGAGTGGCAGGGGTCGATCGATGGCGTATCCACCCCGACTAGGATCACGCCTCTTTGTTTAAGCGCGCGGATCGTTTCGGAAGCTAAGGCAACAAAGTCTTCTTGGTACGGCTTGGAGGGATCATAACTCAACGTCTGAATCAGAATTCTAGAAGACCTAATGTCGTGGAACGCAATATCTTCGGGCATGATCACTTCGTTAGTTTTTTTAACCACGCGGATTACCTGACAGGGCCCCTGATACGGATTGAGACTTACCTTATCAATCCCGAGCTTACCGCCAAAATGGTTGGGAGCATCGACATGGGCCCCGATATGAAGCGTCGTCTCCATCGACGATAAGGTGAGATGCTGCCCCTTCTGAGAATCCAAGGAGACCTGCCTTCGAAAGGGAATATCTCCGGGGAATACCCCAGACCCTTCATGGATCAGCGGGCTAATATCAATCACGGATTTTTCTGAATTCTTAAATAACTCAAAATGGTAATTTAATTCATGCCCGCGTAATCTAATCGCACCCATTTCAAGTCCGATGGCTTCAGCAACCCTCGCCATCACAATGCCAAGCGCAGCCAGCAGGTACCCGGAATCTAACTTTATCATGATACCTAGACCACTTGGATATTTAGCGCACGGCAGAACACCAACGCCTAATAAACCGTCCGCGCCATCTTTGAGAATCACTTTGCCAGAATTGAGTTGCATGACTGTCGTGTCGACTCGACCATCACCACCAACCCAGGTGGGATTTTCGATCATCATCTTTCGAATCGGCTCAAGATTTTCGCTGACAGCAAGCTGACGATACAGCTCGGCCGTATCTCGGATGTCCAATACGGGCGATGGCAGACCACAACCATCCGTAACCCAACCTTTCACACGACTCGCGTCCCCAAGCAGGGTTCCCATCAAATTCAAAAGCCGTTCATGATACGGATGATTGGTCTGAGCATAACTCTTTAGGTCCCACCCCTCGATTTCGCACGCCTTTAAAATAGCCATATGCTTTGAGAAGCATGTGTGAAAATACGGGCTTGGATTTTGCTGGGAAATCTTAAGAGCCGCTCGGAACGTCTCTTCCATGGGATAAGAAGCGGGCACAACCATTTCGGCTGGAATCGCAGGGTGCCAACGCCGAATCTGAGCGACCTGAGCCTCAGTCGCTGAAATGGACCCTACCGCGGGCGCCCAAATAGCGTTAGGTTCATGGCCTGCCGCAAAGAACTGAAATGGTTTAAGTAACGATCTGACGGGATAGACTCCCCGCAATTCCGAGGATTGGTAAATCACTCCGGTAGCATCCACGACCACGACCTCTCCGCGGTGACAGACCTCGGTAAACCCTCCTCGTGCCAGGCTATAAAGTGGTGCACTCATGCGTGAAGATGCTCTCGGATACGATCATTCCAAAGGCTTAAGACAGGCTGTAATTTTTCTTCAATCAGCCGAGTCGCCTTTCGCAAGTTGGCCTGCTCGGGTTTTTCGATGCCTTCACTGAGAATATCAAGGATCTCGTCTTCGACAAACCCAGCATCCATCGCAACTGAATAAGGAACCCGAGTGAAACTCACGAGCCGATACCGAGACACATACTGCAACGGGTAGGCTTGCTCTAATGAATGCTCGATAGACTTTCGAAGCAGAAAACTTGGGTCTGCCACACGATCTCTCATCTCAATAAAATTTTCTAGAGCCATTCGAGCAATCGCATCGGCATTTCTTTTCCGACGCTCCGTAAACACCTGAAAGACCTGAGACCAAGAGAACTCAGAATCCTCCATTCCCATCTCATCCAGGCACGCATCAAAGGCTTCACAATCCTCAAACCCGCAGTTCATCCCCTGACCAAAGAACGGTACAATCGCATGAGCGGCGTCGCCCATCAGAAGCGCCTTGTCCTCGTATCGCCACGGATAACAGTGTACCGTCGACATCTGCCCCGTAGGGTTTTGAATAAACTGCTCGATAAACAAGGGCAAATACGCTACCAGATCTGGAAACTGATTCTCAAAGAGTTGCTGAATATCCTGAGGCGACCGAAGGGATTCAAAACTGAGCGGCCCAACCGTAGGAAGAAAGAGCGTGCACGTGAAACTTCCGTCAAAATTAGGTAATGCAATGAGCATGTAGGTTCCACGGGGCCAAATATGAAGCGCATTTTTCTCTAGTAGAAAGGCTCCATTAGGGCCTGCGGGCAGAACCAACTCTTTATAGCCATGCCCTAAAACAGTTTCCGACTGGACGAATCCAGGCGTCGAGAGAAGTGCGTTTCGCACAATTGACCCCGATCCATCCGTGGCAATGAAACGCTCCGGCTTGAGAATTCGAGTCTCTTTCCCGAGTGCGAGTCGAAGCTCATTGGATTCGGGGTCATAGCCCTCCACCTTCGTTCCAAATTCAAGATTAACCTGCCCAGTCCTCTCAGCCGCATCAAGAAGTAACTGGTTTAATCCATTTCTAGATACGGAATAAATGCATTCAGAAGCTGAGAGCCCATAGGGTTGGAACTGAAGTTGCTGAGTTAGGGAGTGAATCATCCTGCCTCGCATCGGAACCGACATTTCTAGAACGTCATGAGCTAGAGAAACCTTTGATAGCGCATTCAAACCCCTCACCGAAATCGCAAGGTTGATCGAACGGCCCTCCGTGACATCGGATTGGCGCGGATCATCTCTCTTCTCAATGAGATGAACATCGTATCCCCTGCGGCCTAGATAGACCGAAAGCAGAGACCCAACCAAACCAGCCCCCAGGATCGTAATCTGATTTTCTGAATTCATCCCATCACCTGCTCAAAAACCTGTGCCGTTCGATACACATCTTCAAAAGAATTATATAGTGGCGCAGGGGCCATACGAATGATATCCGGTTTTCTAAAATCACAGATCACACCCAATGCTTTCGCCGTTTCCACCCAATCCTGCCCCTCGGTACCAACGCGGTAGGAGAGTTGAGCTCCCCGATGAATAGGATCCTTAGGGGTGATGAGATTCCAGGATTTCAGTGCTTTTTTCTGAGCGATCAGAAATTCTAAATACCCAGTGAGTTTCCGACTCTTCGCAACCAATGCGGGCATCCCTGCTTTCGCGTACAGCGCTAACGAAGCTCTCAAACACGCTAGCGGTAAGATCGCAGGGTTACTGACCTGCCACCCTTCAGCCCCTGACATCGGCTGGAAGGTCTTACCAAACTGAAAGCGCAAATGCTTATCATGCCCCCACCAGCCGCCCAGACGTGGCCGATCAAATTCCCTGGCATGAGATTCATGGACGAAAACGCCGGCAATGCCACCAGGGCCTGAGTTCAAATACTTATAGGAGCACCAGACAGCAAAATCGACTCCCCAGTCATGAAGTTGCAAGGGGATATTTCCAATCCCATGAGCTAAATCTAACCCTACGATAATCCCACGTTCATGCGCCCAACGGACAATGCTCGGCACATCAAAGCACTGCCCGCTCGCAAAATTGACATTGCCTAATAGAATGAGGTTGATCTTCGGCTCCATGGCACTGAGCTGCGACATCAAGTCATCGGGCGTTATCGTCGACTGCCCTGACGATGGTTTAAGCAGTACACAATCTGTCTCAGGGTTTAATCCATGCCACTTCAGTTGGGAGTGCACAGCGTAGAGATCTGAGCTAAACGGTTCTGGCTCCATCACAATGCATCTTCGATTATCCTTTGGCTGAAAAAAGGATGTGAGCATGAGATGCAAATTAACTGATAACGCATTCATCGCCACGACTTCAGTCGGTCTTGCTCCGACGATCGCGGCAAGACCTTCGGTCACTGTTTCATGATAACTGTACCAAGGGTGCTCGCCTTTTAGATGCGCATCGACAGCATGATTCTCCCAGGCCTCAAGCTCGGATTCAACAAACACTTTGGCTTGTTTAGGCATCAACCCTAATGAGTTTCCCGAAAGGTACACGAAGTTTTTCCCCATCGGATTTTTTGGAAAAATAAATTCATTCCGAAAGGATCTAAGTGAATCTTCGCGATCCTGTGCTTGAGCAAATTCTAAATTATCTTCAAAACTCATCCGTTCCCCTTAAAACGATGCCCTAACCAAGCACACGCGTTATCGAAAACAAGTCTTTTCTTGAGCGGCTCGTTCATTCCCATCTTAGCAATCATCTGCCCAGCAATCGGCTCACCTAAGGGAAAGGGATAATCCGTTCCCAACATGACACGGCCCTCTCCAAAAATCGCAAGGATTCTCTGCAAGGCTTCCGAATCATGCACGAGAGAATCCACAAATATTTTTGGCAGGTAGGTATGAGGCTCCTTGATTTGATTGACTTGGGTTAAATCAGGCCGAGCCACGTACCCACGGTCTAAACGTCCAATGATGGAGGCAATCGACCCACCCCCATGGGCAAACGCAATCCGAAGTTTAGGAAGCCGATCCAGCACCCCTCCAAAAATTAAACTCGCAATCGCCAAACTGACTTCATGGGGCATTCCCACCAACCACGGCAACCAATACCGCTGCATCCGCTCCATCCCAACCATATCCCACGGATGAACGAAGACGGCCATATCAAGTTCTGACGCAGCTTCCAATACTTCAACTACCTCGGGTTCATCAAGATTCTTACCCATGATATGCGTACCAATTTCCACGCCGCAGAAACCAAGACTCTCACGGCATCGCCGCAATTCTTGAATCGCGAGCCTGGTATCCTGCATCGGAAGCGTTCCCAGTCCTACAAAACGATTCGGGTGATCGGATACCACCGACGCGATGTGGTCATTGAGGTACTCGGCGACTTCAAGCCCGTCTTGGGGCTTGGCCCAGTAACTAAAAAGAGTTGGTACCGTCGATAGAACCTGCCAACGCACCCCAGCCTGATCCGATTCCGCAATTCGAACGGATGCGTCCCAGCAATTTGACTCGATCGTTCTAAAATGGGTTCCGTCATCTCGAACCATATCAGAGCAGGCATTCGTTTTCCGGTGGAGTTCCATGAACCCACCATAGCCAAATTTCTTCTTAAACTCTGGGAACGTTGGCGGAAGGATATGGGTATGAATATCAATCATCATGCCAGGGATGCGACCTTTCCACATTTTAAGCATTTGCGATGTTGTTCGTTCGATTGATACCGCTGAATCACAGGCACGAGATCCTCGACAATATTCTTAAGATGAAAATCCTCTCGATAAAGCGGATGGTGGCAACTCTCACAGATCCAGAGCAGCGTATCTATCTCGTGGGCTAGGCGTTTACGTTCGAGCACGACACCCACGGTTCCCGCTGGCCTCTGAGGCGAATGGGGGACTTTAGGTGGCAATAAGTAGATCTCTCCCTGCCTTATAGGAAACTCCTTTGGTTTGCCTCCGATAAGCATTCTCAAATTGATGTCCCCCTCCACCTGATAAAAGAATTCCTCGCCCTCATTAATATGAAAATCTGTCCTAATATTGGGGCCGCCCACCCCAAAAACCATGAACTCGGAATTTTCCCAAATTAATTTATTACCCACAGGAGGCTTCAGACACTCGCGGTTTGCTCAATCCACTTAAGCAATGCAATTGGTTCTCGCATCTGAAATCCCCTTTCTCCTACTCAAATTGAAGTGTCATAAGATCATGCGGGCATCTGACTTCGAGCAAATCTCCCGGCTGGACCGCAACGCTTGCCGTGATTCCTCCTGTCATAATGGTCATCCCGGCATCGATACCATTGCCCTGTTTCGCAAGCAGATGGACCAAACTTTGAACCGCCAGTAACGGACTTCCCAAACTCGCAGCGGGACTTCCTGTCGCGATAAGTTCAGAGTTCTTGTAAAACAAAATCCCCCACAGCGGCATCGGACCCTCAGAGCTAATGAGATTTTTCTCCGACAGCACATAATGGGCCGCCGACGTGTTGTCCATGATGACATCGGCTAATCCGAACTGGTACTTCTCGTACCGGCTATCCAAGACCTCGATGGCAATCACAACTTTATCGATCGCCATTTCAACATCTTCCAAGGTGACATCAGCCCCTCGAAGCTGGTTTTTCATGACGATGGCAATCTCGGGCTCCGCCCTAGGGTGAATCATCTTCCCCAAGGGCATTGGCTTCTTGACGTCCCACCGCATGGAGCTCAACAGAAAACCTCGGATTGGTTCAAAGACATTCATCTCACGTTGTTTCGCTAGGCTCGTGAGTCCCATCTTATAACCCGATAATTTCTCGCCTGATGAGAGCGCTACCCTAAGCAGGTCAGCTTGAACGCCATAGGCGTCATCAAGGCTAATCGATTCGCCATTTAAGGTCGGTGCCTTTAAGGGAGTTCGGCTCCGTTTTGCCTGCTGTAATTTTGAAACCCATTCTTCGCGATTAAGACTCATCCGCTCACCCTACAGCTGACCTTCCCTAGCTTATAAATCTCCGCTTCAAACACATCACCCGCCTGCATCACCGACATCCCTCCCAAGGAACCGGATAACACAATCTGCCCCTTCTTAAGCCCTAAATCCAAATTGGCTAATTCCTTCACGAGAAAGGTTACGGCTTTGATCGGATCCCCCATCACCGCAGCACCGGCTGCCGTGGTAACCACTTCAGAATTTCGAAACATCGCCATCCCTAACGTGGCAAGATCAAGGCCCTCGATCGACCAATGTTTCGCTCCTATAATAAAGTAAGCTGAAGAACCATTATCCGCAATCGTGTCCTCAGCCTTAATTTTCCAATCGACAATCCGACTATCGACGATCTCAAACGCTGGGGCCACCCACTCTACCGCGGCACGCACGTCAGCATCGCAACATTGGCTTCCCACAAGGTCCGCGGCCATTTTGAAAGCGATTTCACATTCAATCTTAGGTTGATGGCAGCGGCTTAAATCAAAAGGTTCCGATTCTCGCCATTCCATCCCTTCAAAAAGGTGCCCGAGATCAGGTGTCTCAAGCCCAAAGTGTTTCCTCGCTTCAATCGACGTTAATCCAATTTTGTAGCCCAGTAGTTTCTCACCCGATTTAGCCCTCAGCCGCGCGTTCCAAAGTTGAATTTGGTAGGCATCCTGAATGGTCATTTCAGGGTATCGGAGTTTGAGCCCCTCGATCGATTTCCCTGAAGATTCAGCACCCCTGAGTTCCGCCGCTAGTTCTGAAATCATTTTTTCCTTCATCCTTCTTTCCTCGCTGGCCATGAAACAGATTTCCACTCACTGAAAAAATCAAGGCTATGCGTCCCACCCTCTCTGCCTAACCCACTCCGTTTCTGCCCGCCAAAGGGAACTCTGAGATCTCTGAGAAACCAGGCATTCACCCACACCAATCCCATCCGCAACGCTTCGCTCACTCGTTGGGCACGACCGTCGTCACGAGTCCACACACTGCAGGATAATCCATAGGGCGTCGCGTTCACCCGGTTCACAACCTCATCGTCTTCGGAAAAAGAATAGAGCGAGGCCACAGGCCCAAAAATTTCTTCACATGTGAGAGGACTGCTATCACTTAACCCTTCAATCACAGTCGGCTCTAGAAAAAATCCACGGTCCAAATGCTTAGGCCTCTCCCCGCCGCATAGAATTTCCGCAGGCGGTTCAACTCGCCGAATATAGGATTCCACCTTCTGTCGGTGTTCACCACTAATCAGTGCTCCCATCGTCGTCTTGCCACTGAGCGGTGGCCCCACCTTAATGCCGTCAACTGCGCTTAAGAAGCGCTCCTTGAATGTCGCATAAATATTATTATGGATGTAGATTCTCGGCGACGCTAAGCAGATCTGCCCCTGATTACGAAAGGCTGCCCGCGTGATCGTGCTGATCGCGGCGTCAAGATCGGCATCCTCAAAAACAACGCTCGCCCCCTTGCCGCCAAGCTCAAAAGATACCCGCGTTGGACCAACCGCTGCGGATCGCATGATCGCTCTTCCCGTATCCGTTTCTCCCGTAAAGGAAATGGCATCGATATCAGGGTGGCTTGTGAGCATCGCACCGGCAGAATTTTCTCCGAAACCATGCAACAACTGAAGAACTCCGGGGGGCAGTAGGCCCTTCTTTTCAATGAGTGATACAAAATAAGCAGCCGTTAACGGAGTGAGTTCAGAAGGCTTGAGAATACAGCTATTACCCATCAGAAGCGCGGGCGCTAATTTCCAACTTTCAAGATAGAGCGGAAGATTCCATGGAGTGATCAGAACGCAGGTCCCTATAGGCTCACGAAACGAACGGTGCACATCCCTGGGATTCTCGTATCGAATTTCTTCCCGCTCGTCATAGGATGCAAAGAACCGAAAATTCTGAGCCGCCCGAGGGATATCTCCCTCGAAACTCTCTCGGATTGGTTTTCCGGTATCCAAGGATTCTAAAATGGCTAACTCACTGCGGTGCTCCTCGAGACAGTCCGCGATCTTCCCGAGAACAGCCGCGCGATGAGACTGGGATTTTTTTGACCAAACCCCTGACTCAAAGACTTTTCTAGCAGAACTCACCGCCCGGTTAACATGCTCTTGATTTGCCTCAGAAATTTGAGCAAGAACACTCTCGGACGCCGGGTTTATGGATTGAAATAATTTTGAAGAGAGCTCGGGCTTGCCGCCAATCCAGAGTGGCTTTGGCCTACTAAGCCAATCGGATAACTCTGAGGGGACCGCGACGTCTCGCCCCAGCTGAATATCGCTTTCTAAGCCCAAAGACTCCATCCCTACTTTTTAACAGCAACCACCTTCATTTCAATATGAATATCGCCTGGCAGGGATTGGACACCAAGGGTGGTTCTGGCAGGAAAATGCCGAGTAAAAAACTCCGCATACACTTCGTTGTACTTCTTAAAATCTCTCATATCGAGTAGGTAGGTGTTCACTTCAAGAACATGCTCCCAATCACTCCCAGCTGCCATCAGGATTCGCCCAATATTCTCTAGGGTCGCTCTCGTCTCAAGCTCGATATCATATTTCAAAATCTTTCCGGCAGCGTCTTTAACTAACCCAGGCAGCGCATTGCTCTTAGCGTCCCGGGAAGCGATCCCTGATACGATAATAAGACCCTCGTATCTGACGGCGTGCGAGTAATTACCAAGCGCCGGAGGCACCCCATCGGCATGAATCCGTTCAATCTCAGGCATTGGCCATCACTCCCATTCTATCGTCGCAGGTGGTTTAGAAGAAATATCATAGACCACGCGGTTAATCCCCGGCACCTCGTTGATGATTCGGTTTGAAATCCGAGCCAAGTCGCTTTTCTCAAAATCAAACCAATCCGCTGTCATCCCATCACGGCTAGTCACCGCCCTTAAGGCCAACACAGACTCATACGTCCTAGAATCGCCCATCACCCCCACTGCACTGACGGGAAGCAGGACAGCAAACGCCTGCCAAATTTTCGAATACAACCCGGAACGCTTCAATTCATCGAGGTAAATTTGGTCCGCCTGGCGGAGTAAACTAAGACGTTTCGGAGTCACTTCCCCGAGAATCCTTACCGCAAGTCCAGGGCCCGGAAAGGGATGCCGATCAACCATTTCAGAAGGCACACCCAGATCTCTTCCCAGAACGCGGACCTCGTCTTTAAAAAGCTCTCGGAAGGGCTCAATGAGCGCTAAACGCATTTTCTTAGGAAGCCCGCCAACATTATGATGGGTTTTAATCGTATGGCTTGGCCCCATCACTGAAACACTCTCAATCACATCAGGGTACAGAGTCCCCTGCGCCAAAAACGACACGCCCTGATGCTTACGGCAGTGATTATCAAACACTTCGATAAATGTCCTGCCGATGATTCGCCGTTTTTTCTCAGGGTCCGTGACTCCCTTAAGCCGACGTAAGAAAAGTTGCGCGGCATCGACGACTTCAAGCCGAACGCCACATTCTTTTAATGCGGATTTAACCTGCTTGGCCTCTTCGTGGCGTAAAAGCCCGTTGTCTATCAGGACCGGAATAAACTGCTTCGGAAGAATCTTACCCAAGAACACGGCCATAATTGTGGAATCAACACCACCGCTGACTCCACCAATCACTTTGGATTTCAAAACTTTTTGGCGAATCCCTTCGGCCGACTTCTCTAAGAAATTCTCAACCTTCCAATTGGCTTTCAGACCGGCAATCTTGAATAGGAAATTTCCAATGACCTTCTGGCCAATCGGAGTATGGGCCACTTCGGGATGAAACTGCACACCAAAGAGATTATCTTTCTGAAACGCCACCACACAGCGCTCACTCTCAGCAAGCGCGATAGCCCCAGCGGGAAGCTCAGCAACGCTATCCCCGTGACTCATCCAGACAGGGACTTTTTCATTCGCCTTAAACCCATCAAATAGACTCTGGTTATTGAGAATTGTGATTTGACTTGCCCCATACTCGCGACTTTTACCACTCACGATTCTGCCCTGCCCCAAATAGGACATCAGCTGCATCCCATAACAAATCCCAAGGATTGGAATGTCCATCTCCAAAATTGCTTTAGCAAGCCGTGGAGACGCTTTCGTTCTCACACTCGACGGCCCGCCTGAAAGGATGATGGCTTTTGGGTTACGCGCTCGAATGGTTTGCATCGAAGCTGTGAACGGGTCGATTTCACAGTAGACTCCCAGACTTCGAACAGAACGACAGATCAGTTGCGTGAACTGACTCCCAAAATCCAGAATCAGAACCTCGACCGGTGTCACCCCCTTAGGAGTTGGGTCGATAATTGGGCGCTTCTTTAGTGACGTAGACGTCATGGACGTGAGACTCCCGCAAGCCTTGCGAAGTGATTCGCACAAATTCAGCTCGTTCTTGTAACTCTTTAAGATTCCGACAACCCAAATACCCTAAACCCGCCCGAACTCCGCCAACAAGCTGGCCCAAGATCTGCGTCAGCGGCCCGCGGTAGGGGACCATGCCTTCAATTCCCTCAGGCACAAGCTGATCGGCATCCACTCCCGCCTGACCATACCGATCACGACTTCCCTCTTTCATCGCTTCGATTGAGCCCATGCCGCGGTACGACTTGTACGTTCGCCCCTGATAAAAAATGGTTTCACCGGGAGCCTCGTCCGTGCCCGCAAATAAACTCCCCACCATCACGAGATCCGCACCCGCCGCAAGGGCCTTGACCATATCGCCTGAATACTTAATGCCACCATCCGCGATCAACGGACGGCCAAATTCTTTCGCGACCGGAGCGCAATCTTGGATCGCGCTAAACTGCGGCAAACCCACTCCGGCTATCACTCTCGTGGTACAGATCGACCCACAGCCCATCCCAACCTTAATCGCATCCGCACCCGCCTCAAAAAGATGTCTCGCCCCATCACCCGTCGCGACATTCCCCGCAATCACGGCTAGCTCAGGAAATTTCTGCTTAGCCCACTTCACCACCGTCACCACATTCTTTGAATCGCCATGGGCCGTATCAACGACAATAAAATCCACTTCGGCTTCGACCAACTTTTCAATTCGCTCTAAATTATCTTTCCCCGTTCCAACCGCAGCACCCACTCGCAAGCGGCCTTGGCTATCTCGAATCGCCAGGGGATGGTTGATACTTTTCTCAACATCCTTGATTGTAATCAGGCCAAGTAGCTGCTTACTACCATCCACGACAGGGAGCTTCTCGATCCGATGTTTATGCATCAACCGAACCGCTGCGTTGATCTCGACATTTTCCTGCCCAATCACAAGACGATCCCCAGACGTCATGACCTGAGATAGTTTTCGGCTATGGTCCTCTTCAAAACGTAAATCTCGGTTCGTGACAATCCCTAATAGCACTCGGTTTTCGTCCACAATCGGCAACCCAGAAATCCCATGCTGCTTCATGGCAGCTAAAGCTTCACGCACAGTCTGGTTAGGCCCCAACGTCACGGGGTCTGAAATCATCCCACTTTCACTCTTCTTAACCTTCTCAACCTCAGCCACCTGACGCTCTACCGACAAATTGCGGTGGATCACACCCACACCCCCGGCACGGGCCAACGCAATCGCCGTTGCCGACTCAGTCACCTTATCCATTGCGGCAGAAATCACAGGAATTCGAAGCGCAATCTCGGCTGTTAACTGAGTCGCTAGGCTCACCTCCGGAGGCGTGACTTCGGAATAGCGGGGCACCAGAAGGACATCATCAAAAGTGAGGCCTTCTCGAATCGTCTTACCGGTTTGCATCTTGCTCAAATCCTTAAGTTTTCTGAAATTTTCGAGTTGTGATCTTATAGGCTCAAAAGAAAATGGCGTCAAGTTCGGGGAAATACCTTCACCAAGGATAACTGATAAAAATACAAGGCCCTTGTATTTTATAGTAATTCAGTAGAAAATACACGTATGGCACATTTTCGCCGTCGGCACGCCCTAGATACCTACCACAGCCTTCTCAAGTTCAGTCCACTCGTCGGAATCTTTGGGCACCGGCAAGTGGGAAAAACAACCTTTCTTGAACAGGTTTGCCCTACCTATCGCTCCTTTGACGACCACAAGGTATTAGATCAAGCAAACTCCGAACCCGCCAAGTTTCTTAGATCCTTAGGAAAAAAACCTGCGGCAATCGATGAAAGCCAAATGTGTCCCAATCTTTTCCCTGCCTTAAAAGAGTATGTTCGAAAAAACAAACGCCCTGGTCAGTTTGTCCTATCAGGATCCGTCCGATTTTATAGCCGAAAAGCCATTCGAGAATCATTGACCGGTCGCATCGCGACGGTCGATCTTTTGCCAATGGATCTCACCGAACTTAGCGATACTGCTCGAGCGCTCTTGCCGTTGCAACTGATTGGAAAAACAACTTTTAATCCGGAATGGGAGAGCGAATTAAGCACGCCTACCCAAAAAGTACGAGAGAAACTTATCACTCAGTATTATCAACAGGGTGGCCTTCCAGGCATCTGTTTTCTCAGAAATGATCGAATCAGATCCGAACGCGTGCGCGAGCAGCTGCAGCTGATGTTAGACCGTGACCTTCGCCTCGTCTACCCGAGTACCGTACCCTTCACACAGTTACTTAGTTATGTTTCGCAACTCACAACGATGGAAGGTCAGCCAGTTCATTCGACGGTATTACGGCAACGCACAGGCATTTCTGAAGTCACGCAGAAAAGACTGCTCTTCGCTTTAGAAAATATTTTTCTGATACGACAGATACCAATCGAGGGTGACCGCAATGGAATATCGATATACTTTGAAGATCAAGCTGAATCCCTTTCCCTCTCGGAAGAAAACTCTGACCCGCTCACCCAGTTTGAGGGAGCTATCTACCGCAATTTCCGAACTCCATTTTTCTATGAAATGGGATTGGATTTCCGCTTTTTCCAATATCGTGCAAAACCGGATATACGTATCCCCTTTGCCGTACGAACCAAAAAGGGCTGTCTCGGGATTTTACCCATATTAGAAGGCTCTCCGAATCGAAAACATCTTCGAATGGCCCATACATTTCTGCAGAGATATTCCCCGGCATCAATTCTGATACTCACACGTGGGCATCGAGAAACCCGAGTCGTCGAACCTAGAATCTTACAGATTCCAGCCGAACGATTGCTGTTTGAATCCTAGCCCACAACGCAAGATGCTCGATCAGACTTTGTTCCGCCCCTTCGCCACGCCAAGGCGTTGCAGAAAACCTGTGATATATCGAGTTAGCTATCCGCCTTTTCCCTAGCCTTGATTCGGCTCAGCCCACCGCCAGCCCAAATATCGAGGTGGAATCGATTCATACGCAAATCACGCTCCCACGGATCTATGGCGCTGTCTCTGATCTTTTTTGATATATGGGCGAGCCCAAAGTGTTGGGTTGCCATGAGGCGATTATGACTTCTACAGAGAACCCGGATATTCTCCACATCATCCGACCGGCCGCCGAGGCAGAATGGAACTTGGTGGTCCCATTCCAGAAAATGCTTAGACTCGCAGGCCTTGCCATCAGGACTCACATAACTGCATTGGGCCTGATCTCTTTCCCAGACTTCTTCTTTGATTGCCACTGGGATGTAGCGAGAATGACTTTCAAGTTTCCTAGGCAGGGTTGATCGCTTTGATTTGGGCTTTTCTTCAAGAAGCGCCTCGAGGGCTTCGCCAAAAATATCTTTGAGCTTCCCTTCTGGAAACTTATGGCTCAGGCGGGCCTTGGCTTTTTTCAGTAACTCTTCGAATTCTCTGTTTGCAGCGAAATGAAAGCTTAAGAGGTCCTGGTCAATGACCCTGATCTGATCAGGCTTGGCTTTCTGGGGCGACATGCCCGCAATCATTCTCTCCACTTCCCGAACGGATTTACCGAGTGAACAGCTTAAGAGCTCATGAAGATTTGAATGCTTCAGATGCGGGGCTAACCTCATAAGGGCTGTCATGGAGATCTTGCCGTCGCTGAGCAAATTGAAGATTTCTGGAAATCGAGTCAGTAATCTCGCAACTTGGATACGCTTTAGGCTACTCGCTTCGGAATAGCCCAGCTCTGAGACTAGGTACTGAAAGAGCGAGGGGTAGCCCGCTTCGGCGAAAAGCATTCGCCTCTCCACTTCAGCGATTATCGCAAGCAAATAGCATTGAATGGCTCTTTCCTTAGAGCGCGCCTGCTTCAATGAAGCGATTAGGTTAATGTCATCCATCTTACGAGCAAAGTGCGTATAGTTCATGTTGAACCTCCATGAATCGACCCTAACACGGCGTTTCATGACGCTCCTTAATTGGTGTGGCGACGATAACTCAAGGTGGGGGTATCCGCAGGGATGGATAGCGAGTTGTGGTCATGCCAAGGGGTTTTGTCGAGGGTAGGAAGCGCCTTTACGGCGGGATTTCAAAATCTATCGACGATATAAAAAAGCACCGCGAAAATATGTCAAGTTATTTTTTTCCAGCATCCTCTCATCGAGGCTTGTCGTAAAGAGACTGTATGAACGATAATGAGAATCAGGGGGTAATTTTTGCCCATGAAACTTTCTTTCCGTTGGCATTTGTTTTCCAGCCTTTGCTTTCTAAGTCTTACTGCCAGTGATTTTGCGCAGAGTCAGAAGCCCGACTCGCAAGCATCTTTACAGGAATCTTTCCAAGTTTACCATTTAACCTTACCGGCGGAGGGTTTCTTCAAGTGAGGCTGCAAGAACTCATAAAGGTGCCGACAAGCGCATCGATATAGCGTTTCACAGTCGTATCAGACAAATCCAATGATCGGCCAAGTTCAGACGCATTTAATACTTGGCCATGGTAATGGGTTAACA
>Ga0105164_10000505_pt1 | contig 27390 bp, 18 predicted proteins | sample VDWuncwatermetaG_FD_89674 | JGI IMG/M metagenome (GOLD analysis project Ga0105164, IMG submission 89674) | Wastewater microbial communities from Netherlands to study Microbial Dark Matter (Phase II) - VDW unchlorinated drinking water | ecosystem: Environmental > Aquatic > Freshwater > Drinking...
CCCTTGGAGGTTTTTTCAGATCAATTGTTTTGCCCGCTCCGAAAATTTCTCGAATGTGAACAATCGTGACTATATAGTCACTCCGTCATGACTTTAGCGACACTATTAAACCGGCCTGATGAAATTGGAAGTTTTCGTGTGGCATATTTGTACGTGAATATCCTGAAAGTACCTTTTGTCGTATGGCGCCTGATGCAAAAGTGACCGCCGTTTCTCCTGCGGGGGGCATAGCTGCGTCAGTGCGCGTCTGTATTCACAATATTCGTCTCATTTTCCCAGTGAATCTCAGTTCCTTCATGCGTATTCTTTGTCCGTGCGTTTCGGCTAACTGAAAACCAGAATTTCAAACCTCATAATGCTGCCAAATCTATTGCCACAGCTGGCAGGTAGTGTCAATCAGACCCAGAAATTGCACGTGGCGTTGGGATGAGGCAGTAGTTGGGGGGGGCGAATTAATCAATGCTGAGGTTAATTAAGCTTCTTAGCCAAGTCCTCTGCTCGTGGATGGTAGTATCGTGCCAACATGGCCGCAGTTTTATGACCGGTAATTTTCATCAACTCATGCATGTGGAATTTATCTGCCAGCCTCGAACATGCTTCATGTCGTAGATCGTGGAATCTCAAATTTTCTAAACCGGCGCGGATACAGGTTCTCGTCCAAGTTTTATTAATACTATCTGAGGCTGACCATCTATAAAATACGCGTCCATTTATATGACGGGGGAGCGATTTAAGAACGGCAACGGCGCGAGGTGATAGTGGGATAGTTCTATCCTCCCCATTTTTCGTGTCAAGTAGTTGAGCTGTTTGTTTGTCCAGATTGATGTGTTTCCATTTTAAATTAAGCAACTCGCCCAAACGCGCCGCTGTCTCGATGCCCACGATGGTGATAACCTCAAGCTCATGGCTTGATTCGCGGCATGCAGATAGAAGGAGTTCCTCTTCGTTGTCCTCAAGTCGTCTTTCTCTGCCCTTGGGTTCGGTAGGTCGTTTAACCGTGGCACAAGGGTTGATTGCAAGAGGAATGCCCCATTCTTTTGTGGCGAGATCGATTATCTTGGAGAGCAGATTTATTTCCTTCTTTATCGTGGACTCAGCAAGTGTTTTTAATCTGTCATCTCGATATTTGCAAATCATCTCGCTAGTAATGACTGCAAGCGCATAATCGCCGAAGACCGGCAACAACGCATTTAAGGCTGGTTTTATGTGTTTGCCGCTAAGGGTTGGCATTACGTCAGTTTTATAGCGCTCAATTAAAACTTTAACGGTTGTTTGCTCTGCCTTGGTTCTGTCGAAAAATTGGCCTCGCTCGATTGCAACCTCGGTTTCTCTAGCCCATCGCTCAGCGTCCTCTTTATAGACAAAAGTCTTACGTTGAGCTGGGTGCCCCTTCTTTCTGACTTCTGCTTGCCACTGGGACTCACCTCGTTTTCTGATTGCCGCCATGATATAACTTCCCTATGTTGGTGCGTCAAGATTGCGTCAATAATAACAAAATTAACTAATATGTCAATATTTGCAAGCTTGTTCAATTGCCTTGTAAGCGGTAGGTCATCAGTTCGAATCCGATAGGCGGCACCAATTAGGTATGAATGTGGGCACTAGTAAACTAGTGCCCATTTTTATTTGATGCATCACTTTTGCAAGCGCAATAAAGCTGCCGCTGATTGTTGCCCTGTCATTCCCCACCCGCAGTTTATCCACCAGCATATTGACGTAGCCCCTGGCTACAGCGGAATTCTTTGCCAGCAATTTGTTGCGTCCTGCGATGCGTCAGTTCATCCAGTTCGATAATTCCGATTTAATGGCCTCCAGTAAGTGGTTATGCCTGTCTTCCGTATTTTTCATCTGGCGCCCCAGCGTTGAAATCACTTCCTGCCGGTTGCCCACTTTCGACCGGCGGTCGTCCCGATTTTTCCTGTGGTCAAAAATGATGACGCACAACTAAACTCATATAAATTTGGTGCCAGCTAAAGCACAGGCAAATTGTAAAGGCGCAGCACGTGAATTTGGCCGGCAGTAAATCGGTCAGTCGCGATGTAACACAAGGTGCCATCAACAGATGATTAAGGTATAGAATGTTCAGTATGAAAACTGCCTGTCGATGCCTGTAAATAAATCGATAGTTGATTGATGTGGCGAATAGATTCCGAAGAATACTTCATACGCAATATGGAATCCAAGCGTTTTGATGGTTCAGGGAATTGTATGAGCAAGAAACTGTTACAGCAAGATTCTGAGCAACTGCGCCGTGCCGCCGAGGCTAAGTTGGCGTGGCAATCGCCCGAGTTGCCAGATTGTTCTGCAGAAGAATTGCTGCATGAATTGCAAGTGCATCAGATTGAGCTTCAGATGCAGAATGAATCGTTGCGGATAACGCAGGTTGAGCTGGAAGCGTCCCGCGACCTTTATGTGGATCTATACGATTATTCTCCCGTCAGTTACCTGACCCTCAGCAACGCAGGCACGATTTCCAGGGTGAATCTCACTTGTGCCGATCTGCTTGGAGTGACGCGTCAAAAACTGATTAAACGTCGATTTGCCAATTTTTTTGTACCGGACGATCACGACCGCTTCAATCAGTATTTTTTGCGCGTTCTGCAAGGCAGCGAGCAATCCGAACGCGAATTGTCACTCAAGGGCGCTGACGGCGTCCGTTTAGACGTTCTCCTGAATGCGCGGCGCTTGAAATCCGATAGCGGCGAATACGCAGTCCGCATTGCGCTGACCGACATCACCGAACGCAAGCGGGTGGAGGCCGGTCTGCGCTGGTTACGCGAAATTAAAGAGCAGGAGAAGCGTGCTGCTGAACTAATCATCGCCAATAATGAGCTCAGCTTTCAAAATGAAGAGAAAGAGACGCGTGCTGGTGAACTAATCATCGCCAATAAAGAGCTCAGCTTCCAAAATGAAGAGAAGGAAAAGCGTGCTGCTGAACTGATCATCGCCAATAAAGAGCTCAGCTTCCAAAATGAAGAGAAGGAAAAGCGTGCTGCTGAACTGATCATCGCCAATAAAGAACTCGCCTTCCAGAATGATGAGAAAGAAAGGCGTGCTGCTGAACTGATCATCGCCAATAAAGAACTCGCCTTCCAGAATGATGAGAAAGAAAAGCGTGCTGCTGAACTGATCATCGCCAATAAAGAGCTCAGCTTCCAAAATAATGAGAAGGAGAAGCGTGCTGCTGAACTAGTCATCGCTAATAATGAACTTACTATTGCAGGCACAGTTTTTGAATCACAAGAAGGCATGATGGTGACGGATGCCAACAATGTTATTCTTCGTGTCAACAATGCTTTTACTGATATAACAGGTTATAGCCCAGAAGATGCCATCGGTCAGACACCAGCCCTGCTTAGCTCAGGCATGCAAGGTAAAGAATTCTACTCCTCCATGTGGGCAAGCCTTAAACGTCTGGGATACTGGGAAGGTGAAATCTGGAATAAAAGAAAAAATGGTGAGGTCTTTCCGGATCATCTTTGCATCACGGCAGTAAAAGATAAAGAAGGTGTGCTCAGAAATTACGTTGCGACGATGAACGACATCACCCTGAGTCGGAATGCAGCGGATGAAATTCAGCATCTGGCATTCTATGACACGCTGACACGTCTGCCCAATCGGCGATTGTTGCTGGAAAGACTCAAACTTGCGTTAGCTTCCAGTGCCCGAACCGGGAATTACGGTGGGATATTGTTTCTGGATCTGGATAATTTCAAGGCGCTTAACGATACACTGGGGCATGATATCGGTGATCTGTTGCTGCAAGCTGTCGCGCTGCGACTTGAATCCTGTGTGCGTGAAGGAGATACCGTGGCGCGTCTGGGCGGAGACGAGTTTGTTGTTATCATTAACGAGTTGAGTAATATAGATCTGGAAGCGGCTGCGCAGACAGAAGCCGTCGGAAAAAAGATTCTTTATGAACTCAACCTGCCGTATATGCTTGCCTCATATGAGTATCGCAGCACGCCCAGCATAGGGGCTAACCTTTTCATTGGTCACAAAATCAGCATTGAAGAATTGCTCAAACAGTCAGATATTGCCATGTATCAGGCAAAGAAAGACGGCCGCAATACCTTGCGATTTTTTGACCCCGCCATGCAGGAAAGTATCATTGAACAAGCACGGATGGAAGCCGAGTTGCAGGCGGCGCTTGAAAACCGGCAGTTTCAGTTGTACTACCAGATTCAGGTGGATAGTTCCGGACAGGCGCTGGGCGCGGAAGCCTTGATACGCTGGAATCATCCAGAGCGAGGTTTGATCTCCCCTGTACAGTTTATCCCGCTGGCAGAAGAAACCGGCCAGATCCTGCCGATCGGACACTGGGTGCTGGATACGGCATGTGCACAGCTTGCTCTATGGCAGAATAATGATCTCACCCGCCATCTGACCCTGTCTGTTAACGTGAGCGCCAGACAATTTCATCAGGAAGATTTTGCCTGGCAAGTCCGTCAGGTGTTGCTGCATCATGCGATTAATCCGGCGAAGTTAAAGCTGGAGCCGACTGAAAGTATCCTGCTCGAAGATATAGAGGAGGCTGTTGCAACCATGAACGCATTGAAAGAACTCGGCGTTCAGTTTGCGCTGGATGATTTCGGAACGGGATTTTCATCGTTGCAATACCTGAAAATTCTGCCTTTAAAGCAGCTCAAGATAGATCAGTCGTTTGTAAGAGATCTGGTAACAGGTGAAAATGATCAGGCGATTGTGCGCACCATCATCGCCATGGCACACGGCTTGAATCTGGATGTGATCGCTGAAGGTGTTGAAACGGAAGAGCAGCGACAAATCCTTCTGGAAAATGGTTGCAGTCACTATCAAGGCTATCTATTCGGTAAGCCCATGCCGATTGAGCAATTTGAACAGGCATTAAGCATGAATAATTTGATGCTGATGCAGACCAGATATTCAGACTCCTAGACTCACCAGATGACACTGGTAGCCTCTCAGAGTGAACAACTTTTACAGGCGACTAGGTGTTGCACAAGTCCGCCTCAAAGCCGATGGTCAAGTCAATCAGCGGGCTTTACCAATGGTGAAATTTTGAAAAAAATCGGTTTAAACCGATAGCAGCTTGGTGATTGTTGACAGAGTTAGATAAATGATTGGTCCGTGAACTGGAAATCCCACCTCGTGCAAGTCTTGATTGAATGATACACAGTTGAAATAGATGGTCATTTTTTCGTTCCCTGACAAAATATATTTGTGGTATTTGTCCGGCGGCGCACAGCGAGACCCAGCACCAGTCACTTTCTAAATGCTATGCCAGGCTGCTTAATCCGTATGCAATTTATTTTTGTTGCAACGATTTAGCAGGTATAAACTGTGTCAAAATTCATTTGAAACTGAATATGTATAGTGGTTTTTTCAAGGTGCATCAGGCAGGCTTTGGCAGCGTATCGCTTGACTGTGAATTAATCATGCCGCATGACATGTTCGGATGTGATGGACATAAATTTGAATAGCGCCACATCATAATAACGGGGAGGGTGTGCCATGCAAGTGGGTCAGATTCGTTGGTCTGGTAATACGGGTTGGGGGCAGGTTCCGGATTTCGCTGCAGTTGCTGATTTTGTGCTGGTTTTTGCTGATAATGAATTTTTTCAGACCGAAGCCTGCTTTAACGAGTTGCGCAGCTTATTTCCGGTAGCACACATTGCAGGATGTTCATCCTCTGGCAATGTACAGGGCGTTTCCATCAGCGACGGTGATATGGTCGCGACAGTGGTACAAATGAATCATTCCAATCTCCGCCTGGCAACCGCTGATGTGAATCCAGGCGAAAGCGTACAGGCGTGTGGATCGCGCCTGATGAACGAACTGGCCGCCGCCGATCTGCGGCATATATTCATTCTGTCAGATGGCTTGCAGGTCAATGGCAGTGAACTGGCCAAGGGGTTGAATCAGGCCGCCATACCTGCTACAGGCGGAATGGCGGGGGACGGTACGCGTTTTGGACAAACCTGGGTGATGGCCAATGCGCAAGCTGCAACGGGACGTATTGCGGCGCTCGGATTTTATGGCGATATCAGAATCAAGAGCGGCTGCTTTGGCGGATGGGAGGAGTTTGGCGCAGATCGGATCGTAACCCGATCGGCGGGCAATGTGGTGTATGAAATTGATGGTGAGCCTGCACTGGCGCTTTACAAGAAGTATCTGGGTGAGCAGGCTGCAGATTTACCCGCCAGTGGACTGCGTTTCCCGTTGAGTATTCAAGCGTCAAAATCTGACCATGCCCTGATACGAACCCTGCTAGGCGTGGATGAAGCGGCACATAGTCTGACGTTTGCCGGTGATGTTCCGGAAGGCTATCACTGCAAACTGATGCGAACCAATCTGGATCGTCTGATTGAAAATGCCGGGCTTGCGGCAGAGGCGGCTCAGCCGGATCGGGCGGGTGACGAGGGCTTATGTCTGCTCGTCAGTTGCGTCGGTCGTCGTCTGGTGATGGGACAGTTGACGGAAGAAGAACTGGAAATTGTTCAGGAGAAGCTGGGTGAGGGGACGGCGATCACGGGCTTTTATTCATATGGTGAGCTGGCGCCGTTCAGCGACGTCATGCAATGTCAGCTGCATAATCAGACGATGACGCTGACAACGCTCTACGAATAGGTCACGGTATGCACCGCTTGCTCGAACGTCAATTGCGCCGTCAGCTGGGAAAGGAATTCCAGCCTGATGATGCGCTGAAATCTTTTCTGAATATCGTTGATAGCTACTATCACGAAGTGGACAAAGAGCAGCGGTTGTTGCAAAACGCACTGTCGATGAATACCGCCGAACTTAACGCGGTGAACGAGCGCATGCGGGTTCAGAACACCGAAATGACGCGTACCTTGTTGAATACCCTGAGCGATGGCGTCTATGCTACTGACCTTGAGGGCCGGCTGACCTTTATGAATGCCGCTGCCGAGAAACTGCTGGGCTGGCAGGAACAGGAGTTGATCGGGCGTGCCGTGCATGAACAGGTACCTTGTTTGCAACCTGACGGCCGGCCTTTTGCGGCGGAAAAAATACCGCATTTGACCGTGATCGCTGACGCAGCAGCGGTTCAGGACAGCGGCTTTTTTACAGGTCGTGATGGTCGGTTGATACCGGTCGATTTTCGTTCAAGTCCTATTATCCAGAACGGCAGGATCACCGGCGCGCTGGTGTCATTTCAGGACACCAGTTTGCATATTGAGGCCGCGAACAAATTGCACTTGGCCAATGAACGACTGAGTGCTGCATTCAAGGAGCTTGAATTTCAGCAATTAGCGCTGGATGAGCATGCCATCGTCAGCATTGCTGACAAGACGGGTCGTATTGCATACGTGAATCGGAAATTCAGTGAGATTAGTCAGTATTCCAGAGATGAGCTGATTGGGCAGGATCACCGGATATTGAATTCGGGTTTCCATCCCCGCGAATTTTTTCAAGAAATGTGGAAGACCATTGCGGCAGGTCAGGTATGGCATGGTGAGGTCAAAAATCGCCGGCGTGACGGATCGTTTTACTGGGTTGAATCGACGATTGTGCCGTTCATGGATGGTATGGGGCGTCCCGAACGATATATTTCCGTCCGTACTGATATCACCTCGCGCAAAGAACTGGAGGAGCAGCTCTCGGCGCAGCGCGCTTTTTATGAGCGTATCAGCGAGACGATGGGCGAGGGGCTGTATGTGCAGGATGCAAGAGGGTGCTGTACTTACCTGAACTCGGAAGGGGAAAATCTGCTGGGATGGACGCGAGAGGAGTTGTTCGGTCGGCCCGTGCACGATGCAATTCATACCCGGACGGCACAAGGTTCGCACTTGCCGGCGGAGCATTGTCCGATCCTGCTGGCTGTGAAAGAGAAGGGGGACTGGCATGGCGACGATCAGGTGTTTGTTCGTCGTGATGGTTCTGTCTTCCCGGTTGAGGCGACCTCGCGTGCCATTGTCAAAGACGGGGTGAGCCAGGGGTCTGTGGTTGCATTTTCGGATATCACTGAGCGTAAACACAATGAATTGATGGTCAAACTGGCGCAGGAGCGGCTTAATCTGGCGCTGGAGGGTTCTGGACTCGCGCTGTGGGACTGGGATATTTCCGGGGATCATGTTTACTTGAGTGATCGCTGGTCGCTGATGATGGGAGGCGAGCAGCATGATGTTGAGCTTTGCAGTGCTCAGCTATTTGCGCTGGTTCATGAAGATGAACGCGCGATGCTCGAATCAAGTCTGGTGGCAGTACTTAAGGGTGAAACCGAGTTTTATTCGGTTGAGTTTCGTGTGCGGCGACTCGATGGCGTTTGGATATGGATACATACTCACGGCAAGGTGGTGGAGCGCGATGCTACGGGGCGCGTGACGCGTATGACCGGTACAAATGCCGACATCACTGAACGACGCGAGGCTGCAGAAGCATTGAGAGTTGCAAAGGAAGCTGCAGAAGCGGCCAGTCGTGCCAAAGGTGATTTTCTGGCTAACATGAGTCATGAAATTCGTACACCGATGAACGGCATCATGGGTATGACTGAACTGGCGCTCGATACTGAACTGACTCACGAGCAGCGTGAATATATGATGATGGTTGCGTCTTCAGCTGCCGCCTTGCTGACCATACTCAACGATATTCTGGACTTTTCAAAAATCGAATCGGGCAAGCTGGATATTGAAACCATTGATTTCTCGCTTGAGCAGATGTTGCGGGAGACAATGAAATCGCTGGCGGTGCGTGCGCATCAGAAACAGCTGGAACTGCTGTTGCATGTTGCCAGCGATGTGCCCGATCGTCTTCAAGGGGATCCGGGTAGGTTGCGTCAGGTGATAGTCAATCTGGTCGGGAATGCGATCAAATTTACCAGCACGGGTGAGATTGAGGTTGAAGTCAGATTTCACGAAGGTGCGCAAGCCGGGCATGCGCGATTGCAGTTCTCTGTGCGTGATACCGGTATCGGTATTCCTGCCGATAAATTCAAAAGTATCTTTGAGTCGTTTTCTCAGGCCGATACGTCAACGACGCGACGCTATGGCGGAACGGGGCTGGGGCTAACCATTTCTTCGCAACTGGTTCAGTTGATGGGCGGGAAAATCGGGCTGGAGAGCACTGTCGGGCAGGGTAGCAATTTTCATTTCACTCTGGATATGCCTGTGCTGTCAGGCAGTCCGCTGGCACAGTATCAGCAGACCGGGCAGGTAGCCGGTATGTCGGTGCTGATTGCAGATGACAATGCGACGAATCGTCGTTTGCTGCATGAAATGTTGTGTAACTGGAAGATGCGCCCTGTCGTTACGACTAATGGACAGGAAGCACTGGCCGAGCTTGAACGGGCGCATGCGGCGGGGCATCCATATGCGCTGGCTTTACTGGATTTGCAGATGCCTGATATGGATGGCTTCGAACTGATAGAGCGTATCCGTCAGCATCCGGACTATCTGGTGATCACCCTGATGATGCTCACTTCAGAAGGTCAGCGGGGGCATGCGGCACGTTGCCGCGATCTGGGTGTGGCCGCGTACCTGATGAAGCCGATCGCGCAATCTGAATTATTTGATGCCATTATGACCGCACTCGGGGTCTCTGAAAAAGCGGTGCCATTGACGACCCGGCATTCCCTGAAGGAAATGCGTCGACGTCTGAACCTGTTGCTGGCAGAAGATAATGCCGTCAACCAGAAGTTAGCTACACGTTTGCTGGAAAAAATGGGGCATACGGTCACGGTGGCCAGCAACGGGATCGAAGCCGTAACGCACTGGCAAAACGGCGCGTTTGACGCGATTCTGATGGATGTGGATATGCCCGAGATGAACGGTTATGACGCGACGCGTACGATTCGCGAGCAGGAGCAGCATCGTGGCGGGCATATACGCATCGTTGCGATGACGGCTCACGCGATGCAAGGCGCCCGCGAAGAATGTCTGAGTCACGGCATGGATGGCTACTTAACCAAACCAATTGACATTGAGGCATTGTGGCTTGAACTCGATAGCTTAGCTCAGCGTGTTGAGGATAGCGTGGCCAAGTCTGCGGATAAGCGCGTTGTGGCTGATTTCGATCAGGCGCGGCAGATCATGGATGACAACCGGGCGTTGTTTGAGGAGATCGTTGAACTTTTTCTGGCTGACGCGCCGCCGCACATGCAGCATATCAGAGACGGGCTGGCAGCAGACGATGCATCGGTCGTCAGGCACAGTGCGCATACGATAAAGGGCATGGCCGGAATTTTTGCCGCCGAACGCACTTTAGACGCCGCCGGACGGGTTGAACTCATTGCCGGGCAAGTCGGGTGCGATGAAGCCGTGGCACAACTCGACGCAGCACTGACCGAATTGCTGGACGCAATCAAAGCCTATCAGTGGTCATGATTGCGTTCAATGTCGGGTTTGCCAACGGTTGACAGGATGCGTGCGAAACAATCCCCTGATTATCTGGCCGGCTATCCGCTTGCGCTGACTGAGCAAGTTCAGCAGTTAATCGAACAAGGGACGCTTGCCGGTCGGCTATTGAAAAAATATCCTGCCGCACACAATGTGCGCACCGACAAAGCGCTCTATGAATTTGTATCCGAGGCCAAAGACAGGTATTTGCGCAATACGGGATCTTTGAGCCGGGTGGAGTACGACAGCACGCTGCATATCGAACGCCGTGCGCTGGGCATGCATACCAGTAAGTCACTCACGCACGGTGGCAGACTCAAGACCCGCCGCGAAATTCGTATCGCAGCCGTGTTCAGGGAGATGCCGGTCGAGTTTTTGCGTATGATCGTGCTTCATGAATTAGCGCACTTCAAGGAGCAGGAGCACAACAAGGCTTTTTATCAGCTGTGTCTGCACATGGAACCTGATTATCACCAGCTGGAGTTCGATTTAAGGACTTATCTGACCTATCTTGCCGGGGCCGGGACATCAATCTGGTAAAAGCCGATTGCCAGAAGTTAACTGCCCCGCACCCGCGTTTTATAGTGCCCGCACCTTGACTGTTTTTCCCTTGACCTTGCCGGCATTCAGTTTGCGCACGGCCTCATTGGCGATGTTGCGTACGACAGCGACATAAGTTGAAAAGTCGGTTACGTTGATCTTTCCGACCTGCTCACGCGTAAATCCCGCATCGCCTGTGAGTGCGCCCAGCACGTCGCCTGCGCGTATTTTTTCCTTGCGTCCGCCCAGTATCTGCAAGGTCACCATCGGCGGCGTCAACGGTGAGTTATCCTCGTCATTGAGTTCGCTTATCTCATGCCATTCCGGAATGCTCCCCGTCATTTTTGCGATACTGACGATGCGATGCCGGTCAGACGGGCCGCACAGTGAGAGTGCCCAGCCGTTTTCGCCCGCGCGTCCCGTTCTGCCGATGCGATGAACATGCACTTCAGGGTCGGGTGTGACATCTACATTGATCACGGCTTCCAACTGTGCAATATCAAGTCCCCGTGCCGCGACATCGGTTGCAACCAGAACCGAGCAGCTGCGATTGGCAAACTGGATCAGCACCTGATCGCGCTCCCGCTGTTCCATGTCGCCATTGAGGGTAAGTGCATAAATTCCTTGTGCGTGCAGTACTTCGAGCAGGGACCTGCACTGCTGTTTGGTGTTGCAAAAAGCCAGCGTACTGACCGGACGGTAATGCTTGAGCAGTCGCCCGACTGCATCGAGCCGTTCCTCGTTGGTGACTTCATAAAAGCGCTGTCTGATCTTGCCGGCATCATGCTGTTCTTCCAGTGTGACTTGCTGCGGATTGCGCATGAACTGGCGCGCAAGTCGCGCGATGCCTTCAGGGTAGGTCGCGGAAAACAACAGCGTCTGACGATCAGACGGGCAGTTTTTGGACACATAGGCGATGTCATCGTAAAAACCCATGTCCAGCATGCGGTCGGCTTCATCCAGTACCAGCGTGTTGAGTGCGCTCAGATCAAGCGTGCCCCGTTCCATGTGATCCATAATGCGGCCCGGCGTGCCGACCACGATGTGCGCGCCGTGCTCTAAACTTGCGATCTGCGGGCGCATGGTTGATCCGCCGCACAAAGTGAGTATCTTGATGTTGTCCTCGCTGCGCGCCAGACGGCGAATTTCCTGCGTGACCTGATCGGCCAGTTCGCGCGTCGGGCACAGCACCATCGTCTGCACGGCAAATCGTCGCGGGTTCAGGCGTGTCAACAGCGACAGAGCAAAGGCTGCCGTCTTGCCGCTGCCCGTTTTGGCCTGAGCGATCAGGTCGTGGCCTGCGAGTGTAATCGGCAGGCTGGCCGCCTGAATCGGGGTCATCGTCAGATAGCCCAGTTGCTGCAGGGTCGATTGCAATCCGGGTGACAACGGCAGTTCGTTGAAAGAGCGCGCAGCGGCGGGCGAAAATGGGTTCTGTATAGTATCGTTCATGGCGCGATTATCCCAGCTTGTGGCGCATTTTGCTCGTGTTGTTGCATTCGCGTTCATATTTTGTACTATCTGGGTGCCACACTCGTATAATCAAAAACCTGATCTCTTTGAGGTGAGCCATGAAGTCTGTCAGTCGCACGGTCGTTTTTATTTCCGATGGAACCGGCATTACGGCGGAAACGCTGGGCAACGGGCTGCTCTCTCAGTTCGAAGGCATCGCCTTTGAGTATATGCGCTTTCCTTTTACCGACAGTCTGGAAAAAGCGGAAGCGTGTCTGCTGCAAATGGCAAAAATTCCAGGCATGCGCCCGCTCGTCATCATGACCATGATGGATGAAACCATCGCAACCCGACTTCGCACATTCGATGCGCTGTTTCTTGATTTGTTTGAAGCGTTTATTTCTCCGCTGGAGCAGGAGTTGGGTCGTCGTTCATCGCACAGCGTAGGCTTGAGCCATAGTCAGGAGCATCGCGAATACGCCGCGCGCATTACGGCGATGAATTTTGCGCTGGCGCATGACGATGGCATCTCGGCGGCTGACCTGAAAAATGCAGATGTGATACTGGTCGGTGTGTCGCGCAGCGGCAAGACGCCGACCAGCCTGTATTTGTCCCTGCAATTCGGTCTGAAGGCCGCCAACTACCCGTTGATTCCGGAAGACTTCGAGCGAGACTGTCTGCCTGATTCCTTGCTGCCCTTCAAAAGTAAGTTGTACGGGTTGACCATATCACCTGAACAGCTGCATCGCATCCGTGAAGAGCGCCGCCCGAACAGCCAGTATGCATCGCTTGCCAATTGTCGCCAGGAAGTCGCCGCGGCTGAAAAACTGATGCGTCGTTACGGGATTGAATGGCTCGACATGACGTCGCGTTCAATCGAAGAAATGGCGGTGCATCTGCTGCAGGCGATCAACAGCAAAACAGTAAAGCATTCATAATCAGGAGATCCATCATGCATCCCTTTGTGATTTCGTTCCAGACGTTGGGTATTTCAGACATAGACCAGGTGGGCGGCAAGAACGCGTCGCTGGGCGAGATGATCCGCAATCTCGCCGCAACGGGTGTCTGCGTGCCGGGCGGGTTTGCCACTACGGCGGACGCCTTTCGGGATTTCCTGAGCCAAAACGGGCTTGATAAACGCATCGAGCAGGTTCTGTCTCTCCTCGATATGGAGGATGTGACGGCGTTAGCTGAAACGGGTGCGAAGATACGGAGCTGGATACTGAAGGCCGATTTGCCAGAGAGGCTGGTGCAGGAGATACGAGCGCACTATGAAGTCCTTGCCCGCGGCGGTGTCGGCAGCTTCGCGGTCAGATCCTCAGCGACGGCGGAAGACTTGCCCGATGCCTCTTTTGCGGGGCAGCAGGAGACCTATCTTAATATTCAGGGCATAGACAATGTATTGCACGCGATACGCGAGGTGTTCGCATCGCTGTACAACGACCGCGCGATCTCTTACCGCGTCCACAAGGGATTTACGCATGCGGATGTGGCGCTCTCAGCTGGAGTGCAGCGCATGGTCAGATCGGATCTGGGAGCATCCGGAGTGATGTTCACACTCGATACTGAGTCGGGTTTTCGGGATGCGGTTTTTATTACCTCCGCATACGGACTGGGCGAGATGGTGGTGCAAGGTTCGGTCAATCCGGATGAGTTTTATGTTCACAAACAAAAACTGGCTGAAGGTTATCCGGCTATCGTCAGGCGTTCTTTAGGATCAAAATTACAGCGCATGGTGTTCGATGCCGGCAACGCGGTTGGTAATTCGACAAAAATTGAGGACGTGCCCTTGAGTGAGCGCGGCCTCTTTTCAATTACCGATGAAGAGGTACTTGAGCTGGCGCGTCATGCAATGGCGATCGAGCAGCATTATGGCAGGCCCATGGATATCGAGTGGGGGCGGGATGGTCTGGACGGGAAACTCTATATTTTGCAGGCGCGTCCTGAGACCGTGAAATCTCAGGCTGTTAATGCGGGCAAATACCGTTTAATGCGGCGTGGAGAGGTGTTGGTTGAGGGGCGGGCGATCGGGCAGAAAATCGGTATCGGACCTGTGCGTCTTGTGAGGGGGCCGGATCAGATGAATCAGGTTCAGCATGGCGATGTGCTGGTGACTGATATGACCGATCCCGACTGGGAACCGGTGATGAAAATGGCCTCTGCGATCATCACCAATCGCGGGGGGCGCACCTGTCATGCTGCAATTATCGCGCGTGAGCTCGGGATTCCCGCGATTGTCGGCTGTACACACGCAACGAGTTCATTGTCCGATGGCGACATTGTTACCGCATCCTGCGCCGAGGGCGATACGGGTTTTGTTTATCGGGGCAGTCTGCCGTTCGAGATCGTTGCACCCAGTGTGCTGGCGCTGCCGGTAATTCCGCTCAGGCTGATGCTCAATGTGGGTAATCCGACGCTGGCCTTCGAGTTCGCGCAGATGCCATCGATGGGCGTTGGATTGGCGCGCCTTGAATTCGTCATCAACAACATGATCGGTATCCATCCCAAAGCGGTGCTGAACTTCAACACGTTGCCGCATGATTTGCAGGCGGACGTGCTGCAAAAAACGCAGGGTTATCGTGACCCGGTGTCTTTCTACGTGGAGAAAATTGCCGAAGGGGTATCGACGCTGGCGGCTGCTTTCTGGCCGCGCCCTGTGATCGTACGCCTGTCGGACTTCAAGTCCAACGAATACAGCAAATTGCTGGGGGGCGATCTGTATGAGCCGGTCGAAGAAAATCCGATGATCGGATTCAGAGGCGCGGGGCGATATGTCGCTGACACCTTCAGGGATTGCTTCGAACTCGAATGCCGCGCGATGAAAAAGGTGCGCGAGGTGATGGGTTATTCTAATGTTGAGATCATGATCCCGTTTGTACGCACCGTGGAGGAGGCGCGCGAGGTTGTCGAGGCATTGGCGAACAACGGGTTGCGGCGCGGTGAACATGGCCTGCGACTGATCATGATGTGCGAGATACCGTCAAATGCGTTGCTGGCCGAAGCCTTCTTGCAGTATTTCGATGGATTTTCGATCGGCTCCAATGACCTGACTCAATTGACGCTGGGACTCGATCGTGACTCTGCGCTGGTCGCCAACCGCTTCGATGAGCGCGATGCGGCGGTGAAGATGCTGCTCAGTATGGCGATTTCAACCTGTAACCGGCTTGGCAAATATGTCGGTATTTGCGGTCAGGGGCCATCGGATCACTTTGATTTTGCACAGTGGCTGATGGAGCAGGGCATTCAGACCATCTCGCTCAATCCCGATACGCTGCTGGAAACCTGGCATCGTCTGGGTGAGTCGGGAAAAGCGCAATAAGCCGGAAGGGGGCGTTCACTGGAAGGCTGATGCCGATCTCTGCATCACGTATATCAGTCCTTCAGATGAACACGTCCTGCAAACTCTGGGTTGATTGATACCACTGCGAACTGTTATTGAGTGTTTGCCATTTTTTTGAGCAACAGGGTGCGAAACGCGGTGAAAACCTTGTTCATCGGTGTCTGTTTGTAGGGGAACAGTTCGATTGAATCCGTTGCATGCACCCAGCCGCGGTTGTCCGCTTCAAACAGCAGGAGCTCGCCGTCGTTTGTCTCGGCGCAGTCGATTACAACGTAGTCGAGTTCAAGTTTGTCAGCGATCACTTTAAGTGCAGCGCGGTGGCGTGATGCAAAGCCTGTATCGAAGTCGCTCATAAACTGCGCTTCCTCCCCGCGCTTGTGTACGCTGTCGGTCATGTTTGATGAACCGAAGTGAACGACCCAGTTTTCGCTGATCGCCAGATGACAGATACAGGGGATCCCGTCGATCAGCGCGATTCTCGCCTTGCGATAAAGGCCGTCAGCACTTCGATAGTCAATGTAGAGAGAGATAAAAAAAGCTGTATCGCCTGATGCATTCAGATAGTCAGATAGCTCGGCCGCATTGTGTATTCTGGCAAGGCCGCGACCGCCTTGGGAGACGAGCGGCCTGATGGTGATGGGATACGTGCCGTCGATCAGCTTATCGATTGCCAGTTGCATATTTGCGACGCGTGTCAAGTCAGCTCGGCTGATACGATGGGTCGGTGGGATCAGCAGGCCGGGTGAGTCTTTGAGTCGCTGATATACGCCGTCACGCGAATTGTTCAGTACATGTCTGGCAGGATTGAGTATCGGGCGGTGCCAGTTTTCTGTCAGGCGTTCGATGATTTCAAGAACATGCCGGTTGTCATCGGATTCGCCAAGGGCAACGATAGCGACATCGTGTTCAGGGATGCAGGCGGGTTGTGGCTGCTCTGGCGTGATATAGAGCAGGTCTAACTGTATGTCTGAATTTTCAACCAGATAGTCAAGCGGCGTATTGACGGACTGCGCGCCCGCGCCCATCAGCGCGAGTAATCTGATCGCCGGGCGGATGGTGCTTGCAATCCGGTAAACCGTGCTCATCTGCAGTGCTCGGGTCTGCATTTCCAGCGCGAAATCCTGATTGCCGACCACCGAAAAAAGTCGCGACAGATTCATGTACCTGTTCGCATCATCGGGTCGGTTTATCATTTGCGCAATGATTGCAGGAAGTTCGGCAACAGGAAGACGTGCCAGAGCTGACACAGCGACGACAGACTCAGGTGGTATTCGGGGTTTTGGCAAAGTCATCTGCGCGCTTAATCAATCGGAAATCAGAATTTTGATCGCGATGAGTATAAATGGCAAACTGCATTTAAGCTGGCTTCTTTGTCAGATATAAGGCCGCTACATGCGCAAATCTCTCCGCTTGGTCGGATAATTCGGTAAGATTGCGACTGCGCGCAGGTGCGTGCATTGTTCTGGTGCTTATTATGAAAATTCATGAATACCAAGGTAAAGAAATCTTGCGGCAGTTTGGCGTACCCACTCCGCGCGGTGTAGCGTGTTTCAGCGTGGAGGAAGCGGTAGCTGCAGCTTTGCATCTGGGCGGTGCGATTTGGGTGGTGAAAGCGCAGATTCATGCGGGCGGACGCGGCAAAGGCGGCGGCGTCAAGGTTGCGCGCTCATTAGATGAAGTGCGAACGGCGGCTGAACAGATTCTTGGCATGCACCTGGTGACGCATCAGACAGGTGCCGACGGGCAGATCGTGAAGCGTTTGCTGATCGAAGAGGGGGCGCAGATTGCGCGGGAATATTATCTTGGTATGGTCGTTGATCGGGATACTCAGCGCGTGGCACTGCTAGCTAGCAGCGAAGGCGGAATGGAAGTCGAAGAAGTCGCCAAAAACACGCCGGAAAAAATTCATACTCTGCGTATTGACCCTGTCGCAGGTTTGCTTGATCACGAGGCCGCGCAAGTTGCGCGCCAGATCGGGATTCCTGAAGCGTCCGTTGCGGGTGCCGTGACCGTATTGCAGGGTTTGTATCGCGCCTTTGTCGCAAAAGAAGCGATGCTCGCGGAAATCAATCCGCTGGTGCTCACCGAGGATGGTCGTGTGATCGCACTGGATGCGAAATTTAACTTTGATTCTAATGCGCTGTTCCGTCATCCCGAAATCGTCGCCTATCGCGATCTGGATGAAGAGGATCCGGCTGAAATTGAGGCTTCCAAATTTGATTTAAGCTACATCTCGCTGGACGGTGATATTGCCTGTCTGGTTAATGGTGCAGGTCTTGCGATGGCAACCATGGACATCATCAAATTATATGGCGGAAATCCAGCCAATTTTCTCGATGTCGGCGGCGGAGCGACCCGTGAAAAGGTGACCGAGGCATTCAAACTGATGCTGAAGAATCCTAACCTCAAAGCCATCCTGGTCAATATTTTCGGCGGCATTATGAAGTGCGACGTGATTGCCGGGGGGATCGTTGATGCGGTGCGTGAGGTTAATTTAAGTGTGCCCTTGGTGGTGCGCCTCGAAGGCACCAATGTGGAACTGGGCAAGAAAATTCTGGCAGACTCCGGATTGCCAATTATTTCAGGTGCTGATATGGCGGATGCCGCCCAAAAAGTTGTCGCTGCAGCGAGGGGTGCATAATGTCTATATTGATCGATAAAAACACGCGTGTCATGACGCAGGGAATGACAGGCAAGGTAGGTCAGTTTCATACGACCAACTGCATCGCTTACGCCAATGGTGCGAATTGCTTTGTGGCGGGCGTTACACCGAATAAGGGCGGTCAGAATTTCGAGGGCGTGCCGATTTACAACAGCGTCATGGAAGCAAAACAGCAGACCGGGGCGACGGTCTCGGTCATTTATGTGCCCCCTCCTTATGCTGCGGCCGCCATTGATGAGGCGGTCGACGCGGATATGGACCTGGTGATTTGCATCACCGAGGGTATCCCGGTGCATGACATGATCCGCACGCGTTATAAAATGGCAGGAAAACGTACCTTGCTGATCGGGCCAAACTGCCCGGGTTTGATTACGCCGGACGAAATCAAGATCGGCATCATGCCGGGACACATCCATAAAAAGGGGCGTATCGGCGTGGTGTCACGCTCAGGCACGCTGACTTATGAGGCGGTCGGGCAGCTTACCGCGCTGGGGTTGGGGCAGTCTTCCTGTGTCGGTATTGGCGGCGACCCGATCAATGGCCTGAAGCATCTGGATATCTTGCGTCTGTTCAACGAGGATCCGGAGACGGATGCCGTGGTGATGGTGGGCGAAATCGGCGGTAGCGATGAAGAAGCCTGCGCGCGCTGGATCAAGGATCATATGACTAAACCTGTCGTGGGCTTCATCGCAGGGATCACGGCACCTGCCGGAAAACGCATGGGGCATGCCGGTGCAATTATTTCGGGCGGTCAGGGCGGTGCGGATACTAAGCTTGCGGTGATGGAAGAATGCGGCATACATATCACGCGCAATCCGGCTGAAATGGGACGCGTGATGCAGAGGGTGTTAAAAGGATAAGCGGTGAGCCGTTTTTGCCGCTTCCCACTTACGATTCTTAAAGGTTTTTAAATGCTGGAAATGTTAGTTACCACCAGTTTCTGGGTGGATGTATTGAAAATTATCATGATCGATTTGTTGCTCTCCGGCGACAATGCGGTCGTGATTGCGCTGGCGTGCCGCAACCTTCCGGCGGAACAACGCAAAAAAGGTGTTTTGTTTGGCATGGCTGGTGCGGTTGGTCTTCGTATCGTGCTGACTTTTTTTGCCGTCAGCCTGTTGTCTTTACCGTATTTGAAACTGGTGGGCGCGTTGCTGCTGATCTGGATCGGTATCAAACTGATCCTGCCGGAAGACGAGCATGATGAAGGCAGCATTAAAGCCGACGGGCGTCTGGTCGGTGCGATCAAGACGATCATCATTGCCGATTTTGTGATGAGTCTGGATAACGTGCTGGGTGTTGCGGCAGCCGCCAAAGGCAATGTGTCGCTGCTGGTTTTCGGTTTGCTGATCAGTATTCCGCTGATTGCCTGGAGCAGTCAGCTCGTACTCAAGCTGATAGACAGATTTCCTTATATCATTTACGGAGGCGGCGCCTTGTTGGGCTATGTGGCCGGCGAAATGCTGGTCACTGAGGCATTGTTTAAACCGCTGGTCGAGGCGCGGCATTATCTGCACGGCCTGGTTCCTGGCGTCTGTGCGGTGCTGGTGCTGGGGATCGGTTACCTGCTGGCGCAAAACAAGGCTGTGACAAGCGTTGATTTGCTGGATGGTCAATCAGGCAGTCAACGAAAAAAATAAGAGGGCACGATGAAACTACTGATACCGCTTGATGGTTCGCCGGGTGCGCAGCGCGCCGTTGATTACGTCATAAGCCACCTCGACAACTTTAAAGAAATGCCGTCATTGTTGTTGCTGAATGTGCAATGGAAGGTGGCAACGGGTAACGTCAAGTTATTCATCAATCAGGACACCATCAACGATTACTACCGTGAACAAGGTTTGGCCGTATTGCAGCCTGCACGTGATATCCTTGATGCTGCGAACATACCCTACCAGTATCACCTGAGTGTGGGCACGCCTGCTGAGTCGATTGCTCAGTACGCGCATGAAATGTGCGTGGATCAGATTGTGATGTGCAGGCAGGGGCAGAGTGGACTGAAAATGTTTCTGTTGGGCTCCGTGGTGACTAAAGTGTTACATCTGGCCGAGTGTCCGGTGTTGCTGGTCAAATAAAGGCTAGGTTATGAAATTGGAAGAAGCGCTGGAAATTGTAGCTCAGACTGATTCGGGCATGTTGCGCGCACACAACGAGGACAGTATTGCGCAGGATGCCAGTTGCGGTCTTGTTGTGCTGGCCGATGGTATGGGCGGCTATAACGCGGGCGAAGTTGCGAGCGGCATCGCAGTAGAAGTCATGATGGCTGAAATAACACGGTCTCTGAAAAACATCAGTCCGACCAGCCGTGATGAAGAAACCGGCGAAGAGTTGCCTGTCGCCTTGCTTGCCCGCAGCATGCATAAGGCGAATGCCTCAATATATGAGGCGGCGCAAAGTCATTCACAATATACCGGAATGGGCACGACGATTGTGTCCGCCTTGTTTTACGACAATCGTATGGTAGTCGGGCATGTCGGCGATTCGCGATTGTACCGCTTGCGCGGTGAGAATTTAAAGCTCGTCACCCGCGATCATTCTCTGTTACAGGAGCAGATTGATTGCGGCATGATCAGTGTCGAGAATGCGCGTCATTCACAGAACAAGAATCTGGTGACACGCGCGGTTGGTATCGACGCTGACGTATTGCCGGAAATTCATGTGCATGACGTGGAAGTGGGCGATATGTACCTGCTGTGTTCGGATGGGCTGAACGATATGGTGGAAGATGACGACATTCAATCCATCCTGTATGCGATGCAGGGTAATTTAGCACTTGCAGCCGAGCAGTTAATCCAGACTGCGAACGATAACGGTGGCCGTGACAATATTTCGGTCATACTGGTCAAAGTCAGACAGGCATTTTCACAGCCACGCAGCCGGCTTTCAATGCTGCTGGATTGGTTCAAGGGATGATAGGGGTGCAATAATGACGGCAAAATTAATTTTGAGTCTGGACGGGGTGCTGATCGAAGAGTATCTGTTGAGTAAAGATCGGATGACGATCGGTCGCAGAAGTGACAATGATATTGTCATCAACAACCTTGCTGTGAGCAGTCTGCACGCTGCGGTCATTACGATCGGACATGATTCCTTTATGGAAGATCTGGGCAGTACCAACGGGCTGGCTGTCAATGGCGTGCCCACCAAAAAACATTTTTTGCAAAATAACGATACCATTGAAATCGGGAAATACACGCTGAAATATTTGAATGATCATGTCAGTCAAACAAGTGCGGCTGATTTTGAAAAGACCATGATTATGCGCGCGCCGTCCGCACCTTTTAAGGTCTATGCTGAAAAGGCGGGCGATACCGGTTTATTCCAGCAAGGAACCGCAGTCAGTTCGGTGGATGATGCGCTGCTGGCGAAAGCACCGCCGGTGAAAGCGCCTGAACCTGTGCCGCGTCCTGTGTCGCTTGCGGCCATTCAAATTCTCAACGGCCCGAATGCGGGTAAAGAGCTTGATCTGGTGAAGGGGCTCACTACGCTGGGCAAACCGGGTGTGCAGGTCGCGGTGCTGACCCGGCGCCCGCAGGGATTTTTTATCACGCATGTGGAAGGGGCGAATTACCCTTCTGTGAATGGAGATGTCTTGGGCGGGCAGCCCAGACAGCTGCAGGATCACGATTTGATTGAACTGGCCGGTGTCAAGATGGAATTTTATTTTAAAAATTAACACCGCGATCGGGAAGCGCAGCATGAGCGTTTTTCAGCGGAGAGTGGTCAGGCATGAGGTTTAGAGTACTGGGTTGCAGTGGCGGGATAGGCGGCAATCTGCACACGACATCGTTCATCATCGATCATGATATTCTGATCGATGCGGGTACCGGCGTGGGCGAACTCAGTCTGGATGCGCTGAGTCGGATTGATCATATTTTTATCACGCACTCGCATATGGATCATATATGCGGTTTGCCTTTGTTGCTGGACAGCGTACGGGGGCTGCGGAGCGAACCCGTGACCGTATATGGGGCTGAAGCGACGCTTGAAATCATCAGGCAGCATGTTTTTAACTGGAAAATCTGGCCGGATTTTAGCGTTATCCCCACTGAAGCGCAGCCCGTCATGCGCTACCGGTCAATTGATTTGGCCGAGGTGATTGATTTGCAGGGCCGGAAAATTACCGCACTGCCGGCAGTTCATACCGTACCTGCAGTGGGTTATCACATCGATAGCGGACAGACCAGTCTGGTGTTCAGCGGCGATACGTTTGTTAATGACCCGTTGTGGGATGTCGTCAACGGGATTGAGAATTTGCGCTATCTGATTATTGAAACGGCTTTCCCAAACAGTGAAATAGAATTGGCGTGCTTGTCCAGGCATTTATGTCCGAGTTTGCTGGCTGCCGAGTTGAGCAAATTCAAAGGTCGTGCAGAGATATTTATTACGCATTTGAAACCCGATGCGGTGGATCTGATCATGCATGAAATCGTCGAATGTACGGGTGAATTGAGGCCGAAGATGTTGCTTAATAATCAGGAAATTATATTTTAAACGAGGCGTTGTGAATCGATCTGCGCAAATAGGCAGAGCCCATAACCGCCGGTGTTGTACCCGTATGAAGAATCACAGGAGCAGGAATGAAGTCAGCGGCAAAGAGTGACGATGATATGAGTGCCAGACTTGAGTTCACCAAGAAACTCAATCAAGTCACCAATAAGATCCACGCCACCAGCAATATTGATGAAATCATGCTGGATGTCAGCCGGGATATTTGCGGGCTGTTTAATGCCGACAGGTTGACGATATACGTGGTGGGTGAGGATGCGGTTTCACTGGTCTCCAAGGTCAAGACCGGTTTGAATTCATTCAAGGATCTCAAACTGCCTATCGCTGAACAGAGCGTGGCCGGTTATGTCGCCGTAAATAAAAAATTACTTAACATCAAGGATGTCTACGATGAACAGGAATTGTCCCTCTACAGTACGCATCTGCGTTTTCTTCAGGAAGTAGACCGGCGTACCGGATATCGTACCAAGCAGATGCTGGTCGCGCCCATACTGGATGCGCATGGCGGGGAGCTGGTGGGTGTCATCCAGATTATCAACAATAAGGCGGGCGTTCCTTTTTCAACTTTATTTGAGGAAGGTGTGCTGGAACTGGCGCAGACGATGGCCGTGGCTTTGCGCCAGCGTCTGGAAAAGGCCACCGTTAAAACCAAGTATGACTATCTGGTTTCAGATGCGGTATTGTCCTCTGCTGAATTTGAACTGGCCGCACGAACTGCGCGGCGTAAAGGCATTGATATTGAAGAGGTGCTGCTCGACGAATTTCAGGTCAATGTCGCTGCACTAGGTAAGGCTTTGTCTGCCTTTTTCGGTGTGCCCTACGAGCCTTTCAAGGCCGATCGTATTAAACCCGCCGATCTGTTGCGGAATTTGAAGCGTGAATATGTCGAAAGCGGCCACTGGTTGCCTGTCGAGGAAACACAGGAAGGCGTGGTGATACTCACGACGGATCCTGAACGTATTCAGACCTCTCGCGTGGTGAATAATATCTTTCCGCGCAACCGACTGGCGTACAAAGTTTGTTCGCAACGGGAATTCAAACAAACGCTGGATGCATTTTATGGTCGCACAGGGGATACTCACAGCGGTACTCAGGCGGACGAATCATCCATGGATGACTTGTTGTCCAGCATGGGGGACGATGATGAAGAGGTCTCCGGTATCACTCAGGATGATGTCAACGCGGCAGCCGATAACGAGCTGGTTAAACTGGTCAATAAAATCATCGTGGACGCCTACCGGATGGGGGCGTCAGACATTCATGTCGAGCCTCAGCCTGGTAAAGCTAAAACACAAATCCGTCTGCGCAAGGATGGTTCGCTGCTCAACTATATTGAAGTACCTGCAACCTACCGCAATGCGCTGGTGACACGTATCAAGATCATGTGTGATCTGGATATATCAGAAAAACGCAGGCCGCAGGATGGCAAAATCAAGTTTAAAAAATTCGGGCCGCTGGATATCGAATTGCGTGTAGCAACCATCCCCTCACAGGGTGGCGTGGAAGATATCGTGATGCGTATACTCGCGTCCGGTGAGCCGTTGCCACTGGAAAAAATGGGCTTTTCCGTACGCAATAACGAGCTGATTCAAAGCACCATCAGCAAGCCGTACGGGCTGTTTTTTGTGTGCGGCCCGACAGGTTCCGGTAAAACGACCACGCTGCACTCCATCCTCAAATACATCAACAAGCCGGAAACTAAGATATGGACGGCTGAAGATCCGGTCGAAATCACGCAGAAAGGCTTGCGCCAGGTACAGATCAACAAGAAGGCAGGGCTGGATTTTCCAACCATCATGCGTGCTTTTTTGCGCGCAGATCCTGACGTGATCATGGTGGGTGAAATGCGCGACAAGGAAACGGTCTCGATCGGTATCGAAGCATCGTTAACCGGGCATCTGGTATTTGCCACCTTGCATACCAACAGCGCGCCGGAATCCATATTGCGACTGCTGGATATGGGTATGGACCCGTTCAACTTTTCAGATGCGCTGCTCGGTATATTGGCGCAGCGTCTGGCCAAACGCCTGTGCAGTGATTGTAAAAAGCCGCACATTGCGAGTGCTGAAGAAATACAGTTGCTGTTGACCGAATATAGTGAAGAGTTGAAAAGCACTGAATACTGGAAGAAGGATCCGGAAGCGGCGGCCGCCGAACTTCGTGCGCAGTGGGTGGCGTTGTTCGCAAACGAAAAGAAGCAGTTTACGCTGTATGAGCCTGTGGGTTGCGAAAAGTGCGCCGGTACCGGTTATCGCGGTCGCGTGGGCTTGCATGAATTGCTGATTGGCAGTGATGCCGTGAAAAAGGCCATACAGGAACACGCCCGCGTTGCCGAATTATTGGCGATCGCGCTGGAGGAGGGGATGCATACCTTGAAACAGGATGGTATGGAAAAGGTGCTGCAAGGCATCACCGATATGCATCAAATTCGCGCTGTTTGTATCAAATAATTTCAGAAAGTGTGAAGCAGGAAAAGCCCGTGGTGTTTGCCTGCCACAGTCAAATTTTGATTTTTTACTTCCCGTTTTCGACTGACTATTTATATTTATTATGACCGTTCACACCAATCTGATCGAACGACTGAAGGAACTCAATGAGATCGGAATCGCGCTGTCACAGCAGCACGACATCGACAGTCTGCTTGAACTCATTCTGGAAGCATCCAAGCGGATTACGAATGCCGATGCCGGTACCCTGTACCTGACCGATGCGGATCATAAAATACTGCGCTTTGAAATCGTGCGAACAGATTCATTGAATGTGAAGATGGGTGGTCGTTGCGGTGTGCCGATCGGGTATTATCCGGTGCAGTTGTACGATCAGAGCGGACAACCGAATCATTCAATGGTGGTGAGTCATACCGCGCTGAGCGGTGATACGGTAAACATTGCCGATGCCTATACTGCGCAAGGATACGATTTTTCCGGCACCAAAAATTTTGATATTAAGACGGGTTATCGTTCAAAGTCTTTCCTGACCGTACCGATGACTAATCATGAGCGTGAAGTGATCGGTGTGCTGCAACTGATCAATGCCAAGGATCGTGAAACAGGCGCGATCGTGTCCTTTTCTCCGGATGATCAGCAGCTTGTCGAGTCCCTCGCATCTCAGGCTGCGATTGCGCTGACGAACCGGCGCCTGATCAAGCAAATGGAGGAATTGTTCGAGGCATTCATTCAGCTCATCAATGACGCGATCGATGATAAATCACCCTATACCGGCGGGCATTGCGCCCGTGTGCCGGTGCTGACCATGATGCTGGCTGAAGCGATTACCCGGACACAACAGGGGCCGCTCAAAGGTTTTGTGATGACAGAGGAGGATCATTACGAATTAAAAATCGCAGGCTTGCTCCATGACTGCGGAAAAATTACAACGCCTGTGCATGTGGTGGATAAACCGACCAAATTACATACACTGTATGACCGTATCGGTCTGCTTGATACCCGTTTCGAAGTGTTAAAGCGTGATGCTGAAATCGAGATGCTGCGCACCCTCTCACGAGGAGACGACGATGAGGCGCATGCTGAATATAAGGCGCGGATACGACAACTGGAGGACGACCGCCTTTTTTTGCATCAGTGCAACTTTGGTGTAGAGCGTATGCCGCTGGATTCTCAACAGCGCGTACTGCGCATCGCTGCCTATCAGTGGCGTGACGGTTCGGGCGAAATGAGCAATTTTCTGACTGAAAATGAAGTTGAAAATTTGAATATCCTCTTCGGGACACTTACCGGCGGCGAGCGTGACATCATCAATCGGCATATCGATGTCACGATCAAGATGCTCGAATCCCTGCCCTGGCCGAAACATCTTAAGAATGTGCCGGAATATGCGGGTGGGCACCACGAGCGTATGGACGGGCGCGGTTATCCGCGTGGTCTGGTGCGGGAACAGATGTCACTGCAAGCCAGAATTATGGGTATCGCCGATATTTTTGAGGCACTGACTGCCAAAGACCGGCCTTATAAGTCGGGCAAGACACTGGTTGAGTCGCTGACTATTCTGGGGAAGCTCAAGCTAAACGGGCATATTGATCCTGATATTTTTGATGTGTTCATCCGTGAGAAAGTGTATGTCGATTACGTGAAGCAGTTTCTTGTGCATGAGCAAATCGACGATGTCGACCTGAGTCTCATACCGGGAGTGAATCTTGATATCTTGTGACGAAATTGGTCACATGGGTGACGAAAATAGTCTTTCCCGGATTTATTTAAGTAGTCGTATTGTTGTGTTCGTCAGATTCTAAAACATCAGATGTATTTAAAATGCTGGTATATACAAAAGGTTATTTAATCTTCATCCCTTAATTATGCTCCCTGGCATGGCAATTGCGTGTGTACAGGCAACACCCCGTGTGTTAACCAGACAACCCGTCTGGATGGCGTCACAAATTTAATTTATAAACAGGAGCTACAAATGAAAAAAGTACAACAAGGTTTTACACTGATCGAACTGATGATCGTTGTGGCGATTATCGGTATTCTGGCTGCTGTCGCGATTCCTGCTTACAGCAACTACACCAAGAAGGCCAAGTTCGTCGAAGTAACACA